>Ga0255765_1002020_pt1 | contig 23845 bp, 18 predicted proteins | sample 041ome_8_FD_179965 | JGI IMG/M metagenome (GOLD analysis project Ga0255765, IMG submission 179965) | Coastal salt marsh microbial communities from the Groves Creek Marsh, Skidaway Island, Georgia - 041407BS metaG (version 2) | ecosystem: Environmental > Aquatic > Marine > Intertidal zone > Salt...
GTTCTCTCGCTTCTTTCGCTCCGCGTCGTACTCTTCTTCTCCCTTTAGAAGAGAAGAGAGAAACCCAATTTCCTCGCCACTTTTCTCCGCGCGTAAAACTACGCGAGACCAAACAAATCAGAACGATTTTGAGATTCACTCGCGCATAAAGAACACGTTTCGTGCAAAATGGCCTCCTCGCTGAAACCGACGCTGAACGTCTCGCAGCATCATCATCGTCCGCAACTCAACGCGGGGACGACGACGAACGCTAAAGACGAAGAAAACAAAGACGACGAGAACACGGATAAAACGATCACCCCGCACGACTCCTACGATAATCTGCAGCGACAAAACAACGGCGAGAACAACGGTAACGGTGATCTTCTCCCTCGCGAGCAGATTTTGAAAACGTTCGAACCGCCGACGAAAGCGATGACGCTTTCGCAGTTTAAGAATTGCCTGATGAAGAAACGCGTGGGAGAGTTGAACGAAACGCTCGAAGAAGAAGGAGAAGAGGGAGAGAGAAAAAGCGACAACAAGAGAAAGAAAACGGACAAAAAGGAACACGAGGATGGAGAAGAAACCGCTGGCGGCGGCGGCGGCGGCACCGGCGCTCAAAAATACACCGAGCGGAAAAAACTCGAGATTGAAAGATACGCGCTGACGCAAACGCTCGCCGGCGCCAAGTCTCGATTCGAAGCCGAACGCATCGCGACGAAGCACACCGAAGCGATGCAAAGAGTCCGCGCGGCGAAGCAAGAAGCGAACGCCGCGATCGAGAAAGTGAACAGGCTCGCCGACGAGTTGAAAGAGAAGGAAGAAGAGGCGAGGAAATCGCACAAGGAAGAGAGAGAAAAGAGAGCGCAGTCGAGGAAGATGGACGCTTCGAAAAGAGAGGAGAGGAAGATTGTCGTCGAGGCTGAGCTGAGCAGAAGAGAGAAAGAGAGGCACCGGTTGGTGACGAATTTGAAGCAAACCATAGCGGAAGAGGCCGAGGTGAGGAAGAAGATGAGCGGTAAGGCTTCGTAGTCGTTTAGAGAGAGAGGATTGAACGCGCGCGTTCGTTTTGTAAAATTATATAGAGTTATTACGTAAAAGTTTGTTATCCATCGTCGACGTCACAAGAGTAATCAAAAATATCCGCGCGCGCGCTCGCGAGAGAAAAAGAGAGAGAGAGAGAAAGACGAGAGACAGAGAGAACGAAAAAGAAGAAGCAGACGAGGCACATGACGTTCTCCTCCGCGCCTTTGCACTCTCGAGCGTTTTCTTTGCGCGCTATCCATCGCCAACGCGCATCATCCAGCGAGGCGTCTTCTTCGCGCGCGTTTCCGTGTCGTCGTCGTCGTTTACCACGAGCAACCACCGCGGAAAGAGAAGACGCGAAAGAAGAACCGCGAGGAGGTGAAAAGAAGAGCGAGAAGAAGAAAATAGTGATTGTTGGCGCCGGATGGGGCGGGTGGGGCGCCGCGAAAGCGCTCTCGGAGTCGGAAGAGATGGATGTGATTTTATTGGATGGCTTGGAAGATCCAACCGGGAAAACGGCGCCGCGGACGCCGTCGGGGAAGCCGTTCGAAGCTGGCGTTCGTGGTTTTTGGAAAGACTATCCGAACATCAATTATTTGGTCGAGAATACGCTCGGATTGAACGAAAACGAAGTGTTCACGGAGTTTACGCGATCGAGCTTTTTCAGCCCGGACGGATTGGAAGCGACCGCTCCGGTCTTTAGCGGGAAGGATTTGATGCAACTTCCGTCTCCGCTCGGTCAAGTGTTCGCGACGTTTGATAACTTTAAGCGGCTGCCGCTGGCGGATCGAGCGACTATGGTTGGGTTGTTGTACGCCGTGCTCGATTTGAATCGCAACGAGAAAGTGTTCGAGAAGTACGATCGAGCGACGGCGCACGAGTTGTTTACCAAGTGCGGGTTGTCGGAACGGTTGGTCGAGGAGTTTTTGAAGCCAACGTTGTTGGTTGGATTGTTTAAGCCACCGGAGGAGTTGAGCGCGGCGGTGACGATGGAATTGTTGTATTATTACGCTTTAGCGCATCAAGATTCTTTCGACGTGCGTTGGATTAAGAGTAAGAGCATCGGCGAGTTGATCATCGCGCCGATGGCGGAAATGTTGATGGGAAAATACGATTTGGACGTCAAAGGTGGATGCTTTGCGAAATCGTTACACTTCGACTCGGAGAAGAAGAAAATCGACAAGGTGACATATTTCGATACGAAGTCAAAGAAAGAGGTAGTCATCGAAGACGTGGACGGAGTCGTCTTGGCGTTGGGCGCGAAAGGTTTGAAATCCGTCGTGTCGAATTCAACAGAGTTGGCGAGAAACGCGCCAGAATTAACCGCCGCAGCTTCTCTTGGAGCCATCGATGTCATTTCCGTTCGTTTGTGGTTGGACAAATACGTCGCCACGGACACTCCGGCGAACGTTTTTTCGCGTTTTCCGGCTCTTCGCGGCGCCGGCGGCACGTTCTTCATGCTCGACCAGTTACAAAAAGATACCGAAAACGAGCTGTGGGGCGGCCAAGAAACGCCGAAAGGTTCAGTCGTCGCGTGCGATTTCTACAACTCGAGCGCCATCGCCACGCTTAGCGACGAAGACATCGTCAAAACGTTGACGAGAGATTTATTACCGGAAGCCGTCGAGGCATTTAGAGACGCCGCCGTAGTCGACTTTTGCGTCCAACGATACCCGCAAGCCGTCTCGCACTTCTCCCCGGGATCTTTCGCGAAACGTCCACCTCTTCAAACCTCAATCGCCAACGTCGTGTGTGCCGGCGACTGGGTCCGCATGGGCGACCGAGAATTCGGCGCGAAAGGTTTGTGCCAAGAGCGCGCGTTTGTCAGCGGCATCGAAGCCGGCAACGCGCTCCTCGTCGAAACGCTGGGCGTTTCTCGCGCCGAGGGCAAAAAACATCCCGTCATTCCAATCCGAGCGGACGAGATGCAAGTCGAAATCGGACGCGCCGTGAACAAGAACGTCTTGTCGAACTTGGACGCGGTCTTTGACGGCGCGTTTAACGTTTTTGGTTTGCGATGATGACCTACGATGGGATGATTTCATTTTTGTGTTAGTTTTGTATTTTACCATCATGCCGCATTTATATTTGCACGCGAAAATGTTCACCATCGCTCTCGTCGCGAACGACGGCTTTATCTTCGCGAAATCGTCGTCGTCTCCTCCTCCGCGTTTCCTCTCTTCGCGTCGTCTTCGTCGTTCTCATTCGGTGCGAAACGACTCGCCGCCTTTCCGCCTCTGTGGAAAAAAAAGCGTCGTCATATCCTGTTCCGCGTCCAACGAAGATAAAGAAAATCCATCGTCCTCCTCCTCGTTAACTTTACTCCCAAAAGACAGCGCGGACGCTTTGTACCGGTACCGAAAAGTTATGTCCGTGTTGTTCGCCTTGGGCGGCGCGTTGCACGTTCCGGACGTGTTCGGCGCCGGCCCGCTCGCGAACGCGAATAACGTGGATTCGTTTCAACAGTTGCCTCTGTTGGCCAAACTGGTCACGGTTTTGTGGTCCGTCGGCGGGCCGGCGACGGCGCTATCGGCGTCGCAAAACGCACCGATCGCCGATTTTATGGTGAGCTTCGTGGCGAGTTGCGAGATTATCGTCGGCGTGGATTTTAACGAGGGGTTTGGGGTGGAGATTCCGGCGCCGATTGTTTTCGCGCAGTGCGTAAACGTCGCGAGCGCGGTTGGTTTGCGGTTGTGGGAGAAGAAAGAGAAAGAAGGGAAGTTGGAGCGCGAAAAGCGGTAGCGAACGAAAAGAAAAGCGGGAGGGGGAGGTGGCGAACATCGAAGTGTTTGATTTCGTGACTCGTCGTTTCGTAAAAATGTATTATATGTTAGAATAGTTGTTGTTCCTGGTTGTTGTTGTAAAGTAGCGAGAAAGTAGCGTAACGAACTCTTTATTCAATCAATCGATCGTATAAAAGACCGCTCACCGCTTCATCTCGCTCTCTTCTTCTTCTTCTCGCGTCCTTCTTTTTGTTTACGACAACTGACCGCAATCGGCGACGATGACCTTCTTGCTCGTCGCGCCGCTTTGCGAACCGACGGCTTCGATCGCCTTGACGACTTCCATCCCTTTCGTCACGCTTCCAAACACGCAGTGCTTCCCGTTCAACCACGACGTCTCCGCCGTGCACAAGAAAAACTGAGAGCCGTTCGTGTTCGGTCCGGCGTTCGCCATGGACAAAATCCCCGGGCCGGTGTGCTTGAGCGTGAAGTTTTCGTCCTCGAACTTGTTACCGTAGATGGACTTGCCGCCCGTGCCGTTTTGGGCGGTGAAGTCGCCTCCTTGGCACATGAACCCCGGGATGACTCTGTGAAACGGGGATTGCTTGTAGCCGAAACCAGGCTCGCCGGTGCACAACTGACGGAAGTTTTCGCAGGTTTTCGGGCACACGTCCGCTCGGAGCTGTAAATTTTGTGTGCGTGTGTGCGTAAAGAAACAAACTCGCGTCAGAGACAGAGAGACAGAGAGACGGAGAAAGGAAACACAGAAAGAAAGAAAAACGAATCGTCGGCGCCGATTGGAAAAACAAAAGAAACAAAAATGTGATCGAGAATTAAAAAATTAACGCGCGCGACGACTCAAAGAAAGAAGAACGCGCAGAACGAGGGAACAAAAAAAAAGTACGCACGGTCATCTCGATTCTCCCGGCCGGTTGGCCGCCGATTTCCATGTCGAAGAACACGACTGGGTTAGACATCTTTTATTCTTTATTTATTTTTTGTAATAACGCTCGCGTACGTTTTGTGTGTCGGCCTGTCGGCGCTTCTTCTCTCAAGTAGTTTTTGGAATAAAAAAAGATATTTTTTCCCCTTTTTCTCTTTTAATAAAAATTCGTTTCGTTGGGTGCACACTTTTCATCACGACACACATGCAAAAAGAAAAAAGAGAGAAAACGCGCGCGGGTGTTAGTTTTTCCTAAAACGCGCGCGCACAAGAGAGAGAGAGAGAGAGAGAGAGAGAAACGCCGTAACGTCGTTTATATCTCTTCCGAAGAAGTTTCTCTCTGCTTTCTCTCCTTTTTTTTTTCTTTTTCTTTCTCGTATATTCGTTGACTCACTCACTCTCCGCATAAAAAAAGAAACGGCTTTTCCCGAAAAAAAAGAAAAAGAATTACGCGCGCGAGCGGCATTGAAAAGCACAAAGTAATGGGTAAAAAGCTCTCCGGCGCGGCGAAGAGGAAGAAGCAAAAGGAGAAGGAAAAGGCGATCGCAGAGGCTGAGGCGGATTTGGAGAGATTGAAGCTTGGTCCGACAAAGTTGTGGACGGGTTTGGTGACGCATCACAGAGACATTTTCGTATCGCATGTGCTTCCGAAATTGAATAAGACGGATCGGTGGTTCTTTTCAGAGGCGAATACCGAGAGTTTAGATTTACTCGAATACGCGGGGATAGATGAATCGCAATTATTTTTTTCTATTTTCGAGTGCACATCCGTTTCGACGTTAGAATGGGCGTGGAAAGATATCAACTGGGGAGGGAAACTTGACGATGGAACCGTGGCAGATCAAGCCTGGTTTTGCTCTCAAGTTGCTTTAACGAATAAACTCGAGTTGCTCAAGTGGGTCAGAGAAGTGAAAAAGTGCGAGTGGGATGAATGTACGATTAGCATGGCAGCACTCATAGGTAATCTCGAGATGTTGAAGTACTGCTTTGCTAACGGTTGTCCGTATGATGAAACGACGGCATGTCCTGTCGCTACTCAAAAAGGACACCTCGACTGTCTTCGCTTTCTTTTCGAAAAGGTGAAACCTTCGCGAGAAACGGAAAAGGAAGCTGCACTATGGGCGGCACAATATGGTCACCCAGACATCTTGAAATATTTCGTCGAAAAAAGAAAGATATCTGATGATGCAAAGACAGGATGCGTGTTACAATCTGTATTCGCAAGTCAACTTGATTGCGTCAAATACTTAGTCGAAGAGGCGAAAGCACCTCTTGACGACTGGCAATACATCGCTCACGCGCGATATTTTAAGCAAACCGAGTGCTTATACTACTTGCGGGAAAAAGGGTGCCCGGAACCAACGGATGAGCAGTACGCTAGATTCGTTGACTATAGGAACGCAAGAGAGCAACAGCAAAGCAGCGAGCGCAAAGATAGATAGATTGTCCTTCTTGCCAAAGCGCTGCGCGTGAAGTTGTTTTTTCTAAAAAATTTCACACACAACACGTGTATCTCTTTCATTTTCTTCAAAAAACTATAAAATGGCGACGTGTTCGTCAACGCGTCACCTCCTCCTCCTCCTCTTTCCTCCTTCTTCTTCTTCTTCTTCTTCTTCTTCTCGTTGGAGTCGTCGTCGTCAAAGTTTTCGTCGTCGTTCGGAGAGAAACGTCGTTTGCAGAGAAACGTCCTTTTGCTCTTCTTCCTTCTCGGGAGAAGAAGAGAAAAAATCATTGTTTCGGAGAAGAGAATGCGCTCGCGGGAACGTGTCGTGCGCGGCGTCGAAGAAGAATAAGAGCAAGAAAAGCAACGGCGGAGAAGGAAACGGAGAAGAACAGCAGCAACAACAACCGGCGAGAATTACGGGGAAGAAAAACGGCATGAGCGTCCACACGCAGATTAAGTTGGTCGACAGATGGAGGAAAGCGAGCAACGAGGCGTCGTCGCAGCTGACGTCGCTAAACGGCGCGGCAAAGGCGAACAAATCGACGACATCGACGACACAAACGACGGTAAAAAAAACGAGTGGGAATCCAGCGAACGACGCGTACCAGGCGGAACTGAAAAGAAGACGCGTTTTAGCCGCGGAGAAGCGCAAGAAGGAACGAGAGGTGTACGCGCGGAAGATGGCGCTGGACGCGAACGATGCGAGTTTAGGCGCGTTTTTCGATGCCTCTTCGTCGAAGAAGACGAAGTGTTTCGTAGACGGATACAACGTCTGCGGGGTGCCAGACGAAGACGACCAGAGGATGCGCGTTGGAGGTGCGAAGAGCGGGAGTGGTGGCGGCATACCGCATTTGCGGAGGAGGTTTTTAGTGGAGGGAGATTTGGACGGCGCGAGGAAGATTTTAGAGGAGAAGGTGAAGGCGTTTGCGATTTCGAGAAACATGGAATGCGTCATCGTTTGGGATAACAATAACTATCACACGAACAATAGTAGCAATAATAGCAGTAGCAATAGCAATATTAGTAACGCTTTGAGCGAGAAAGAGCGCGCGGAGGATATAGGCGACGGCGTGACGGTTGTGTTTACCGGCAACGGACAACTCGCGGACGGGTACATCGAACGAGAAACGAAGCTACTCGCCGAGGATAAAGACGGCAAGAACGTGTACGTCGTGACTAGCGATAACGCCGTGCGCATGGCGGTATCTTCGGCAAACGCACAGGTGATTGATTCGGGTAACTTTTGTCGTGAAATTCGAGATGCCGAGCGCGACGAGGATGCGATTTTGAGAGAGCTCGCATTAGACGCGCGGTGGGGAGGCGGCGCGAAGCAGAATAAAGCCTCCATCGGCGCGAGCGTTCTCGGCGACGCGTCTGCGCGCGAGAAGATGATGAAACTTCGCGAGACGGCGAGGAACTCCTCGAAAGCGGAAATGAACGAAAAGTTAGTCGGTAAGAGTGGAAGCTTTGGTCGATTCAAGCAAAATAATAGTACCAAGGAGACGAAGAAAGAAGGAGCTTCGGATGGAGAAGTGACGAACAACGTCACGAAACGTTTACTCATGCGCAGAGCGCGAATGGACGAACGAGATAAAGACGACGGCGGAAGTAGTAGCAGCAGCGGTCAACGATGGGGTTCTTTTTAATAGCTTTAGTATTTGTCCGTCGACGGGCGGCTTTTTCGCCGTGCGAGAAAGATATTTTTGGTGCGTGTGGTACACTTTTTTCCCCAACAAAAGCACTTTTTTTTATCCATTTTCCTCTTCAAAATTCCGCTTTGGCGCGCGCGCGAGAGAGAGAGAGAGAGAAAAAAAGAGAAGAGAAGGAAAAGAAGACCCCGAAGAGCGGACGACGACGACGACGATGATTTCGTCCGTCGCGCGGACGTTTTCTTCTCGTCCGACCGATCTCTGTCCTTTTCTCGTCGGTTCAAAGTCGTCGAAGCGCGACGAGAGGAGGCAAAATCGAAGCCGCCGCCGCGTCGCTTCTTCTGCTGCTTCGTCCGTCTCGACGATAAAGACGACGGGCGAGGAGTCGTCGTCGTCGTCGCTCGTTCGAAAGACAACAACGACGAAGGTAAAAAAGTTTGAGGTTTTCGGGGCGGATTTGTCCGCGTCGACGCGGTACCCGGACGTGCCGCGCGAGCGAGTGCACTGGGTGGATACGGACGAGAAGTTGGCAGTTTTAGTGGGAGAGATTCGCGCGGCGATGGACGATGAAGATTTGCCGTCGCTTCCGGGCTTTGGCGTCGCGCTTGGACTCGATTGCGAGTGGAAGCCGGGGGATAACACGCCGGTGAGTTTGTTCCAAGTGGCCACGAGAGAGAACGTGTACTTGTTGGACGTGTTCGCGTTCATGATGGAGGAGGAGGAGGATGTCGACGGCGCCAAAGGAAAAGGAACGGCGGAAGCGTTCGACGCGTTCCTCAAGCTTTTGTTTGAAAACGAAACAATAATAAAGCTCGGTTTTGGGTTCGATTACGACATTAAGCGGCTGAGAATGTCGTACGCGTCGTTAGAAGAGACGTTATCGATGGATAGGAGGAAGAAAGGGTGGATCGACGTTCGCGAGTTGGCGTACGCGGCGGACGCCGTGAGTTCGCACAACAAGAGAAAGTATAAGCACCAAAAGCGGGTCGGTTTGGCGGCGTTGACGAGGGACGTTTTGAAGTGTAACTTGGATAAAAAGTGTCAAGTGAGCGATTGGTCGGCGAGGCCTTTATCGGATCCGCAGCAAAGGTACGCGGCGACGGACGCGTACTCGTTAATTTCGATTTTAGACGTCGTCTTGTTTTCGAGAGGCCGGTGGAAAAACGACGAGGAGATTGCCGACGGGCTACAGCTCGTGCAATACGGCGGCGGAGGAAGCGGAGACGGTGGAGGCATCGACGGCCGATTCGTCAAGCGCGCGTCCAGATCGAAAATGGCGAAAATGGAAAAGGCTGCGTTTTTGAAACGACAAAATAGTTCTTCGCTGAGAAACGCACGAGAGACGGCGTTGCACGAAGCGAAAGCGGATTTGACGCGGTGCGTCACCGAGTGTTTAGGCTTCGCGTGCGTCGGGCGCAAAGGAGCGATCGAGTTGCTCTCGGAGAGCGGGTGTTCCGTGCGAGTGCCAAAGAAAACAAAGAGTAAAGTGGACAACTGGGAAAACGCCGTCGCGCTCTTCTTAACCGTGGACGAGCCGAAGAAGACGCAGTCGGCGCAGTTTCGGCAAAGCGAGGACGATGACTCGTTGACGCTCCGCTTGGAAAACCCGGAGAAGTTTTTCAGCGAAGACGCCGAGGCGTACGCCAGAACGAAAGCGTGCAAATCGAACGACGGCGGGAAATCTGTCGTTCTCTTTGCAAAACGAGGGAGTAAAGGAAAATTTGTATTTTGCGGTCGATTAGAGAGCGACGATGGGAATAGCGACGGTAGCGATAGCGCGGTAGCGAGCGAAGCGTTACACTTGACGTTGGTCGACGGAGATCGTCTGAGCGAAACGCCGATGTTTTTCCAAATCATCGGCTGTCATCTGTAAGCTGTGTATTGTAGTAGTAGTAGCATGTAGAGCGCGTTTTGGGTGTTGTCATTTATTGTATTTTTGTACGTTTATATATTTTAACTGTTGGGAATTAATACGCTATGTTTCTCTCTCTCTCTCTCTAACATTATATACGAGAATATAAAATATTAGTGCAACGGTCTCTTGTACTCCATCGCCGCGCCGTCTTGGATGTGCTCCACCGGTCTCGCGGACAACGGGCCGTGGTGCGACAAAACCTTCGCGTTCACCCCGTCCGGAAGCGCTCTACCCGACGCCTTCCACTTCACGTAGTCGTCTCTCTTGAACTTCGTAAAGCCCCAGTTCGTACTTTGAACGATTTGCTGACGTCCCGGGAATTTGAACTTGGCACGACGGAACGCCTCCACCGCCTTGGCCGCGTGCACGTCCTTCGTTCTAATCGACAACATGACTTGACCGATAGATATTCTAGAAGCCACCCCTTGCGGTTTGCCGAAAGCCCCTCTCATGCCTTGCTGCAATCTATCAGCGCCGGCGCACGACAACATCTTGTTGATTCTCAAAACGTGGAACGGGTGCAATCGAACTCTCAAGTGGAAAGCATCCTTACCCGCGTTCTTAACCATGTACTTGTTCGCCGCGATACGGCCGGCTTCCAAAGACTCGGACGAGACTTGTTCCTTCTCGAAAGACACCAAGTGCACGCACGCCGGGAACGCATCCACGGAGTACTTCTTCATGCCAGCATCGTAGATTCGGATTTTCGGGTCCGGAACACCTCTGCAATACCTAGATTTCGGGTACGGTTTGTTCTTGATCACGCGATAACAGCGCGCGGGACCTGTTTAATTGTTTCGTTCGTTCGAGAGAAAGAGAGAGAAAGAGAGAGGTTAGCATCAAAACATCACGCGAGGATACAGAGCGAGAGAATGTCTTCTAGGATCATCCTCTCCCACCCCAAAGCGCCGCGCGCGAGCGCGCGAGCGTCCACCGGCGCGCACCAAACCCATCTCCGAGCTAAAAAACGCGCCACAAACACCAACGAAACATTTCTCCGCGACATTCCATCGCAAACCCGCGCAAAAAACGTTCGCGAGACCCTCCACGCGCGACGGCGTTTTGTACATTTCTTTTAGCCCTATATTCGCCCCCCGCCTATAAAGCGCTACACGCCTCCCCACGCAAAACGCAAAAGAAAAGGGAGAAAAAAAAAGGAAAAAAAAAAGCCCCGGGGGGCAAGCGACATCGCGCGAGCGCACGCAAACCCGCGCGATGTGATCCGAGAACGAGAACGACTTGAAAAATACAAACTAAATGTACTCACGTCTCGCCATGGTTGACTGCGCTCTGTGTGCTCTGGTCGCTTCGTGCGAGAAGACTGACGATTCCGACTTGTTTCGGTAAAAAAAGAAAATGAGAGACAGAGAGAGAGACAGAAAGAGAGAAAAAAAAAGCTCGCGAAAAAAAAAACAAAAAAAAGAGAAGCAGAGAGACAAAAAAAAACAAAAATTTCCGTTAAACAACCGAGAGAGAAGAAGAAGAAAATCAATCACCTCCACTCGACACGCAACAACGCGTGGTTATAAATAAAAAAAGGAAACAAGATGGGCGCGAGTTTAGCGAAGATGGAAGCGCCTCTGCTGGACGCGCAGCAGCTTCCACCGGCAGCAGCTGGGACGGTGCGATTTGTTTTTTTGTATCGTGTGAAGTGAAAAGCTTTTCTTTTTTTGATCGGCTTCTCTCTTCTCTCTCTCTTTTTGTTTCCCTTGTTGTCGTCGTTGATGATGATGATGTGCGCTGACGTTTCTTTTCTCTCTCTCTCTCTCTTTTGACGACGAACGAACGAACGATGATAACAACGAGCAGGAACCGACGACCAGCGGCAACGAGAACAAAGACGGCGCGAAAACGGACTTCAGAAACCTTCCGTTGCCGTGCAAATACGAAAACTTGCAGACGGAAATGCTCATGTCTCTCAAGGCGGACTTCTTTGAAGGGGCGAGATTTGATTACAACAAACAGCTGAACCAAAAGTTTTTCTTGTCGCACGGGTTTGCGATGACGAACGCGGAAATTCCAGCCGCGAGTGGGCACATTATTAAGATTCCGTCGAGCTCGTACGAGTTTGGGGCGAACGTGGTGGATACGAATTACATGTTGGTCGGGAGAGTGTTTACGGACGGGAGAGTGAGCGGACGAGTGAAGTACGACGCGACGGAGAATTTGAGCTTTCGTTTACAGACGAGTAAAGAGAGAGAGTATTCGCAGATGATGCTGGACGTAGACGTGAAAGGATTAGATTGGCAAGCGCAGGCGAAGATTGGAAGTGGGGAGTTTTATGGGGTGAACTATATTCAAAGCGTCACGGAGAGAGTAGCTTTGGGCGGGGAAGGGTTTTATTTGGGCGCGAATCAAGGAGGGAAGAGCGGCGTCGGGTTTGCAGCGAGGTATAACGACGACGACGTGATTGCGACCGCGCAAGTCGCGACGACGGGTATGTGTTCTCTGACGTATTGCCAAAAGGTTGGGGAAAAGGCGATGTTGGCGAGTGATTTCTCGTGGAATTGGAACCATCGACAAGCGAGCGGCTCCGTCGGGTACGATTACGTGTTGCGACAGTGCAGATTGAGAGGGTCGATTGATAATCAAGGCGTGGTGGGGATGTTTTTGGAAGAACGACTGAGCATGGGGTTGAACTTGATTTTTAGCGCGCAAATCGATCACGCGTCGAAAAATCACAAGTTTGGGTACGGGATGACAGTTGGAGAATAGATAAATGAGAGTTTTTTTCATATTGCTTGTTGTTTTAAAATATAATTTGACACGACGCGACGAACGGCGCGAGAAGGAAGAAAAGAAGGAAAGCGAAAAGAATAGAAATAAGACGCATTCTTTAAAACCATAAGAGAGGTTAAACTCTGAAGAGAAAGAGAGAGGAAGTGTGAGTAACAACCACCGAAAACACCATATATATTAATAAGAAAAAAAAGTATTGTTATCGTCATTGCTCTCGTGTTTCAAAATCTTTCGTATTCTTTCTTTTTTCAAACGAACATCGTTCGGCTATGACTAATGACTCTACACGCGTATAATATATAAATCTATTCGCTAATAATCGTATCGAGGTGTGCGTTGCGCCGCACGAACCACGAGGCATTTACAATCCGAATTTTTGGAGCGCTCCTTGATATTCTCTCGAAAGACCTTGAACGATATCCCTCAGAGATTTTCTCTGCCCTGGTTCTTCTTTCGTCGGTGGCGAAGAAGTCTCCATGGATAAAGACAGCGTCGATCCGTTATATTGCATATCTGAAGATTCCATGTCCATTCGACGAGAGGTCAAATTGTTCGGTAACATCGAAACTATTTCGGAAACCGTTATGGATGATCCCGCAAGTTTTTCGAGAGGATCCGTTTTCAAGACGTCTTCGCTGACTTGTCCTTTTAATGCCGCGCCGGCAAGCTGCCAGCGCTTTCGAGCCTCAAACAAAGATTTCTTGGCATCTTCCGTCACCAACTCGAGCGCTTGTCGGAACACGAAGAGTCCGGGTGAACCTTGCGCCCTGCGAGCGGCTTGAGCAGACGACGTTGATTTCGCGAGCGAATCGGATCTCTTCAGCGTCGCCGGCGGTGGTACCACCGGAGGCGCGAGAATGCGCTGTTGAGACTTCGCGGCGGCGAGTGCGCGCGCGTGCGACTGCTCGGCGGCAGCGGCAGCAGCAGCAGCAGCGGAGAGTTTTGGAGCACCGCCTCCAGCTGCAACGTTTGACGTGGCGGGAACTGCGGCTTGTTGCGGGGCCACTTTTTGCATCACTTGAACTCTCGGTGGTTCCGGAATATACATCAAATCGCGCCATGCATCGCATCCTTCGGTTCTTTCTTTTACCCATCTCGCAACGAACGCATGTTTTCGTATCTTTCTCGTTTGCATCTTCTTATCGTCTTTGTCTTTTTCTTCTTCTCCTTCTGCGGTTTCTTCTTCTTCTCTTTCCTCTGCTTCCAAGGGCAACAGTTCACCGGCAAACGCTTTGATAGACTTCACATACGCCACGAACGAGACGTTTCTTGCGAGCGGTGGGAAAACTTCGTAAGGTTTCTCTTTCATACTCGCGATGTGATTGGAATAGTTCACCAAAAATGAAGACCCGTTGTTGTCGTATCTGTACGCTTGTAAGAGTTGGTTGTCGCAGTGGGATTGCATGGTCGGACACCGTTTCTCGAAAGGTTCTCGATCGATGGCGGATTTACCGAAAACGTTATAAGGTTTAAACGTGTCGCGGTTTTTCTTCTTTTGAAACGTTTCTCGTTTCATTTTTTCGTCGTTTTCGTCGTCCGAGTTATCTCGAGAATAGTCACCTCCCCCTTCGGAAGCCAGCTCGCTTTGCTGTTTAGAGGAGTCACCGCCGAGATCATCCAACGACGGGAACATGGAAGACATTTGAAACGTCCCAGTGAATCCTTTCTTCTTAGTCAAGCTTTCTAAAATCTTTTCATGCATTAAATTGCGCATTTCCTTCAAACCTTGCTGAGCAATTTCAAAGTACGGCGAGTTCGGACCGTTGTAATCCTGACAATTCGTATACATCAATCGCAAATCCTCCTCAAACATCGACCAAGACGTGTAGTATTTCTTTTCCTTTAAGTTTGCACGAATGGTCGATATATCCATCGGACGATCGATCATTTGAAAGTATCCAGGCGCGATAGCTTCCGTTACTGGATTCAAGAAGATTTTCTGCTTGTCGAGCTTTTGCAACTGCTTTATAATTTCCTCCATCTGACCTTTCTTCGGCGGCGGCAAGTCGCTCTCTTTCAAATCGCCGCTACCACCACCGCCAGTGCCAGCACTCAAATTCTTACTCGATGGTACGGATGGAAACGGCAATGGTTGGTTCATTCTTTGCGGTTGTTGCGCGGCGATATCCGCGCTCACACCACTACTCTTTCCCGCGCCTTTCTTCTTGCCCATCTCCTGTTCTCTCTCAAGCCTGGCGAGCATCGCGGCCGGTTTTCCACCACCGCCGCCTATAAACGGCGACGGCTTCAACGAGCTCGGCGGGAGATTATTATGCTGCTGTGCACTCCCACCGCCACTCCCGAACAATATATCGTCCGCCAAGTTCGACCCGCCGCTCGGCGGCGAGGGGAAATTTATATCCCCGATGTCGTCGAATATGTTGAACGCGGAAACCAATCCCGACGGCGGCGTTTGCTCTCTCTTATTTTTCCTACCGTTTGCATTACCCGCACCGCCACTTTTCTTCGTCCCTTTCTTCTGCGTCTTGTTATTTGCCCCCGGCGTGGCCGAGCGAGCGCTCGCCAAGCGACTCAACTCTAATCTATCGCTATCGTCTATACTCCCGCTGACGTTTCCAGGAGTCGCCGTCGTCGTCGTCGTCGTCGTCGGTGAGGACGACGCCGGGCCATTCGATGGTAGCATCCCCGTCATCCCCATCCCGCGAAGCTCTTTCCCTCGTCCCGTCTTTGGCGCCGCCGCCGCGCGCGGCTGCGCCGGTGGCCCTCCTCTCGTCTGCTGTTGTTGCTTTTGTTGCTGAAATTGTTGCTGCTGCCTTTCCAACGCATCGATTTTCGCTTGCAACTGCTTCTCCGCGTCCGTGAGGTCGTCGTCGTCGTTCTTCTGCCTCTTCGTCGCGCGCGCGCCGGCCGCGTCGTCAAACGTCGCCGCATTTACCGCGTCAAAATCTCGCTTCTTTTGCTTCGTATTCGTCACGTTCGACGGATTGGATTCGTTTTTCCCGCTCGTCGTCGTCGTCGTCGTCGTCGTCGCCGCGCCACCACCACCGCCACCGAGCTTAAACTTAAAGCTCAGCTTTGGCATGGTTTTCTTCTGCTCCGCGCCGCCGCCTTCTTCGCGCGACATGACGAGTGAAACAAAACGCACGCTCTCTCTCTCTCTTTTGATTTTCTCGCCGCGTCGACAGTGTTTTGAAGCAAAAAAGGGTCGTCGAATTGAATAAAGTTCTCGCTTTGACGCGCACATGTACTTATGCGTGTTTACGTATGAATATATATATATATATATAACAACGCAGCTATGTGTGTGTGTGTGTGTGTTGATCAACTACAAAACTAAAAGTGTTCGCGCGACGACACCGTACTAAAAGCTCGTTTAAAATCCTATTCATCGCTGCCTCTTCTTCGCGCCTTTCAACATCGCTTCTCTCTCTCTCATGATGGCGTTTTTCGGTTTGATCGGTCTCTCCGCTTTCGACGATTTCGTCGTGAAGCCGGATCTTTTACCCTGCGCCGCTCCTTCCGCTCCTCCGGTTTGTCCTCCGAATTCTTGGTACGTGAGTCCTTGCGCGCCGGAGAGTTTGGCTAAGCTGCCGCCGACCGTGCGCGTGCGTCTCGCGGCGGCCAAGGCGGAGAGTTTCGCCTTCTTTTGTTTCATCAAATTGCCCTCTAAATCGTCCTCGTCGACGTCGAGAACTTCTTCGCCGGCTTCGGCTTCGCCGGCGTTGAGTGTTTTTGCGAGTAAGTCCAACTGCGAGGCTTTCGTCGAGTACATGAGTTGGACTTTATCGTTTTCGCCGATTAAATCTGGGACGATTTTAAACGCGTACCCTTGCTGAATCAGAAACTGTTGACGCTTGGTGGAGAAGTACATCTCGGACGTGTCTCTTGAAACGAGCGAGTAGAAGAAGGCGTTGTGATCGTGGCTTTCGTTCTTTTTACCGACGGTGGCCGCTTTAGGGCGCAAAATGCGCCCGAGACGTTGCGCTTCTTGGCGTCGGGATCCCGCGTGCGAGGATATTTGAATGATGACGTTCGCTTCGGGAATATCGATGGAGTTGTCGCCAACTTTGGAGAGGAAGATGGTGTTGATCTCGTTTGAGTATTTGAAGGCGTGCAAAACGCGCGTGCGTTCGGCGTGACTGGTGTCACCGTAAATGAGCGGTCGTTTCAACGCCGTGGCGTATTCGCGCAAGGCGAAGATGTTGTCGGAGAACACAATCACTTTATCTTTCCTGAAGTTTTCGTGATACGTCATCAAGTATTGACACGCCATGAACTTGTTCGGGTTCATGCAGTACAACACTTGTCTCTTCAACGCGAACTTCGGGTCGAGGTACTTGGCGAAGAATTCCGGGGTCATCTCGCACCACACCTCTACGCATTGAACGTTCGCGATGTGGCCGTCGCGTTGTAAATCGAGCCAATTTGCCTCGTATAACTTTGGACCGATGAGAAAATTGAGATGCTCAACTTTATCGTCCTCGCGGACTAACGTCGCGGTGAGACCAAGTTTACAGTGCGCTTTCGTGATGCCGATAACTTTTCGAAACATCGCCGCCGGGACGACGTGGACTTCGTCCAAGAGCATCGTCCCCCATTCGCGCCCACGAATGGCGTTGAGAATCTTCTCTGAAGCCTCTGAACGTTTTCCACCGGCAGAAATCATGTTATACGTGGTCACACACACGCACGGACAATCGTTCGGAGGGAACGTCTCTTTGTTTTGGCTCGTAAATCGAACAATCTCCCGATCGGTTAAATTCGTCCACAATTTAAATTGGCCCGCCCACTGATCGACACTCACCGACGATGTGCACAGACACAAGCACGATTTCCCCACGCGAACAGCTGCGGCTATACCAGTTAATGATTTGCCGGCACCGCACGGTAAAACGATGATGCCACTTCTCGCTCGACCGTTGCCGAACATTTTCGAAAGCGATTTTTCTTGGTACGGTCGAATTTTCGTCATCGGTTTCAAGCGCACGTTCAAGTTTGGATTCACCGTATCGTTGGTAAAATCGTACTCTTCTAAAGCCGGGAACCCTAGGTTTCCAGGGAGACATCGCTGTTTCACTTTTTCTACGTCTAACGGTTTGATTTCAAACGAGTGAATCGATCGCGACGGATCGTATTCTGGCTTATTCAACTGCTCCTCGGCGTCGTTCTTTTCTTTCTCTTTTGCACCCTTCTCGTCCCCTTCTTCTCCTTCTTGTTGTTGTTTCTCGGTCTGTGCGATAGCGTCCGTTAACTTTTCTGCGCCAACTTCTTTCAATCCAAACGAAGTCTCAAACATGCTGCTCATGCCCGTACTCGCCGCCGCCGCGCCGCCGCGGCCGGCGTTTGGATGAACCACCCTCGCGCTTCTCACCACATCGTCTTGCAACAACTTCTCCAAAATCTTCGCATCTGGCGACTCCAAGAAGAACTTATTCCTTTTCAAAACTAACTTTACCTTCCCGTAATTTTTCGTGCACGCCGCGATGAAGTGTTTCACCTCGTCGCTTAAATTCGTCTTAGACAATCGATCCAAAACTTCAGCGATTTTCTCCGTCGTCAACCCAATGCTCACCGCCGCGTACAGCGAGTGCGGCGTCAACACGTACTCGTGAATGTGTTCCGGTCGACACACCGGTTCCGCGACCGCGATTAAGAAATCGTACGCCGCTTTATACAGAGGACTAAACGACTCTAAAAAAATTCTACCGTCCGAACACACCCACAGCGGCCGATTCGGATGGTCCACTTTCAAACTCAAATCGCTAAAATCGTTCTCGCCGAACCCGGTCCCGCCTTCCCAGAGCGAGTTGATTGCTTTTTCATCGTCGCTCTCCGAGTCGTCGTCCGAGTCCTCCGAGTCCTCTTCCTCCTCTTCGTCGGCAGCCTCGCTGTTCTTCTTCTTATTGGCCGTTTTCTTCGTCTTCGTCGCCGCCGTCTTGGATTTTTTCTTTCTGCCCCTCGCATCGCCGTACTCCTCCTCGTCGTCGTCGTCGTCTTCATCATCCTCTTCCTCTTCTCTCTTCAATCTCTCCGCGAACGAGCTTTTCTTCACCGTAAACGTCAGCGTCTTCTTCTTCTTTTTCTTCTTCTCTTCCTCCTCCCCAAAGTCTTCGTCTTCATCCTCCTCCTCCTCGTCTTCGTCGTCCTCAAAAGACGACGACGGACTCGGCAAAACCTCTTCCTCCTTCTTCACCTTCTTCTTAAAAGTCACCTTCAGCGACGGCATCGTCGCCGCGTTCGTCGTCGTCTCCTTCTCTTCCTCTCGCTTCATATTCTTCTTCTTCTTCTTCGTCTCTCTCTCTCTCGCGCCGGATTCCAATTTCACTTCCACTCACCTCTCTGGCGTTCCAAAACGAAGAAACAGAAAGAAGAGACGCAGAGGAGATTACTAACGAGACGTGCGGAGAGAAAAGGAACGCGGGCGCTCTTTCTCTCTTCTCTTCTCTCTCTCTCTCATGAAACAAATGAAGAGGCGACGACGGACGAACCGAACGAAGAAAACCAGTGCGACCCTAAACCCTAAACCCTAAAACATTTTTTTTTCTTCCTCTCTCGCGTTTTGGAATTTTCAAATTTTTTCTCGCAAGTCTTTCACACAAAACGCGCGCACGCATGAACATCACCACCACCACCAGCGCGAAGAAGAACAACGACGACGACGCGAAGAACAACGACGACGCGAAAATGACCGGAGAAGACGTGAAGAACACCATCACCACCACCACGAGCAACAAAAGCAACGACTTTGACAAAAACGATTTTTCCACCAAAAACGACGAAGACGCGATGCACAAAAAACGGAAACTTTTGGAAAGTCGCATCGCGGGTGGTGGTGGTGGTGGTGGGTCGATGCCTATGCCTGCGGCGAGCGTCGTCGCGGCGCGAGCTACCACCGCTTTTGCCCCTCCTCCCGCGCCGCCAAAGTCGTCAAAGGTTTTTATCGGAACAGGAGCAGAGAATGACTTTACCAGAGAAGCGAACGATTGCGTGCACTTCCACGTCGTGGAAGGCGAAGAAGACGAGGATTTCGCGTTGTTTTCGCGAAAATCGGAACGAACGTTCGAACCGGAATTCGCACACCAAGTCTTCCGGGAAGACGAGACCATATACGGGTACTCGGAAGATTTATCCGTGGACGTGATGTGCGCGGCGAATACGTTCGAGCGGTACGTGGAGGTGAGTTATTCGGAGAAGGTTCGATCGAGTTTGAATCCGGCGGACGACGTGCGGAGGGATTTGCACAAGTGGTTCCCGGAGGCGTCGACGGCGACGACGAAGGAGGCGTTCGCGAAGCGAGTGGAGGAGACGAAGGAGATGGAGATTCCTGGAGGCGGTGGGAGAGTTATCGCGGAGTGGGACGGGGAAGGCGAGGGAGTAGAGAGCGGGTTGAGGTATTCCGTTCGCCAGTTTGAGTTTAAGGAATCCGCGGAGAGCGATGCCGTCGGGCGATGGCACGATAACGTGGAGCCGTTTGTGGCGTTTTACATCGACGCCGCGTCGAAGATCGATAAGAGCGACGGGAGGTGGTTGTGGTTTGTCTTAATCGCGCAGAAGAAGGATAATTTGAAGCGGTGGGCGACGTGCGGGTTTAGCACGGTGTACCAATTTTACGCGCATCCTTTTCAACGAAGATTGAGGATTAGTCAAGTGTTGGTATTGCCGCCGTACCAAAGGAAAGGGTTCGGAGCGAAGCTTTTAGACGCGGTGAGAGTGTACGCGCAGATGCAAGATAAAGAAGGGAAAGATGTGGCCGATATTACGGTCGAAGACCCGACGGATCAATTGCAACGTTTGCGAGACGTTCGCGACTGCGTCGCTGCGACGGAGAACGAGGGCATCGTCCAAGCGGTGAAAGCGGCGGCGCGCCTCGCGTTTGCCGCCGCCACCGCCTCTTCTTCCACCGCGAATACTAATACCAACGGAGACGACGACAGAAAACAAAAAATCAAGCGCGCGCAATCCGCGCTCCGCCTTCCAAAACTCTGCTACGAGACCAACTTTAAAAAAGAATTGAAAATATGCGAACCGCAAGCCAAACGCGTCTGGGAAGCGCTCCTATTCATTTGGGCCAAACAATGCCAAGCGCCAAACGAAGGCATCGTCGCCGACGCCTTCCGAACCAACGTCCTCAACCGCTTAAAGAAAAAACACATGGCCAGCTTAGGTAAAGGCGAAGACGACGTCGGGAGCAAACGCATCCGCGACACCGAGGACGGTTTCGTCATGTGCAAAGGCGGCGGCGAAGGCGAACGCGTCGAAATCGAAGATCAACAACAACAAACGCAACAAACGAAAAAACAAACAGATTACGACGACGACGACGAAAACAACCCTCCGCCGAAAGATCCCGCCGAAGCTTTAGCCGATCTCTTCCACGAGTGCATGCAAAACCTCTCGTATTTGAGCTCCGTCGTCGTAAAAATCTGACAATGTGAGAGAGAGAGAGAACCTTTTGATAATTAAGATTTTATTAGAATTTGAACATTGAGAAAAAAGAAAAAAAAATCCCGCCACACGCACGAGAATTGGAATTGGAAATTGAGCGAATCATTCGTCAGACGAAGCGCGCAAACTTTCCACTTCTGACCACTCAAAATCGTTTTGCTTTAGCCAAAACACACGCACACATACACGCGTGATAATGAAAAGATTCCTCTCCAACGTGCGAAGGGTTGGAAACAACGAATCTCTCGGCGAGTTTGGCAAGATGAAAGTCACGGTGTGCTCGAGCTCGAATCCCAATCGCGTGGTGGAAACGATCGACGATTTACCCGAAGACGCGACCGTGCTGGATTTGAAGAAACACTTCCAGAGGAAAAAAAGAAAGTATTATCCGAGTCGGCAGAGATTTATGAAGCTGAACGAGACGAAGGAAACGGAGAAGGACGACGCGAGCGGTGGGAAGAAGAAGAATTCTTCTCACAAAGGCGAACCGTTAGTTCCGGACACGAAAAAGCTGAGCGAATTCGGAATCGGGTACGGGGACACGATTTTGTTCAAAGATTTAGGCCCGCAAATTTCCTACCAGGCGGTGTTTTTCTGGGAGTATTTCGGTCCTCTGATGATGTATTTGCCGTTTTATTTTTATCGCGAGAAAATATACGGGGGGTATTTTGGATTCTCGGCGAAGGAATGCGCCAAGCCGTTTCAACGCGCGCAAGTGTTGGCGCTGTGGTTTCACTCGGCGCATTACGCGAAGAGGATATTTGAGACGTTTTTCGTGCACTCGTTTTCGAGAGCGACGATGCCGATATTTAATTTGATCAGGAACTGTGGGTATTATTGGACATTTGCTGGTTTGATGTCGTATTTTATTAACCATCCGAGGTACACGAGTCCGGGGGAGAGGCAAGTGACGATCGGGTTCGTTCTGAGCGCTTTGTTTCAGTTGGGGAATTTCAGGTGTCACGTCATTCAAAAGAGATTGAGAAGCAGCGGTTCATCTTCTTCGGAGACGAAATACGTCATTCCGAGCGGATTTTTGTTCGATTACGTGACGTGCGCGAATTATTGCTGCGAGATTTACCAGTGGTTGGGCTTTAACATCGCCACGCAAACGGCGTTTGGATATTTGTTTTTGTTGGCCGGGATGAGTCAAATGTTCCCGTGGGCGGTGCAAAAACACAAGAGATTGAAGAAATTGTTCGATGGGACCAACGGGAGGAAGAAGTTCAAGCGACGATTTATCGTTTTACCGCCGTTCTTTTAATGGAACGACGGATCGATAAACTCTCTCTATACGTATGCGCTTGGCGCCAAAAACCGAAAGGAGTTGTATGAGAACGAGAGAGACAAGAGTTCCGGAACGAATGCTGCACCACACGACTATACTTTTATCTATTTAATATCTATGACAGTTTAATTACATTTCGTTACATACTTTACATCTAGGGCGAGCGCTCGGCGTGCGCAGCAGTGGGACCTTCGTCGCGAGCGTCTTACCGCGGCACGTACGTCCTCCCGCTCATCAGTTTCTTCTTCGCGCTGACTTTAGGCTCTTTCTTCGCCCTCTTTAACGTTTCTAAAAGTTCCTCAGCTTTCTTTCGCATCTTCCCGTGCCAATACCCCTTCGAACACTTCAAGTGAGACTTTATAAAGTTCGGAAAGCTCGCCAACATCCACACCGCTCTTTCCATAGACTCTTTCGTCTTCACGTGTCTCGGAAATATGACGAAGGAAATATACCCGCCATTCGCGTTCAAATCCATCTCATCGACTTCATCACCACCTCCATCTCGCGTCGCGTCAACGTTCGTCGTCAGCTCCAACGGTAGCTTTTGACCTGGTTTGTGATAACTAACGAACGGTGCCGCGCTTAACTTTGCGTTATTCCTCGACGCTTCCGCGAAGTGCGCCAAAAACGCCCTCGCGATTACCACCTCGTCCTCGTTATTCGACAGCGACGAAGAAACGTGCATCGGAAACACAACCGTGCACGACCTCTTCTCCTCCGCGCTCTCGCTCATAGCGACATCTTCCTCTACTTTACAATACATCGACACCGACGGCGCCGCGAACTGCCGTCGCAGCGCAAACGAACGGTTCGCGTCCTCCTCCTTCTCGTTCGTCGCCAAACGCCGCAAGCACGCTCTCAGCGTCCCGTACCCGGCGTACAATCGCACTCTCGAAATCAAATCAATAATCTCTTCCTTGTTCTCTTCCTCGTTCAACGCGTTCAAATCTATCTCGATGGTCGCGTCGTACCCAAACTCCGGCGCTTCTTCTTCTTCTTCTTCTTCTTCTTTACGGCCGACGACGCGCACCGCCCGCACCGACGCGATCGACCCGTACGCCTCCAACAGCGTCAATTTTTGCACGCTCTTTCCCTCGTCGTCCTCGTTCTCCGTCCCGTTCGTCGTCGTTCTTTTCGGAAACCCAATCGAAATCAGCGCGATGTAGTATTCGTTCTTCTTCTTCTCGTCGTCGTCGTTTTCCCCATTCTCTCCTCCGCAAAAAATCGTCGTCTCCGCGCGCACGGAAACGTCGTCGAATTCGTGCGCGATTTCGCAAGCGTTGAAGGTGTTGTTTGCGTGACTACTTCCGGAAAGCGCGATGATCGTCGTCGAAGCTTCCGCCGCTGCCCGAACGAGAAAATTCCGAATCAGCGCGGACGACGCCGGCGAGAGAGGAATCGAGCTCCTCGACGCTCGCTCGAACATTCCGCCGGCGAGCGACGAGTTTGTGCCGGGTTTGTTCTGTGGGGAATTCTTTCACCAGATTGGAAAAAGAGCGACGCGGAGCGTCACAAAAACTCGGCGGAGAGAAGAAGATTAAAAGCCACTCTTCGCATGGGGGAACCGTCTTCTCGAAGAAACCTCCTCGTCTTCTTCTTTCTCGTCGCTTTCGTCGAGCGACCGCGACCGACGACGGCGCTGACCAGCGCGCACCGCGAGAACGCATTCATCGGATATTCGGAAAAAAAGCAAATTCGATTCTGCGTGGATTCGATTCAGATGTGTTCGGACT
>Ga0255765_1002021_pt1 | contig 23839 bp, 13 predicted proteins | sample 041ome_8_FD_179965 | JGI IMG/M metagenome (GOLD analysis project Ga0255765, IMG submission 179965) | Coastal salt marsh microbial communities from the Groves Creek Marsh, Skidaway Island, Georgia - 041407BS metaG (version 2) | ecosystem: Environmental > Aquatic > Marine > Intertidal zone > Salt...
GACCGGGAGCGCACGGGGTAGGCGTTGGCGGCAGTCGAGTAATTTCCACCGGCACGGAGGATTTAGACGACGTGCTCGGCGGCGGTGTACCTCTGAACGGCGTGTTCGGGATCTTTCTCGACGATTATTCAGACGACGAGAACAGAGGAGGATTCGGAGGAGCTGAAGCGGTGGCGAACGTGTTCGCGAAACTGTTTCTGAGCGAAGGCGCTTTGGCGTGCGAGCAAGCGGGGTTGTGGTTGACCACGGACGACGAAGGTGCAGACGACGAGAGAGATTTGCGAGAGGCACTTCCGAGGATGACGACGAGGAGAAGCGATACTAGTACTGGCGAAATGGATGGGGAAATTAGGAACAGTAAAAACGATGGAGGTGAAGGCAAAGGAGGAACCGAGAGCGCCGCCGCGCGCTCCGGGGAGGATTCCGAGAAGAAGGCGGAATCTTCGAGCGGCGACGGGTTGAAAATCGCGTGGCAATATCGACGGTATTTGGAAAAGAGTAAGGAAGAGAAGGAGAAGAGTGGTGATACTCGCAGTCGTGGCGGTGCTTTAAATAGCGAAAGTAAGAAGAAGAAGAAGATGAAGTTGCGCGCGTTTTGCCACGATTTTGACGTGACTCGAGCGCACTCGAACGAAGAGGCGATGAATATTCCCGTTGACGTGGTTCAATGCGACGTGAGTCGGGATAACATTGGGAAGACGTTCGAGGCGGTCAAAAGTTTTGGGAAGAAACTCGTCGAGAAAGATTCAGTCGGAAGAATAGTTATTCAACCGCCCCGAGCGTTGCTCGATGATCCGTCCAACGCAATCGTCTTCAAAAACTATCTCGCGCTTCTTCACGCGGTGAAAGGTTTCATGCAACGAGGCGACATGGTACACAGAATGGCTTCGTTCGTTTTGTTCCCGTCGAAACAGTTGTTATCGATGACTAAGTTGAGTGATGTACGGCAAACGTGCGATTGTTACGTTGAAATCTCATCCTTGTTGAATCCAGAGTTTGGTTTCGATGAAAGGGCGACGGCGATTGAGTCGGTATTGCCAGAACCGACCATCAATTGCATCGCATTGTTGTCGCTCGGTAAAAAATGTTTTCCAGGTGCATTAGCCGGCGGGTTCGGAACGGTGGATTCAACGTTTGCGGTGCAAAGGAGAGGAAAGAAGTATGCGATTAAACCGCTGGCGCAACGCCCGGAAGACCACGATGCCAACAACGAAAAAAAGACGAACGGTAGCGGTGGATTATGTAGTAGCGGTCCGACTGGAATTGGAAGCGAAGGGCCTCTAGACTTCTAATAATTTTAGTAATAGTAACAACAACAACGACAACAAGACGAAGGCAATCGAGTAGTAATAGCAAATAGACGTATCGTTGTATTAGCAGAATATGTTTAGCAGCTTTCGCGGTAAAATTATAAAATTACAGTTTGACATCAACTCTCCCTCTCTCTTTCTTTCTTTCTCTCGCTCCGTGTGCGTTCTACGCGCCTAAACTATCCAACAAATACGCCACCGAGGCCAAGTGCCCTCCCAAAACACACGCGGTCGTCCCGGCTAAGATTCCAATCGCCGTCGCGTACCTCATCCTCCCCGCGCCGAGAAGCGACGATTCGTCCTCAAACGTCACCCGTCTCCTCTTACCACTCGACGGCGGTGGCGGCATCATCGTCGCCTCCTCCTTGCCGCCGAAGGAAAACGAAATCTTCCTCTTCCGACTGCTCGGTCTTTTCGCCGTCTCACTGTCATCGTCGTCGTCGTTTCCCTTCGTCTTCTTACTCGTCGGCGTTTCCTCTCGAGCGCTCTTCTTCTTCTTCGCGGAACTGAGCACCGCCGTCAATCGATCGAAGAAGCTCACAGACGCGTTATTATTATTCGTGTTCTCGTTCTTCGTAGTCTCGTTGTCTTGCATCTCTTTCTCTTCTTCTTCTTCTTCTTCTTCTTCTTCTTCTTCGATGTTGTTCTCGACGTCCTCGTTCTCCTTCTTCGTCTTCGTCTTCACCTGTGTGGTCGTTTTGAGTATCGAACTCTTTTTCTTCTCCGTCGTCGTCTTCGTGAGAGATGGTGGTATCGGCAACACCATCACATCTTTTGCTCCTTTTCGTCGTTTGCTTCGTTTGTCCTCGTTCTTTCCTCCTTCCAACACTCGCTCGGTCTTCTTCGTCGTCTTGGTCTTCTTCACCTTTGCGTCGTTGTTTTTCTCCTCCAACGGGGGGGAAATCTGTTTCTCTTTTGTCTTCTTCTTCTTCGGCGGCATCTTTAGTATTTCTGTCTCTCTCTGTCTCTCTCTGTCTCGTTCGTGCCTGCTTTTGTTGCTTTTGATTCTTCCGACGAGACTCGCGCGTTTCTTTGCTCTCTGATGACAGTAAACGCGCGTTTACAGAGCGAATCAATGAGGAAAAGAGTTCGTTACAACACCGGTGTTTTCTCCATTCTTTCTCCGCGCGTACGCATCAATCGTCGTCATGTCGGACAACCAAGAAGACCAAGAGGAGGAGGTCTTTGGTGAGGACGACACGGACGTTCGCACGAGCTCTCGGTGGGAGAAAAAGAAGGAGAAAAGAGAGGAGGAGAAGTATGCGCTCTCTGAACTCATCGGGATCGGTTCGTTTGGGGCGGTGTACAAAGCGTCCATGATGCGAACGGAGAAAGACGAGAAAGAGGACGACGACGACGAAGAAGTCGCGATAAAGATACTCCCGTTCTTCGACAACAACAGTAACAAGAAATTAACACCGATTGAAGACGAAGAGAACGACGACGACGCGTTGATGAAACAACAAAAAGATGGCATGAGGCGAGACATCGAGAAAGAAATCGAAGTCTTACACGCGTCCAAGCACGAAAACGTGACGAAATACTTCAAGTCGTTCGTCACCTCGAACTGTTCGCAAGTCTGGATCGTCATGGAATTCTGCGGCGGAGGAAGTGTGCGAGACATTTTGAACGCGTTTTTAGTGTCTAAAGTGGTGAATAAAGGGTTCAGGGAGGATGTCGTCGCGTACGTCTGCTTCGGCGCGTTGAGCGGATTGCAGTATTTACACGAGAACGGGAGGATACACAGGGACATCAAGTGCGGGAACATCTTGTTGACGAGACGAGGGGAGGTGAAACTGGCGGATTTTGGAGTGGCGACGCAGTTACAAGAAGGCGCGAACGAACGCGCGAAGACGTTTGTTGGGACGCCGCATTGGATGGCGCCGGAGGTGATTTCGAGCGAAGGCAATAATGGTGGCGGAGGAGAAGAAAAAAGCAATAGCGGTACAGACAAAAGGAGCAAACAATTCTCGAGATCGTCGTCATCGTTCGCCCAAGGGTACGATGGTAAAGCGGACGTGTGGGCTTTAGGTATCTCCGCCATCGAAATGGCCGAGATGCATCCTCCGCGACATGACGTGCACCCCATGCGAGTGATCTTTCAAATCGCCGTGGACGCCAGCCCGGAGTTGAACCGCAGGGGCGAATGGTCCTTAGCTTTTCACGATTTTATCGCGCAAGCGTTGAAACGAGATCCGCGAGGCCGAGCGAGCGCGCAAGCGCTGAGACGACACGACTTCTTTAAGAATGCAAAGATTAAAGCAGGAGGTGATTGGCGCCTGGCGAGGCGAGTTTTAGTCGAAGAGTTGATTCCTTTGGGAGTATCGCATAAGAAGGAAAAGTTAGAGGAAAAGTACGGCGGGTTGGATCCAAACGTCGACGCATACATGACGCTTTTGATGAAAGGTGCCTTAGGTGGAGGGGGACAACGTCGATTGTCACAGTACAGTAACAAAGAGGGCTCGGATTACTCGTCCTCGGATACGTTACGGAAAAGCAACAGCGGCTCGGATATCAGAGATTACGGCACGATGATTTATAGGAGCAATCGATCGGTCGGAAGCGTTGGCCGGAACGCGAAGGAAGATAAAATGTCGAAAACACACGCGGCACCGCCGCTGGTTCTCTCGTCTTCGTTACCTCACAAGCACCACCACGGAGAGAACAAAACGTCGGCGGAAATTTTATCCGCCGCGCTCAACGACCCGTCCATTCTGAATAAAGTCAACGAAGACTCCTCGACGGGAGAAGCATCGACCTCTCTTCTCGCGCAAGACCAGCTCAAATCCGGCTTGCCGATCGAAGAACTTCAGCGAATGGTTCTAGGCCGCGACGAGAAAGAAGACGTCGACCGCGAAAGACTTCGATTAAAAGCCATAAAGAACTTTCAAAAAGACGCGCTCCTTCGCGAGTGCTTAGAGTTTGCCAGAACGAGGAAGACCGCGGACTTAGGCGCGCACGACGTTAAAGATCTCGCCTTGGTCGCGACCGCCGCTCGCCAATTCTTCAAACTCTTTGGATTACTCGACGATAACGAGAGATATAACAATTCAGAAAACTCGGACGACCTCGAGAGCGAGGACGAAACCGAAGACGCCAAACGTTTGTTAGACCGAGCGTCGGACATCGAAAAAGAACTCCACTCCAACTCGCATTCGCCTTTTGATTTTTAACACTAACACTCGTAATAATAGTACGATAGCACGTAGTAGCAGATTGTAATAGCAGCAAAAGGAGTAGTAGACTAGTCGCAGCAGAACAGTAAGAGCGAGAGCGATAGAAAAACTTTCTTTGATGACTGTCCTTTCATCCCTTCAAAAAATGAGCAAAAAACAACCACAAAAAAGGTCAAAAATCATCACTTTTTCCTCCTCGTGATCAGATTCTCATTCATATTCGTTGCAAACGAAAGCTTCAACACGAAGAACACGCCGCGTTAAGAAGAAGAAGAAGAAGAAGAAGCAAAGATGATGACGCGTCGTTTTCCTTCTTCCCTTTCGTTCCTGGTCGCTTTTTTCTTCTCTGTCTTCTTCTTTTGTATCGAGGATTATGTCGTCGCTTTCGGGGAAAGAATTGAATCCTCCGGGCGCGAAAATCACAACGAAGAACGACTGGTAGAAGAAAGAAGAGGAATGAGAAACTTGTTGGGACAAAAAGACCACTCGTATAAAATTCACGAGAAAGTGCCGCTATACGCGAACAAGATTGGCCCGTTCCACAACCCGTCCGAGACGTATCAGCACTACGATTTACCGTTTTGCTTACCAGCGGATAACCAAATCGGGTACAAATCGGAAGACCTCGGCGAAGTTTTGGAAGGCGACCGAATGGTTGGCACGCCGTACGATATTTCCTTTCGCGTGGACCGAGATAACGAATCGTTGTGTAAGAAGACGTTGAACTCGAAAGATTTGAAGAAGTTTCGTAAAGCCGTGAAGGATGATTATTACTTTCAGATGTATTACGACGACTTGCCGATTTGGGGGTTCATCGGGAAGATCGAGAAGATTTTGAGGCACACGCACGGAAACGGGCCGGAGTTGAGGTATTATTTGTTCACGCACGTGCATTTTGATATATCGTACAACGGGGATAAGATCATCGAGATCAACGTGAGCACGGATCCGTTGAGGACGGTGGATATTACGGACGGCGACGAAGTCGCGGTTGAGTTTTCGTATTCCGTGAAATGGAAGGAGACGAGGATTCCGTTCGAACGCAGAATGGAAAAGTATTCCAGGTACTCGTTCTTGCCGCAACACCTGGAGATTCACTGGTTCAGTATTATCAACTCGTGCGTGACGGTGTTGTTATTGACGGGCTTTTTGGCGACTATTTTGATGCGCGTGTTGAAGAACGATTTTATCAAGTACGCCAGAGACGACGAGACTGGAGAGGAACAGGAGGAAACGGGATGGAAGTACATTCACGGCGACGTTTTCCGCTTCCCAAGACACGCGAACTTGTTCTGTGCGGTCATCGGTACCGGAACGCAATTGCTTTTTATGGTCTTGTTTGTATTCGCGTTGGCGCTGGTTGGCGTGTTTTACCCGTACAATCGAGGCGCGTTGTTAACCGCCACGATTGTATTGTACGCCTTAACCAGTGGGATCTCTGGTTACGTCGCTTCGAACATGTACCGACAAATGGGCGGTGAGAAGTGGGTGAGAAACGTTTCTTTGACCGGGTGCATGTTTTGCGGACCGATGTTTTTGATGTTTTCGTTCTTGAACACCGTGGCTATCGCGTACAGAAGCACGGCGGCGTTGCCGTTTGGTACTATTTGCATAATCGTCGTAATTTGGGCGTTGGTGACGTTCCCGTTGACCGTCCTCGGTGGTATCGCCGGTAAAAATTCAAAGAGCGAGTTCGATGCGCCGTGCCGAACGACGAAATACCCGCGCGAGATTCCCAAGTTGCCGTGGTTTCGCGAGGCTATTCCGCAAATGATGATGGCTGGTTTCTTACCGTTCTCGGCGATTTATATCGAACTTTATTATATTTTTGCCTCGGTTTGGGGACACAAGGTGTACACTATCTACTCGATCTTGTTCATCGTGTTCATTATTTTAATTATCGTCACCGCTTTCATTTGTGTCGCGTTGACGTACTTTCAGTTGGCGGCGGAGGACCACGCGTGGTGGTGGCGATCGGTGTTTTGCGGAGGAAGTACGGGGATTTTCATTCTCGGGTATTGCTTTTATTACTACGAAGCTAGATCGGACATGAGCGGGTTCATGCAAACGAGCTTCTTTTTCGGGTACATGAGCATTATTTGCTACGGGTTCTTCTTGATGTTAGGGAACGTTGGATTTAGAGCGAGCAGTTTGTTCGTCAAACACATTTACAAAGCCATCAAGAGCGATTAAGAAGAAGAAGGAGAAAGAGCAGATACTACTATAACTAATAAAATACATACTACATAGCCGCTACAACAATTCATACGTTCGTAATCATCTGCGCGATCGAGAGGCTCGCTATCGCCGCGGTTTCTGTTCGTAAACGCAAATCGCCTAACGAAATCGTTTCGCACGTGTCCATCAATACTTTCATCTCGTCGTCGTCAAAATCACCTTCGGGTCCAATAATTATCAGACCGTATCGTTCTTTCGTGATCTCGTCGTCATCTTTCATAATATCTTCTTTCACGCCTCTTAACTTCTCGGCGAAATCCGCTCCTCCCGCCGCCGCCACGAATCGACACGTCGCCTCTCGAAAATATGTCGAGCTCACGAAATCGTTAAAATTCACCGGTTTCTCGATCCCAAACACGTGCGCTCTCAGCGACTGTTTCGATGCTGCCAAAGCAACGCGTTGCCACCTCAATTCCTTCCCGGTCTCTTCATCCTCCTCTTCCTCGTCCTTCCGTCGTTTACTCCGACCAATACTATTATCGCTACTACTCCCGCCTTTACTCGCGTTCTTCCCGCTCGCCGACGCCGAGCCAATCTTCCCGCTCCGACTGGTCAGTAAAGGCACCAACGCTCTTCCGTTCAACTCTGTCAACTTTTCAACCAAAACGCTCGACCGTTCGCCTTTAATCCCAGCGCACGCGCACACCACGTCCCATTTCACACGTCCCGGAAACGGATGAAAATTTTCCTCCTTTGAGCTCATCATTTCAAACGTTGCATCCGTCCTTCTCGAATCGACATCGACCAATCGCGCGCGTTTCACCCGGCCTTGCCCATCGCACACTTCGATCGCATCGTCTACTCGTAATCTCAGCGATTTCAACGCGTGCCTTGAATCTTCTTTAGACAAAGAGAAGTTCGATGTTTCGAACGTTTCCGGTCTGACGTAAAACCGTTGGAGTCGGAGCGTTTGCGCTTTTCGATTCGCGTTTACGTTCTCACTTGTTGTTCCATTATCAGAAGAAGATAAAGAAGAGAAAACAAAAGACCTCCTACTCTGCAAAATTCGCATCGATCGAAAGGAATGCATCTGTCGATCAAACGTGAGGGTGAAATGTCGTATCGCCGACGATGAAGTCATTCTTTGTGTGACGAAATGTGAGGAGGATTTAATTGGATAAAATTGAGGAGCGAGCGAGGTACAACGAGCGAGGTACACGTAGTGAGTGAAAGAGTTCAGCGCAAGACCCGCAACTACTAACGGTTAATAAGGAAACTACAACGACTCTTATAAAACGCATCTTCTAAAGTGCGAAGCAATTTCTGACTTTAGGGGACGCCCCGCGGCGCGCTGAAACGAACGCTCTCTCTTCTCGCTCAAGCGCATACGCATACGTACGCGCGGCGGCGAACATTGTATTTACAGCCCTTCGATGACGACGCTGACACCACTCGCGTACGCTTTCTCCTCTCTCTTTTTCTCCTCCTTCTTTTCCTCCTCTTCTTCTTCTTGATCGTCGTCTGCTTTTAACCCTAGCATTTCTCGAAACGTCCTTCTTTTGTTCATCTTCGCCTCTCTTCGTTCTTCTTTCAATTTCTTCTCGAATTCCGTGGCGGCTTTTTTCCGTCTCGTGTTCTTTCGCTTCCGAAACCCGGTGACGAAGTCCACGCGTTTGTTATTGTCAAACGTGGCCGTCCCTCGGACTAAGGTCGTCGATTTGTGCCTCTTGATTTTTGTTTTCTCTTCTTCCTCTTTCTTCGTCTCTTTGTCGTCGTTGGTCTTCTTCTTCTTCTTCTTCTTCTTTGCCGCCATCGAAAGACTCTCTCTCTCTCTCTCTCTCTCTCTCTTCGTCTCCTTCTCCGAAGAAACAGCGAAAAGAAACGGGACTCCTCCTCCTGGTGTGTACGCGTTTCCGTCCTCGTCTCGATGCCAAAGTTCGTATATATATATATATGCGTGCGCGAAACTCTCACGAAGAGCATTCGTCCGTGTGTCTGTTCTTTTTCCCCTAAAAGTCGTTACAACGAAAGGGGGATTTCACTCTTTCACTCTCACTCTCTCGACCACGACCGGCGCTTTCGCGAACGTACCTTTCTCTCCTCCGCGTCTGTCTCTCGCTCTGCGCGCGAGCTGCTCTAAAAAACAGTCGAAAGCGTCAAAACTCGTCTTCTTCGTAAAGAGAGAACGCGTGATAAAAAGCAAAACAAAAATGGCGAACAACGCACCGGGGAGGAGAACCACCCGAGCGCAATCATCCGCGGGGAAGAAGACGAGCAAAACGCCTCCTAAGAGTCCTCCTGTGAGTACGAATGCGAAGAATACGACGAAGAGAAAGAAGAAAGAGGAAAAGGAGGACCTGTTACAAGTGGAGGAAATCGCGAAGAGAGTGAAACGAGCGTCGATTGAGACAAAGGAGGAGGAAAAGGAAGGAGAGAAAACAAAGGAGAAAGAGGAGACCAACGAGGAGGAGTACGCGTACGCGGAGATCAACTCCGTCTTGAAACGGCTACACTTTGAAGCGAGAGAGCGAAGGCGGACGAGCATGAGTCCTTGATGAGAAGATAACAGAATGATATGAACGAGAATGATACTGATAACGATACCATTCGCGACATTATATGAACGCACGTAGAAATAGCAATGTAGGTGTAGAGTTGATGTAGGAATACGTTTTAAATAAAGCGGCGGTGTTTATAAAAATACATATTATTACGCGCCATTCGTTTAGCTTTTAAACGCTTTGCGGTAAAGCGTCGTCGTAGACTTGGTCGATGTCTTGTATCCTGGGCGAGATGGGAGGTTTCCGTCCCATGCCGTTCGCTTTGATGGAAATCTTACCGAGGTTCGGTTGGACGAAATCACCAAACGCGGCGCGCGGGGAGCGCTGGGTTGACTGTTCGTTGTTCTTTGTCGTCGCGCTACTCGTCATTTCGTCTTTACTTTTGGATTTGCCGAGGTTCGCCAAGGCATTCGCGCTTATTGTCGTTTTGATGCGAGACATGACGGATTTCCCGCCACCACCACTACTCGTGTTCGTAACATCCGTTTTAGACGGAGGACTGCTTTTCTCCATGGCTAAACCGGCGGTGTTGACTTTGCCCCCGACGTACGCGCTGTCATCGGTAGCGGCGTTGGAGTTTTTCTTGGACGAAGTTCTTCGGACGCGATGCGGGGAAGCTTCGTTCGATCGCCTACCGCTTCTGCGACGGTGTTGTTGGTGGTGGTGGTCGTCGTCGTTGGAATCGTCGGAGTCGGAGCGATTAGAATCATCGTCAGAGCTCGATGCGTATTCGCTATCTTTTGGAACAAACATTGGATCGATGTTACTCTCACCAGTACCGACGTTACCTATGTAGTTCCCATGCTCGTCAAACATATCGATTTGTGAATCAAGCGCTTGGGAATTTTCCGAACCGAATCGAAGGTGCGAGGGCAAATTCCCTTCCGATTGGTTCGAAAGCATCGAGCGCGTGTCCGCTTGAGAGTGTTTGTCTAGGTCAAAGTCGTGTTGGCGCATCTTCTTGTACGCTTTAATCGCCGCACGTTGCGCAAAGACATCGGAAACTGGCGCGTAGGCGTTCGGTTTGCTACTACCGCTCACGGTGCGGTAGTTATCGTGCCCGCCGCCACCGCCACCGCCACCACCACCAACTCCGCCAGCATGTGAAGACCCATCGGGCTGTTGATACACTCGACCGTCCGTTTGGAACGAGTGCATGATTTCGCGCCCGTATACAGATCCTGGCTGCGACTGTACCGTGCCTAAAGCAGTTTGACCGCCTCTCGATTTCGGCGCCGAAGAAGAAGCGCTCGCTTTATCTACCGCTCGTTGTTGTTTCGATTTATTCGACGATTTAACCGCGCCTATTTGTAACAACAAGTCGTCTTCTCCGTCGTCTACCGACGATGGCGCGTTGACGATGACACCTTCTAAAGGAACATCTAAATCCACGCGCGCCGCCGCGGATTTCTTCTTGCGCAACGCCTCCTCTTCCTTCGCTCTTTGCGAGGCTAACAAACCTTGCTTCTCCTCTCCGCTCGCTTTCGGAGGGCGCATGCGTAAATGCTTCTTCAAATTTTTCAAATTCATTTTTTTCTTCGTCACCGCGGTCACCCCATCTCGTTTGATGTCGTGTTTAATGATTGAAAACTGCTTCAAAATGTTCACCGTGGCGGTGCTCGAAATCAAACCAGCGAATCCGATGCACAACAACATCACCACGGAGGTGAAGTAAAACTCGCTAAACGTTTCTTCGACCGTCCAGGCGATGATTTTGACGCAATTCCACCACGCGGTGCACGAAACTGCCGTCTCGAAAACTGCCACCGCGAACGGCGTGGTCGATTCATCCTTATCGCCTCGGAAGGTTTTCCTCAGCGGTAAAGTCAATCCAACAAAACATCCAGCAAATTTCGCCGGTAAAGTCGCTAAATTAGCCAAGAACGCGAACGCAAAGTTCGTCAAGAATCTATTCTTCTCGCCCGGTAACGGTGGCGTCGCTTTCAAAGCGAACGCAAGATCGAACAGTCTTTCCGAAAGACACGGCAAGATGTACACCAACCAAATCAAAACGTTCGCGTTGACATTACCTCCGACGTAAGCGGCGTTGCCGAGCCAAATTTCTTTGAGAAATGCCGTCGGTAAGACTAATAAACACCAAAAAGACAACAGAGTACTCAACACTTGGTGCGTTAACCCATGAAACGCGGCGTACTTCTTCGCCGCTTTCTTTCGCGCGCTGGTTGCGACGTCGTTTGTTTCATTCTCGTCGATACCCGGCATCATCGCGCCGCTACTCATATTCACGCCACTTCTTGATGCTACTGATCTTTGAGCATCGTTCGTAACGACCCAATTGGCTTCTAATAAACAATTTACGGCGTGTTTGTGCGTCAAACTCGCGTAATTTCGATGTTCGTAGTATGTCTTGGCACAATAGTTTGCGAAATTACCGGGCACACGAACCGATAACACTTCTCGTCGCGAAGCAGACGGTGACGATTTTGAGCTTAGCGGTAGCGCAACTTTCAGACCGTGCAACCACACGCGCATACCGGCATCTGCTACAGGTACGGCGCCGTTCACGCGAGTATCCCAGCCGCCGATTGTTTTCAGCGCGCTCGAAGCGAACGCCGTTCCCGGAATGGCGTTGGACAACGCGCATCCAGATTTTTCCGCACATATCGTAGTCATTGACGTTTGTTTCGAGCATCTAGCCCGAACACCAAACCACGTGTTGGTTTGTAAGTTACTATTCTCAAATCTCGCGTTCGGCACGACGCACGCGATGCGCAAATCTCTCGTTTGTAAATAACCGCCCGCGGAACCTCCGTACTTCTTCTTCATCGAATTCGACGCCGCGGAAGAGGACGTATTTCGCACGTAAAACGACGGGATAATGTGCTCTAAATACTCCGGGTCTGGCAAATAATCTTTCGTAAAGGGTACGATAATTTCGGCGCGCGTTTTCAATCGTCCTTTTTCCAGCGCGTTGCCAAAGCTGACGATTTTGTGCGACCTCTCTTCTCGTCCGCTCGAGGACGCCGTTCCACTTTCACCTTGTTCTATATCGTTCCTTTTATTGTTACTATTATTATTAATATTATTACTGCTATTACTGTTATTGCGCGTCATCTCATTCGCTTTCAAATTCCCGCTCGGCGTCCGAAACAAAGACCCGCCGCTCGCACTACTCGTCTCGAACTCGCTCACGTTGAACACGTCGCACATGACGCCGCGTTCTCTCCATCTCGCCGCACACTTCACCGCCGCGTTCTCAAACGTACTCATCCCCGCGGTAGAGGTGGTCGTGTTATTACTGCTCTCATCCATCGTTCTCACCGAGCTTAAATCGAGCACGTGCACTTCGAGTAAATCTCTCGGCCAATGGACGAAACACAACGAATCGATGGATTCGGTCACCTGATCGTTGGAGTCGTTGGCCCCGTCTATGACTAATTGCAAACACACGGACGGGAACACGTGCGGGAGCATCGGTCTTTCCGGGTATAAATAAGCATTTTCATCATCCTCTTCATCTTCATCTTCCTCTTTCTCTTCTTCTTCCGTCTGCTCTGCGATGATGTCGTCGTTATTCTTCCGCTCCAATTCCGTTGCGTTTCCCCGAATTCTGCTCTTCCCCCGTTGTTGTGATGATCTTCTTTTTATAACGCCTCGCGTCACCAACGCCTCCCTCGCGGCTTCAAAACGCATGAGACCGTTCTTAAACCATACGACGTACAAACAAAACAACGGGAAATGGGTAAACGCGACGAGGAATGTAAAGGTAACGCCGGAAAAGAACGTCATGATGATGTGATTTTTTGGTCCCCAAAAGAGAGGGGCAAAGCCTCGTTCTGAGGGAAATGTCGCACAAAAATACTCGTAAATATCGCTCGCGGTGAAGCCTTGAAGGACTCTCGCATAAGAGCGCGCTTCGAGGTCGTCGCTTCTGAACGAACGCGTAAGTGTAAAGAGGGGAGAGATCTGTTTTATCTTCCTCGGTGATCCCGAGATTTGCTTTTAAAACGTATTTAATTCCTCTTTTATGAGGCCTGTGTCTGTAACTTTATATCTTCTCGTTTGCTCTTCACAACACGATTGGATCCTTCGCGGATGCACCGGGGGGCGCGCTCCCAGGAGGGGCGAACTCGGCGAGCATGATGCGCACGCCTCGATTAACCACCTCCAATTTCGGTGGTTCTTGATACTCGTTCTGATCCTCTTTTGGAATATTAAACAGCGGACCTTGTCTTTCGTTCAAAAGCTCGGCTCTGCCGGTGGGTATGCCGCCGATTTGGAATTCGACGCGTCCTTTACATTTCTTCTTCGCAGAAAGGAAGCCGTCAACTTTCCAAGCGACGAGGTCGTTGAAGTGCCCCAGGGGCAATCTGAACATGTCGAAATCGTACTCATCTTCGACCTCCTCTGGAGGTTCGGAGAAATATAACAAAGCCAATTCTTTCGTGTTCTGAAGGCGCGGCGGAAACTTTGAGCGACGAGTCTGGATTGCATGACCTGGGTTGATGTTTAGACGCTTAAGCATAGGATACGTATCTTCCCCTCGATCAATTTCGGGAGTAAAAACCTTGCGCCCAGCTTTACACGCGAGCAATAGCTTGTCCATCTGTGTGGCCTCAAAATATTCGTACTTATCACACTCATCACCATCACCGTAGTAGGAGCGAATGAAAGACTGCGGTTCATCTGATTTTCTCTTTTTCGTCCACATGCGACGCGTTTCTTCGTTATCGTCCCATTTCAGGCCTGGAACAGCGATCGAGTAGCCTCTTCTAACATACTTCAAGAGACGTTGCACGTAAGCCGGCGTTCGCTTCTCTTCCACCATTACGTTGCATCGGGTTCGCAACGCCAATGCGGCACGAACCGTACACTTCACGGTTTTCCCGTTGTAGTAAAATCCACAACAGTCTACATCAAAACACTGTACCACTTGCGGCGCGTCGTCGTGGAGACGCAAAATGACAGAGACATTTCGATGAGGAAACGCAAAAACAAACGTCACCGTGTGTTGCGTTCTCAAGACGCACGGTTTCGTCGAGGGCGATTTGCACCCTTTTTGATTCTTGGCGATTTCAAAGAGACGCTTGATCTTCTCTCGCGCTTGCGCGTCGGACAAACCATACAAGAACAGATCTATGTCCGCGTTTTGGTTAGACAGCGGGTGTAAATTGGGCGTCAAGGCGTGTAATACCGCACCCCCTTTGAGAACGAGAAGAAGCAGTCAAAGGTCAGTCACATCAAATAAAGAGAAAAAACGCTCGATGTACCTGCAACGACGACGCCTTGCCAATCGAGCTCGGTAAAACCTTCGAAAAATCCGCTGGAGATTTCGTTAAAGCGACGTATGAAGTCTGTCTTGCTCGGGACGACGAGTCCATGAACGACTGGTACGGTTGGCTTGTCCTAAAGAAAACGTATCAGCTCGTATTTTTGTATCTAAGAAAAAAATATCGCTCACGTCTTCAAACAAAAACGAAAGCTGATCCCTAGCGACGTCTCTCTTTTGAAAGACGTGCTGATTTTTCACGTCGTAGACGTCCAGTATGACGTCGCCGGCCTGTTTGAGCGCGTTTTGCTCGTCTTTTTCTGCTTGTGCGTTCATCTTTATTTCTCTAAAGCTGTGCGTGTGTGCTCTTCTTTTTGAAGTCGTTTGTTTTATTACATGAAGCTATTTTCTCGGCTATTCCCTGGGAGGGCCCAGTTTAGAGGGAAAGGGATTTTTCGATTTCTTTCTTTTTCTTCCTCCTCCTTTGTCTTGTTCCTCCTTTGTCTCGCTCCTCGAATGACTCTGTGAGTATCACATCCTTCTCCTCGTCAAAGACGGCGCCGAGAGTTTTCAACATTCGGAGAATCCTTTCCGCTCTTCCGTCGATGAACAGTTTCTTCTTTTTCGATACTTCTTTCATTGTCTTGCTTTGTTTTTCATGTTCGAGGTGAGCACAACGAGCGACGTTGCCGAGCGCGTATCCGTCCAAATACGGCCTCTCGAGGAGGAGCGATTGAAACTCTGGAATATCGCGGAGGTTTTGCTCCTCACTTTTGTCGTCAACTTTGTCTTCTTTTCCTTCTTCTTCGTCGTCGACGTCGTTGTTTTCTTTGGTCGTTGTTGTTTGCTCCACTGCGGTAATAACAGCCGTCCATGGTAACAGAAACTTGAAATGTTTCCGCGTGAACATTTTCTTCGGGAACCTTTTTCTTTCTGCAGAGTAGTTTTCGACGAGTTTTCGTTTGCAATATTGGCGGTATGCCACCGCCGCGGGGACGAGCATTTCCTCGAACCGAAACTGGTCGTCGTCCCAAACAAAACCAAGCAATGCTAACGTTTCTAATCTTTGCGGTTGGTGCAAAATGTACGTTCCTTTCGCGCGCATGTCGTTGACTTTCACGCCGAGCGGGAAATCTTTCAAATAAGGTTTGCGTAACGCCTCGTTCTCGCTGCTCTCCACATCCACTCCATCCACGCAGTATTTGTGCGGCACGTTCAAATGACCAAACTTCTCCTTGAACAAAACTAATCCGGGCACAATCTGCTTCTCAAAAACGAACTCGTCATTGTCCCAAACAAACCTCTCCCCGGTCTCCGCGCCGACCGCGTCCAACGCCTTCAATTGCGCTTCGGTTAAACTCGCTCGACCGCGTCGAACTCGGAAATTGTGCACCGCGCGACCAAATGAACGCGGCGTCTGCTCTTCCTCCTCCTCCTCCTTTTTCTCCTCCTCCTCCACCTCCCCGTCTTTACTAAACTCGTAACCTTTTGGCACGTTTAAATGTTTGAACTCGGCGTAAAATCGTCGCAATCCCGGGACGAGGACGTTCGATATGAATTCGTCCTCCTTCAGTTGTCTCTTTGTCTTCCTCTTTGGTTTTACAGTCGTTTCAGCCGTCGTCGTTGCATCATCGAGCTGCTCTCGCTGCTGTTCTTGCTCAGCTGCTGCTGCTGCTGCTCCTCTTCCTCTGGCAAGAAAGGTGCACGTCGAAAAGCAAAATCGATTTCTCGAGGTATTGCCGAGCTGCTCACGTCGAAGACGTCCCCCTCCTTCTCCTCTTCCTCTCGTTTCGTAACTCGTCGACGGTATCGTCGATCCATATCCTCGTCGTCGCGTTCGTCGCGCCTCCTCCTCCTCCTCCTCATTCGTCCTGGAGAAAAAGTGTGAATTTCCCCTAATACTACTAGAAGACGAAAAACTCCCCGCGTTGATGATGTTGCGGCTACCGTTTAAAAGGAAAAGACGTGATGATGATGATGATGATGATGATACGAGATGCCCCCCGATGATGCGCAGAAGCGAGGCACGATTTGAATAATGCATCTGTTATATTTCTCGCGTGTATACGCGAGAGAAAGTTTTGACGAATTTTTGACATCAGCGGAGCGAAAGAAAAGCAGATTTGTATATTCCGGACGCGCGTGGAGGATGGCAAGAACTTTTAAATAATCTCTACTTTAAACTAGTAAGCTATACGCTGCAAGAAGCGTTCTTCATTTTCGACCTCGCTCTAATTCGCGCGTTCACAACGCATGTCTATGTGTACATATGCATCATCGTACTCTTTACGCGGGGTAAATCTGTCTAGGCATTTCCGGCGGCATCGGTCCTCGATCGGTCGGGTACCCGACCGCTCTCTGATACCACCGACTCCCGTCGAGTTCCACGTCCACGTTCAAATGCGAGTGACCAAACACGTGGATGTGCTTGATCGTGCTGTTGTAATCGAATCTGCCTTTTTTAAACCGAGCTGCTGGGCTGCTTCGACCGCTCCCGGGGGTGGATTTACAATCGCACTCGTCTCTTAACGCGAGGATGTCCTCGCCTAAACTTTCGCTGCCGACGACTTTTTCGATGAAGGGCGTGCCGTTGAATAAATCGGGGAGAGGAACAAAATGGCCAAACGTCGCTAAAAACGCAACCTCGTTACCGCAATCGACGGCATTTACGTCGTCCTCGTTGTTGTTACGAGTAGTATTCGATACTCTCAACGACTTCGGTAAGAAACTTTCTAAACTCATTTTCCCTAACCGTCTCCAAAACTCGTCCAACGTCGCCGGGTGCGAATTTCTTTTATCCTTCGGATCTCCGATAGCCGGTGGCCAAATGCACGCCCCGTCAAAGTGCACCTCCATCTGCGTAAACGGCCTAGTTCCACCTTTAAACGTCTCCGTGTACCAACTCAACATCGGTACCACCAATATCCGTTTCGTTTGTCGCATGCCTAACTCGTTCACCCCCTGGTGCGTAAACACCGTCGGCGTGCACCGAACGCCGATGCTCGTCACCGCGTCCATGATGACCACAAACTTATCCACCGAATCTCCCATCTCCCCTCTCCCCGGCGACCATAACTCGTGGTTCCCCACGCAATAAAAAACCTCCTGATATCGCATCTTAAACAGTTTCAAAGCGTCGATGACTTTTTGCACGTCCGTCGCCACGTCGCCGGCGACGAGTAAAACAGTCCCCGGTTCCGGGTGCGAGCAATTTTGACAAAATCGAACGACCCAATCTTTATTCGCTTGCATGTCCGCGTGCACGTCAGACGTGGCAAATATTCGCCAATACCTCGAACCTTCTTCTTGGGAGTCATCATTTTGCCTAAACTGCTGCTGCTGCTTGTCACCGCCATTCGTATAATAATACTCATCATCATTCGTCCTCAAAGTCACCACGTTCGCTTTATTATTATTATTATTATTACTATTATTATTATTATTATTATTATTATTATGATGATTTAGCGTCGTCGCGTTGTTCGTATTCCTACTCGATGATGATGCGCAGTTGTTCCCGGTGTCGGTCAACCGTTCTCGTTCTTCTTCCACAAAAGACAAAGACGATGATGATTTCCCTCGTAAAGAAGAAGAAGAAGAAAAAGCGTCGTGGTTTCGTTTCAGCGCGGAAAACGCGTACTCCAAAACCTCCTCTTTTGTCCGGTTATCCTCGTACGGCACGTTTGGTTTCAAGTACGGCATTTAGTAAATCAGTAGTAGTATTCTCTCTCTGATGATGAGGTAGGAGTAACAGGTGTAGTAGTGAGTGATTTCTGCGGAGACAAAAAAAAGAATAAAATGTAAAAAACCGCTTTTTTTTCGAGCGTTTTTTTCGCTCAAAACACACACGTCCTCGTCAGAAAAAGGGATATATTATATACATCTAATAAGGAAATATATACGCTTCATCGTCGGAAGAAGAAAGCGAGTGAGAAAGAAAGCGAGAGCAGCGCGAAGAGGGTTTTGTTCGTTTTAAGTAGTGTTTGCTTTTTCTCTCCTTCTTCTTTTTTATTCGTAGTAAACGAAGAAGCGATTTTAAAGCGGGCGCACGATGCGCGAGTGTATATCTACGACTGGGTGCCTCCTCCTCCCGATGCTCCTCCTCCTCCTCTGTGTCCTTCCTGACCTGCGAATGGTGCTGATGGTGCGAGGAGCGCCAGTCGTCGTCGTTTGCGAGCAGCGATTTCATGCCGGGCAAACGTCGAAGTGCGCGTACACCGGGGTGACGAGTGCAGGGGCGGAAATTCGATTCATAAACGATGAGGAAGACGACGAGACGGTAAAGGCGACACCGGTCGAAGTGGTGGAAAACGGCGTTGGCGTGGTGGAAGTAGAAGTGCCGTTGCTGGCGCAGGAGTACGTTTTGGGGATGTACGACGGGAAAGCGAAGACGTACAAATCTAAGACGAAAGTGACGGTGGTTTCAGACGAGGATGGAGAGAGTCTAGACGATGTCGCTTCGACGAGGAGTTTGGTACGAGTGGAAACGGATAAACCGTTGTACGCGCCGGGGCAGAAAATCAAAATCCGAACGCTCGTCGCCGATATCGAGAATACGGCGTTGATTAAACAAAAAGATGGAGCGACGGTGGCGAGTGTCGAGGTGAAGGACGCGCTGGAGAGAACGATTTTTAAGAAAGCGGACTGCGCAGTGGATGTTTTTGGCGTGGCAACGGCAGAGGTGGCGATAGCGAAAGAGCAACCGCCGTTCGGTTGGTGGACCGTGAAAGCGGAAGTGGAAATAGACGACGACGGGTCGAAAGTTGTAGGCGAGACTGGATTTAACGTGGAAGAGTACGTGTTACCGTCGTTTGACGTTACTTTCGACGCGTCGAGCATGCCTTTGTACGTGTTAGCGTCGAAAAGCGCGAATGAGTTCTCCGGAAAGGTAGAAAGCGCATACACCTACGGGAAAGCGGTGGAAGGAAAAGCGAAAGTTATCATCAAAAGGCCGAGCACTTCGAATTATTACTACGGTGGCGCAGTTGGTGGTGATGTTGGTGGTGGTGATTTTGTGGCAGTCGAAGAACCCGCGTTTAAGCCGCCGGATGAATGGGATTCGAGCGGTAGTAGCAGCGGTAGCAGTGGTTATCCGAATGAAGTTTCAGACATTCTGTACGAGTCGAGCTGGATGACTTTATACGAGGGATCTGCAACTTTTGTGGCGTCAATTTCAAAATCAATGCTAGATCAGCAATGGTCGCGAAATTTGGAAGCATACGCTATGGTTGAAGAAGCAGCCACGAGAGAGATTCGAAACTCGACGGTATTGATTGTCCCAATCGTCCGCGAGGCGTTTACGCAACAAACGTCGATGATTTACCAGTCGCCAGCTTTAAAACCAGGGTTACCGATGAAGCACACGATTCAACTCGCTTCGGATATCCCTGGTGCGTTCAGTGATACAGAAGATCTTGGAACCTTGGACTTTACGCTGAATATAAACAAAATGAATTCGTACTCGTATTCTGGTGATTCGAACGCGCAAACAATTTCCACGCGAGTCTCTTCCTCCGGCGCTCTCGATATCGAATTCGACGCCCCCGCGAACGATCTCTCGTGTTGTGCATCTTACGAGGACGAAACAAACTACTTTTATGGATCCTCGCAAAAGTGTTGTTTGCAAGGGGCGAACGTGCAGCTGGTCAAGAACGCGGCGTCGAGAGATGTCGTGAAGAAGATACTCGCATCCGCGAGCGACGATATGTCTACGACGGAACTCGACGCGCTCGTGCCTTACTTATCGGTGTACTTTGCGAGAGATACTTCCAGTGCGAAGGCTTCGGTTGAAGTCGTTGTTATCAATGCGAGCTGTGAGAGCGCTGAGGCGTGTCAGTTCACGCTCGCGTCTTCGAGAAGTGATGTCGCATTCGCGTACGCCGTCGTCGACGCGGAAGGCCTAGGACGCGGTGTTTTAGAAGCGGGCACAACTACTCTCTCTTCCACTGAAACCGAAAAAACAGTGACAATGACGTATGGCAACATCGCATCCACTTTGAGCGCGGCTGTTTCAATCGCCGTATGGTCACTGAGCGGAAGCGTGTATAGTGAAACGTATCTCGCCGGGACAACTTCGGATGTTTTCTTGGTCCCCGGAACGAGCGTCTCCGTGGAAAGCGAAAGCGAAATCGCGTTTCCGTATGACATCACCATGAACACTAACGTTTCGGAAACGAACGTCGTTGCAACGGGCACAGACATTACATTCACTATTATCGGCGCGCCTGATGGCGCGCGCTCGTACATTCTCGCCATCGACGAAGCTGTCGTGATACAAAGCGGCGGGAACACGTCTGCTTTAAAAGCGACGACGTTTTTGTCAAGCGTGTACGATGCTAAAACGAACACTTTGGATGCGAGCTCGAATACGTGGCCATGTGATGCAACGTATAACGATAACGATATCAAACTTGATCGCGTAACGATTATATCCACTGCTGAGATTGCGAGTTATTGTGACCCGTCGTCGTCGAGTAACGGAGGATTTGGAGTCGGAATGCCGGAAATTGCGTTTGGTGCCGATATGGCCATGGACGACGGTGCCGCTGGTCAGGAAAGTACAACCAACAAAGCGGCAACAGATGTGGATTCAGCTTCATCCTCGCCTACGGTGCGCACACTTTTCCCGGAAACTTGGCTTTGGGAATCGTCTGATTCAGGTTCGTTCGAATCAACCGCGCCTGATTCGATTACAACGTGGAGCATAACCGCGTTTACCTCGCACCCGACGCAGGGTATTTCCATTTTGAAAACCGCCTCGAAAATGACAGTGTTTCGCGAATTTTTCATCTCGCCGAAAATGCCGTACTCCATCTCGCGAGGTGAAACCGTCGAGATTGTTCTCGCAGTTTTTAATTACTTGAAAGACCAAGATATGTCGGTATCAGTTTCCGCCGAAGACGTGACATCGGGTGAGGCTGTACAAATTGGCGATTCGAAAACGATCAACGTTTCAAAGAACAGCGCCGACTCTATATCTTTCGAAATTTCTCCCACGGTACTCGGAAGTATTAAACTCCGATTTTCCGCCATAGGAACCACGACGACGAGCACAGATTCAGATTCGAAAGAATATACAGATGCGGTCGAGAAGAGTATTGTCGTGAACCCGGAAGGAGTGTTCAAAACGACGACTGTTTCGAAAGTTTTTCGTCGAAGTGCGGAAGATGCGTCGGAAACATTTACTTTGAACGCATTTCCGAATGGTTTGAGTGCAAACGCGATTGTAGATACGTATTCGAGTTTCATTACCGTCGTTGGTGATATCATGGGTCCATCGATTCAAAACATCAACAAGTTTGTCCAGATTCCCATGGGCTGTGGTGAACAGAATCTCTTGTTACTGGCACCAAATGTGTACATAGCCGAGTACTTGAACTCTGCGAATAAACTCACAAGCGCTTTAAAAACGGAGCTTTCAAATAACGTCATCATGGGATATTCTCGAGAGTTGACGTATTTTCACCCATCCGGCGGTGTTTCTGCGTTTGGACCACAAAGCGACAAGTCCGCATCGTTGTGGCTCACGGCGTTTTGTTCCAAGGTTTTTGCGTCTGCGAAACGCTCGAGCGAAAGTAAAATTTTAGATGGTGTTTCAATCGACGCGACTGTTTTGAAAGGCGCTGTTGACTTTATAATATCTACTCAAGGCACGAACGGTGCGTTTTCAGAGCCCGGAGTCGTTTTACACTCCGAAATGCAATCGCAATCGGGAGATAAATTCGTTTTATCCTCGTATGCCGCTTTGAGTTTGATTGAAACGGTTGCATCGATTGACAACCCTTCGACGAAAACGAGCGCGCAAAATTCGATTTCAAGCGCGTTAGAGTACGTTGCTTCTTCCTTGGATTCAGTTAAATCCGCCGCGATCGCGAAGGAACCGAGCGCTGTGTATTCTGTAATAGTCTCCACGTACGCCTTCGCCTCTGCGTGCGCTTCGTTATCGACGCACTGCGATTTGGCGAATTCTTGGATAACGGGCGTTCTCGAGCTAATTGGAACAAGTGAAGTGGACGGCGCTACATCTTACGGCGGTGTCGGTGCCAGTAACTCTTTAAGGATTGAATCCACGGCGTATGTCGTTTTAATCTACGCTAAAATGAGCGATTCCGGGAATAACTTTTGTTACTCCGCGTTGAAATTTCTTTTACAAAATAGAAACGAGTTTGGAGGGTACGGGTCAACTCAGGACACCGTGGTTGCTTTAGAAGCACTGTCGACGTATGCAAAGCTTACGAGAGAAGCGAGTAGTTCTGGGTTGCTCGTGTTGTCCTTTCCAAACGAGGTTGGCGCTCCTTCGTTCACAGTGGACGAGTCGAGTTTCGATACATTCAACACCGCGCAAATCGCACAAAGAGGTACGGAAACGTTTACAAATCCGAGCGTTTCGGGTGATGTTTCAGGCTCGGGAGTTGCGGTTGTTTCGTATACCGTTCGGTGGTACGAAACCGTGGATTTGACGGAGGATACCTCGGATGGATTATTCACGATAGATGTGACGACACGCGTTGTCACGACGAAAATTTCATCTACGAATAGAAAAAAACGAAGAAGACTTTTAACGCCGAATTACTCACCAACATCGACGAGCAGTGTGGAAGATGCTGAGATGTTGCAAATGAAAGTTTGCGTGAAGAAGACGGAAATAACGAATGGAGCGGATGGTATGGCACTTTTGCGTGTCCCGATGTTTTCCGGTTTCCAACCGGTCGAGTCGTCCATCGCCAACTTAGATCCGGAAAGAAAATACATCAAACGCGTGGAGGTGGATCCAATTACGAGCACGCTTTCTTTATACATAGAGAACTTTCCATTGAATTCGAACGATAAACTTTGCGCCACATTCGATGCTCGAAGAGTCGCGGAGGTGAAAAATGCGCAAGACGTTCCAGGAGCGCAAATTTCCATGTACTACCAGCAAGACAAATATCGAAACGCCGTGATGAAATCGACCGATTTAGAAGTTGGTCGATTCCCGGAGGACGATGGGGGTGGCGGTGTCAAGGTTGAACCAGACTCTGCGTTTGGATTTCGAGTCACTTTCATTTTAGCGTCTGTCATCGCTTTAGCTCTTTTCGCGATGGATTAAAACAAAACGAGGGGTTGTTATTCTCGATGTATCTCTCACTTTTAATCATGTAATAACAAAACTAGTATTATACGCTTGTCATTAGCTCTGTATTAATGATATTCTTCTGTACCAGGTACCATGGTACCACGGTACCAGGTACTTTATGCTCCTCTCTCTCTGTCTCCTCACACTCTCCTCACACACACACACACACACACACACACACTCTCTCTCTCTCTCTCTCTCTCTCTCTCTCTCTCTCTCTCTCTCTCTCTCTCTCTCTCTCCCTCTTTCTCTCTTTCTCTCTCCCTCTC
>Ga0255765_1002028_pt1 | contig 23756 bp, 20 predicted proteins | sample 041ome_8_FD_179965 | JGI IMG/M metagenome (GOLD analysis project Ga0255765, IMG submission 179965) | Coastal salt marsh microbial communities from the Groves Creek Marsh, Skidaway Island, Georgia - 041407BS metaG (version 2) | ecosystem: Environmental > Aquatic > Marine > Intertidal zone > Salt...
GCGATGACGATGCCGCGATCGCGAACGCTGCGCGCACGTTCGCCTGGGGTCGGCCCCGCGGGCGCAGCGGAATCGGAGGGGTGCAGCTCGCTCGAATCCAACGCAGTCATGCCGCCACGCTAGATACCGGGCATCCAGTATTCGGCGACCACCGTTCCAAGAAACATCCAAGATGCTGGGACGCACCTGTTGATGGGCAAGGCACCCTCTTTTAGGGTCCAGGGTGCTCCCATGCGAACGCGCCGACCAACCCGACCCGGCAGCCGCAGGCATCTCGCCCTAGGACTTGTCGCTGCATTCATCGTCACTGCCTGCGCGGGCACCTCACCCGACGGGTCCAACGGAGCCGCAGATGCGTCGACAACCACCGAGGTGGATGCCGCCACCGAGTTGGCCGATGTTGCCCCGGCTACGGCACCCGCTGTGCCCGATGGCGACACCGTCGATGGTGTGCCTGATGACGGATCACCGACCGACTCGTCAGCACGCGTGGTCGTGGCGCCGGTCGCGGAGCTGTCGGAGCGCGAGAACGACACGGCTGTCAGCGGCACCGATGGAGCCACTGACGCAGCCGCTTCCGCTGACGCGTCATCGTCGGGCGACTCGCCAACAACGGCCACCCCGTCAAGCACGGAGAGTGCCGCACCATCGTCCGACACCGCCTCCGCCGAGCCCTCGGCAACATCATCGGCTGCGACGTCAGTACCGGTGCCAGAACCGGTGCTGACCACGACAGCGCCGTCGACTGCCCCAGTGACAACTGCACCGGCGGTCAACACTGTCGCCACGCTGCTGGCCACCCTTGACGTGCAGGACGAACCGGCACGAGTCGGCTACGACCGTGATGCGTTCTCGCACTGGTCCGACACCGACGGCAATGGCTGTGATGCCCGCGAGGACACGCTGGCGAGTCAACTCCTCCGCGATGGGGTGCGCTCAGCCAGTGATAGTTGCCGCATCGTGTCGGGCACATGGGTATCGATCTTTGATGGGACCACACACAGCGGCAGTTCATCGGATCTCGATATTGATCACGTGGTGGCATTGGCGGAGGCATGGGATTCGGGTGCGAATACGTGGTCATCATCAACGAGGCGTCGATTCGCGAACGATCCTGTGCATCTCATCGCGGTCACCGCATCATCTAATCGGTCGAAGAGTGATCGCGATCTAGGTGAGTGGCGCCCGGTGCGTTCGGCCTGGTGCACCGTGGCGACGATCACCGTGGAGACCAAAGCGGCATATGGGCTGAGTGTGGACCCGGTTGAGCGCGATGCAATCGCCGAGATGCTCGATACCTGCGGCGAATCGGGTCAGGTGTCGGTGCCGGTCGGTGACGGCACCGATGTGCCCGTCGAGACCGTTCCTGCCAACACGGCACCTGCCGACACGTCAGCACCCGATACCACCGCTCCAACTGCCGAGGAGACGCCCACACCCAACGACGGTGACCAGGCCGCGGCCGATGACTGTGTGGACATCAACACCGCCGGGGCGAGCGACCTCGACCGCATTGTGAACATCGGTCCGTCCCGGGCCGATCAGATGGTGGGGCTGCGACCCTTCTCATCGGTGGAGGACATGATCCGCATCTCAGGCATCGGTGAGGTCAGTTTGGCCGAGATCATCGAGCAGGGATTGGCGTGCGTGCGCTGAACATTGCGCGTTGAAATTTGAGGTCACCCTGCGGGTGACCCATGACGACCCGCACCGGCAGCGAAGCGTGCCGCGCCGTCGCGGGTCTCGCCGCTGTCGATCACCTCGCGGCCGAGACGGGTCTCGTTGGCCATTGCCTCACCGATATCGAGATCCCACTGTTCGTAGGCCGATTGGCGATCAGATCGCATGCACCGCTGCGGAAAGCCTGCGAGTTGCGTGCCGAGCTCCACGGCCACTGCGATCGCGTCACCGGGTGCGCACAGTCGATTGACCACGCCCATCATGCGGGCCTCCTCGCCGCTGACGCCACGCCCGGTGAGGATGAGATCGAGGGCGTGCGATTGGCCGATCATGCGGGTGAGGCGCACCGTGCCACCATCGACGAGGGGCACACCCCAGCGGCGACAGAACACGCCGAACACGGCATCATCGGCGGCGACGCGAAGGTCGCACCACATGGCCAACTCGAGACCACCCGCAACGGCGTACCCCTCGACGGCCGCAATGGTTGGTGTCGCGACCGTCATCCGAGTGGGGCCCATCGGGCCCTGGCGCGACATGTCGAGATGCACTTGAGGGCCGCGGTCATCGGCGACGCTGTGCAGGTCCGCGCCCGCGCAGAACACCCCATCGGCACCGGTGAGCACAATGGCGCGCACGGCATCATCGGCGTCGGCTGCGGCACATGCGTCGTGTAACGCGGCGGCAGTTGGTCGATCGACCGCGTTGCGGACATTAGGACGATCGATGGTGATGACCCGGACGGGTCCGTGGTCGTCGGTGCGAATGGTGGTGGTCTCGTCGGCCATAGCCCGACGCTAGGCGCTCCTGCGCCACCGAGCGGCAGACCGGTGCGTCGGCGTCAGCCGCGGTCGCGTAACACGCGGCGCAGAATTTTGCCCGACGCCGATTTCGGGATCTCGTCGACGAACTCGACCACACGAATCTGTTTGTAGGTGGCCACATGCTCGGCGACGAAGGCCTGCAGGTCAGCGGCGGCGACCTCCGCACCCGCTGCCCGCACGATGAACGCTTTGGGAAGTTCACCGGCTTCGTCATCGGGAATGCCGATCACTGCTACATCGGCCACATCGGGATGGGTAACGAGCAGCGCCTCGAGCTCTGCGGGTGGCACCTGGAACCCCTTGTATTTGATGAGTTCTTTCACCCGATCGACGATCGTCATATGGCCGTCCTCGTCGATCACTGCCACGTCGCCGGTGTGGAGCCAGCCGTCGGCATCGATGGTGGCTGCTGTGGCCTCGGGATTGTTCAGGTAGCCACGCATCACGAGTGGCCCGCGCACCCACAGTTCCCCTCGACCGCCCACGGGCTGGTCCTCACCGGTGTCAGGGTCGACAATGCGACTCTCGGTATTCGACACGGTCACCCCGGATGTGCCCGGCTTGAACATGCCCGGGGGAGTGGTGTGGCTCACCGGCGACAGTTCCGTCATGCCGTAGCCCTGCACCACTTCGCAGCCGATACGTGCAGATGCTTCCTGGGCGAGTTCGGCACCGAGCGGAGCTGCGCCGGAGAACACCTGGGTCAGCGACGACAGGTCGTAGGTGTCGACGAGAGGGTGCTTGGCGAGGGCGAGCACCACCGGTGGCACAGCGAACAGCCGGGTGATGCGGTGCTGTTGAATCAACCCGAGCGCCTGCTCCAAGTCGAATCGGGGCAGCGTCACCACGGTGACCCCGTTCGCGAGCAGGCCGTTCATCAACACCTGCATCCCGTAGATGTGGAAGAACGGCAAGAACGCGAGCGCGAGTTCGCCGTCGGGTTCGTACACGATGGCGTGTTCGCACTGGCAGATGTTGGCCACGAGGTTGTGATGGCTGAGCATCACGCCTTTGGGCAGGCCGGTGGTGCCCGATGAGTAGGGGAGCACCACGAGTTGTTCGAAAACGTCGACGGGATGCTGCTCGATGCGGTTGCCGACGAGCGTGCTGAGGGCGGTGGTGCCGTCGGCACCGTCGATGGTGATGATCTCGGTGATGTTCGTTGTGGCGGTTGCCTCACGGGCAACATCGGCGAAGGCGCCAATGGTGACCAGGACCGAGGCGCCGGCGTCGGCCAACTGAAATGCAACCTCGCTGGCCCCATAGGTGGGGTTGACAGTGGTGACGGTGCCACCGGCTACCGCGACCGCGTGGAACACCACCGCGTACTCAGGCACATTCGGTGCCATCAGCGCAAGTACGTCCCCGGGGGTGAAACCCGCGGCGCGCAACCCGCCAGCCAGACGGTGAATCTGGTCATCGAGTTCAGCAAAGGTGATCACTCGGCCGCTGGTGCCGTCGATCAGCGCTGGACGGTCCGGATGGATGGCGGCGCGGCGAAGAACAAACTCGGTGATCGGCACCTCGGGGATGACGACGGATGGCAGCGGGCTGGTATGGATGATCATCGTGTGACTCCTCGATCAGGCGCACCGGCGTGAGATACCAGCGCACGCCAGATACTACGAGGGGAGCGTCACCGCGCCCGACTGAGCGCGTCGCCGCTATGGGCCTACACCGATCGACGCCACCATCGGTAGCCGCCGATCGGGGCATGAGACACAGCGCTGGCCCACCGCAGTGCGGCGACCGCGTCGCGGGGAGGTGCTGGTCGGGTACCCGGGTGTGGCACCGGCACTACAAGTTCAGTGCTGGCGCCGTCGCGGTCATCGATGGCGTACAGCTCGGCGGCTGCACCAGCGGCCACGGCGCTGTCGACGGCGTCAGCCCAGATGGCAGCGGTCCGTTGTGCGCTCACAGGGATCGTGGCGGTCGCGATGATCGTTCCCGGGCGAGGTGTGCGACGCGCCGCGACCAGTACGTGGTCGTGATGGTCGGAGGTGTCGGCGCCAGTGCCGATCTCGGCGCACAGGTTGCGCAGGTCGGCATCGCTGCCGAAGGCGCTGACCAGATCAGCAATGTCGTCGGGGTCGCGGGCGGTGGCGCTCAAGCGGTAGAGGTCGGCGTTGTCGCCCGCCACGCAACGCCACATCGTCACGTCGAGATCACTGACCTCGCGGGCACGGCGCACCACATCAGCCATGAGGTGGGGCACCACACCCTCGGGCCCAGGTCGGCGCCATGTGCGACGAAATCGAATCATCGCCGCTCACGCTAATACCCGCCGACGCACCCCGTGGCCGAGCATCATTTCCCGGAGCGTCAGAGCAGTCCACCACGTTCTCGACGGGCACGCCGCCGCCGTCGCCCGCGGACCCAGGTAAAAGCAACGACGGTCAGGCCCACAAGCAAGACGATTAGGCCAGCCGCTGGGCGTATCACCCCGACCACCACAGCTGCCACCATGATGACAGCAACCACGGCGGCGTAGGCACCGAGTCGCAATGCGTCGACGGTGCCGCGGGCCGCAGTTAGCGTCGAGTACCCGAGGCGTTGACCAATCGCTGTTGCAGTGGGGGCGGTGTCGGCCGATGGTTGCTGGCGTTCACGCCAGGTGGTGGCGAAACCATGACGGAGGTCTTTCGCGGCCTGACGGCCACTGTCGATAAGTCGCTGGCGCAGCGCAGCGGGATCCGATAGCGCGACCACGATCTGCACAGCGCCATTGTGTGGCCGTTGCTGGCCCGGAGATGGCGTTGTTGCGACAACGAAGCCGATGAGCGGGCTTGTCGCATCGACTCGGGTCATCGCGATGACGGGCAGCAGACCAGCCTCTCGCAGCCGGGAGATGGCGCTCACGGCGTTCATCCCCACAACATCGGGCACCCCGATGGAGCCTGTCTGTCGGCGTCTGGTGCGGGTGGGCTCTCCGTCTCGTAACACCTCCCATGCCATCTGCACCGCCTGGAATTCGTCGGGGTTGCCCCCATGATCGGGGTGGGTCTCGCGTGCTCTCTGGCGATACGCCCGGCGGATCTCATCGGTGGACGCATCGGGACTGACGCCGAGGATTTCGTAGGGGTCAAGACCAGCATGTGCGCTCGTTCCATCACCGTCGGTGCGCACACGTGCGCCACATGTGCACGCTCCGACCATGAAGCCTGCCGGGACGACGACGGAGGCGCCGCACTCTGGGCAGGTCACCGACACGGGTTGTCAGTCACAACGCTCGGGGCCATGGAGATGAGTGTGGCATTGACGCATGCCGTCTTCCATTTGGCGATGATCGACGTCGCAACTAGGCAGTGGTGGCTGCAGGGTCGAGCCCCAGTCGTTCCGCTGCTTGTTCGCGCAACAGGTACTTCTGAATCTTCCCGGTGACGGTCATTGGGAACTCGTCGGTGTCGAGCACGTATCTCGGCACCTTGAAATGCGCGATCGTGCCGCGGCAGAACTCGCGGATGGCCTCGGCATCGAATGGTGCGCCGGAACGCATCTGAACGAAGGCACACACCTCCTCGCCGTATCGAGCATCGGGTACCCCGACAACTTGCACATCGGCGATATCGGGGTGGGTGTAGAGGAACTCCTCAATCTCGCGTGGTGACACGTTCTCGCCACCGCGGATGATCAGATCCTTGATACGTCCGGTGATGTTCACATAGCCGTCGTCATCCATCACCGCGAGGTCGCCGGTGTGCATCCACCCGTCGGCGTCGATCGCATCAGCGGTTTTGTCGGGTTCGTTCCAATAACCCTTCATGATCGAGTAGCCCCGGGTCTGGAATTCGCCGGTAGTGCCGCGCGGCACGGTGGCACCCGTGTCGGGATCGGCAATGCGGATCTCCACATGGGGATGCACGCGCCCCACCGAGCCAACGCGCTTGTCGATCGAGTCGTCGGCGCCGGTCTGTGTCGACACGGGCGACGTTTCAGTCATGCCGTAGGCAATGGTGACCTGGTCCATATGCATCCGGTCGATCACTTGGCGCATCACCTCAACCGGGCAGGGAGACCCGGCCATGATCCCCGTGCGCAGACTCGACAGGTCGTAGTCATCGAAGTTCTCCACCGCGAGTTCGGCAATGAACATGGTGGGCACGCCGTACAGCGAGGTGCAGCGTTCCTCAGCCACGGTGGCCAGCACCGACACCGGTTCGAAGGCGTCGTTCGGGATCACCATCGTTGCGCCGTGCGAGGTGCTGCCAAGGTTGCCCATCACCATGCCGAAGCAGTGATAGAAGGGCACCGGGATGCACACGCGGTCATCTGGCGTGTAGCCACATGCTTCACCGACGAAGTAGCCGTTGTTCAAAATGTTGCGGTGGGTCAACGTGGCGCCCTTGGGCAGGCCGGTGGTGCCCGAGGTGAACTGGATGTTGATCGGGTCATCGGGCGACAACGACGCGGCGCGTTCGGCAACCTCGGCATCGCTCACCTCGCCCGCGCGGGCCAGCAGGCCCTGCCACTCGTCGGTGTCGAAGAACACCGCGGCACGCACCTCGGGGCAGGTATCAGCAACGGCGGCCCACATGGCGCGGTAGTCACTGGTTTTGAACTCGGGAGCCGCCAGCAACATCGAGCAGCCCGATTGGCTGACGGCGAAACTCAACTCGTGGGTGCGATACGCCGGGTTGATGCACACCATGATCGCGCCGATACGTGCCGTGGCGTATTGGACGAGCACCCACTCGTAGCGGTTCGGTGACCACAGCCCAATGCGGTCGCCGGTGCGCACGCCTGATGCCACGAGCGCACGCGCGAGGGTCTGCACCTGGGCGTCGAGTTCGGCATAGGTCCAGCGGATGGCCTGGTGGCGCACCACGAGCGCCTCGCGGTCGGGGTGCGCAGCAACGGTGGCTGCAAAATTCTCGTCGATGGTGTCGTCGAGCAGCGCCACGTCGGTGCTGCCGGCAGCAATGGATGGTTCTGCCATGTCGTTCCCCCTCTTTGAACGCCGGCTGATACCCAGATGGTAGTCACCGCACCACTCGCGGTGGATCGTGATGTCGGTGCGCGGCGCAGCTCACGACGTAGGGGAGTGCCCCTGTGACATGTCGATGAGAAATGCCCGCGCCGCTTCGGCCGAATGATGACGCCAACGCGCCACCGGATCGACGTCGGCATCGGTGGCGGTGTCGTGAATGAGCCCGTCGAGCGCGGGAGAGAGCGCCTCGAGTTGCCGTGCTGCGAACCCGGCGATGTCGAGCCCGCGACGCCGTCGCAGTTCGACAGCGACAAGGAAACCGGTGCGCAGGTCGCGGACATGTTCCACCGGTGTGTCCAGCCAGACCCGTGCGCGGCGTCGGCCGGCAGCCGTTGGGCGGAGGCGACGGCGGCGATCATCGCCATGGTCGTCACGGGTCACGAAGCCGCGGTCGACGAGGCGGTCAACGCTGCGATAGGTGAGAGCTCGCGACAGGCTCCAGATGCGTCCGATATCGGCACCGGGCGCGAGGAGGCGGACGAGGTGCCAGCCATGAATCGGATGGTCATCGTTGGCTTCGCCGATGAGGCACAGGCAGACGCCATCAGCAAGTGGCATGGCCGCGGTGTCGGCGCTCACGGTGACACGGTAGCCGTCGCAGAGCCACTAGTCACTTTTTGACTATTGGTGACGGCCCTGCATAACCTTCGCCGGTGATCGATCGTCAACGCCGTACGCCACGACGCGTGTGCTTTGCATCTCCGTGGCGTGCACTGGTCGCCGGTCTCTGCGCCATCGGCCTGCTCGGTTCGTGCAGTAGCGACGACACCACTCTCACCGTGTTTGCTGCGTCGTCGCTCACCGATGCTCTCGACGACATCATCGCCGAACATGTCGCCGCGGGTGGGCCACCGATACGGGTCTCGTATGCCGGATCCTCGACCCTGGCCGCGCAGATCATCGATGGCGCACCGGCCGACGTGTTCATCTCGGCAAACCCCGAACAGATGGATGCAGTGACCACGGTGATCGACGGTCACGGCGCGCCGGTGACCATCGCTCACAACTCCCTCGTCATCGCGGTGGAGCGCGACAACCCGCTCGGCATCACCGGCCTCGCCGATCTTGAGCGCCCCGACCTGCTCATCGCCATCGCGGCTCCTGAGGTGCCCGCTGGCGACTACGCACGACGAGCCCTTGATGCTGCGGGCGTGGTCTTCACCCCAACGACGTTCGAGACCGATGTGCGTGCAGTCGTCACCCGAGTGGCCCTCGGAGAGGTTGACGCGGGCATCGTGTACGCCAGCGACATTGCCGGTCGCGACACCACCGATGACGACACCGCGGCGGTCGCCGCGGTGCCCCTCGGCCACCCAGATGCGGCGGGTATCACCGCCGAGTACCCCGCGCTGGCCCTCGATGCCACCAATGCCGCAGCGGTCGACTTCGTTGCGTTCCTTGGTGGCCCCATCGCAACTGCCGCGATGGCGGCACGGGGGTTCGGCCCGCCGTGACATCGCTACGCACCCGCCGTCGGCGCACCGCGCCGCGCACGCCCATCCCCATCGTGGTGTTGGCCGTGATCGCCGTGGTGTTCTTCGCGTTACCGCTGCTCGCGCTGTTGCAGCGAGTTCCGTGGTCAGATGTGGGTGATCTGTTCACTGCGTCCGCGCCGCGTGAGGCGCTGCTGCTGTCGCTGCTTACCAGCGTCATTGCCACCACCTGCGCTCTTGTTCTCGGCCTCCCGCTGGCGTGGGTTCTGGCCCGCACCCAATTGCCGGGACGGCATGTGATCAGAGCGGTCTGCACGTTGACGATGGTGCTGCCGCCGGTGGTGGCCGGCGTGGCCCTGCTGGCTGCGCTCGGGCGCCGCGGACTGATCGGTGCATCACTGAACGACTGGTTCGGAATTCGACTGCCGTTCACAACACCAGCGGTGGTCATCGCGCAGGTCTTCGTGGCAATGCCCTTCCTCGTGTTGACCGTGGAGTCGGCGCTGCACAGCACCGATCGCACCGTCGAAGACGCAGCCCGCACCCTGGGGGCCAGCCCATGGACAGTGATTCGCCGTGTCACCCTGCCCGCGGTGCGCCCCGCAATCCTGTCGGGGCTTGTCCTGACATGGGCACGTGCGCTCGGAGAATTCGGTGCCACGGTCACCTTCGCAGGGAACTTTCCCGGCACCACCCGCACATTGCCGGTGGCCACCTACCTCGCGCTCGAAAGCGACGTCGACCAGGCCGTGCTGATGAGCGTGTTGTTGATGGTCGTGTCGTTCGTGGTGCTGGTGTCGATGCGCGACCGCTGGACCGGGGCCATTGGAGGTCGCCGGTGAGTGTGCACGGCCGCATCATCGTGCACGTCGGCGAGTGTCGCATCGATGTGCCGATCGATATTGCAACCGGTGCCACCGTGGCCATCATCGGCCCGAACGGCGCCGGGAAGACCACGGTGTTGCGCTGTCTCGCCGGCCTTCAACCACTCGACGATGGCCGCCTCGTCGGAGTCGATGGCGTGTGGGATGACCCAGATGCGGGCGTGTTCATTCCACCGCAGCATCGGCGGGTCGCAATGATGTTCCAGCAGCACGCGTTGATCAGCCATCTCAATGTGCGTGACAACGTGGCATTCGGTCCGCGTTCTCGCGGCGTTGGGACAACGGCAGCAGACCAACGAGCAGCCGACGTCTTGGCCCGAGTCGGCGCGACGCATCTGATCTCGCGACGGGTCACCGATCTGTCCGGCGGCGAAGCACAGCGCGTCGCGCTTGCGCGGGCCCTCGCGGCCGACCCTGAGGTGCTGCTGCTCGACGAGCCACTGGCGGCACTCGACGCGGCGACACGACCAGCGATGCGCCGCCTCCTCGCCGCTGACGACCTTCCCACCCGCATGATCGTCACCCACGACCCCATCGATGCGTTGACCCTCGCCGATCAGATCATGGTGATCGATGATGGGGTGCTGGTGCAGGTGGGTTCACCACGAGAACTCGTGGACACACCGCGGTCGGCATATGTGGCCGAGATTCTCGGATTGAACCCGCTGTCGGGCGTACTGACAGGCGACCAGTTGCTGATCGGTGGTTACCCGCTGACGGTGGGCGCGCACACGGTGGCCGACGGTGATGTGGTGGCAGTGGTGCGTCCTCGTTCGGTGTCACTGCATCGGTCGCGGCCCGAGGGCAGCCCCCGCAATGTGTGGTCCACACGGGTGGAGGCCATCGAACGCTCGGCCGATCGCGTGCGGGTACGTCTCGGTGCACCGCTGCCTCTCGTCGTGGAAGTCACCGAGGGCGGTCTGGCCGCACTCGACGTCGGCACCGGCGACGACGTGTGGGCGTCGGTGAAAGCCAGCGAGATCGCCGTCTTCCCGAACTGAGATCGCACATCCGCCGATCAGTTGGCGGCGCGTCCAATCGATGCACCACCATCCACGCGCAGTGTCTGGCCGGTGATCCACCCCGCAGCATCGGACATGAAGAAACACACCGCAGCTGCGATGTCGTCAACGGTGCCGAGAGTACCCATCGGCACCATCGACAAATAGCGGGCCTCGCCGGGTGACCCCACAGGGTTGCCTTCGCGGAACAGGTCGGTGGCCACCGGGCCCGGCGCCACATCGTTCACGGTGATGCCATGGGGTGCGAGTTCGGCACCCCAGATGCGGGTCAAATGCTCCATCGTCGCTTTCGCTGCGCCATAGGAACTCCGCCCGGGCACCCCGCCGAGCGCGACCACGCTGGAGATGTTCACGATCCGGCCCCATCCACGTTCGATCATGCCGGGCATGAGCGCCTGCACGGTCTGGATGGTGGACCGCACGGTGACGTCGAAAACCGCTTCGAAGTCAGCGATGTCGATCTCACCGACCATCTGTGGCCGCACGATGCCCACATTGTTCAACACGCCGTCGAGGGGGCCGCCGGCGAGCGCAGCATCGATCGCCGCCGCGGTTGCATCACGGTCGGCGAGGTCCACCGAGATGAACTCCCCGGGAAAATCCTCGGGTGTGGTGCGTGCGAGTCCAACGGGAATATCACCGCGTTCGGCGAGATGTCGTGCAGTGGCGAGGCCGATGCCTTTGGAGGCACCGGTGATGAGAAAGCGGCGAGCGGTCATGGCCGCGACCGTACTGGGTGTGACACCGCCGACCCGATCCGGGCTCGGCGGGTGTCACCGGTTCACAGCACTAGGTTCACCATGCGACCCGGCACCACGATCACTTTGCGCAGATCGGCGGGGCCGGCGCCGTCGATGGCGCGTTGCACCCCGTCATCGGCGAAGACGATCGTGCGGATCGTCTCGTCGTCCGCATCGGCAGGCACCATCACTCGGGCTCGAACTTTGCCGTTCACCTGCACCGGCATCTCCACCTCGTCGTCGACGAGCAGCGCCGGGTCTGCAGCGGGGAAGTCGCAGTAGGCCACCGATGTGACATGGCCGAGGCGACGCCAGAGTTCTTCGGCGAGATGAGGAACCAGTGGTGCTGCCATCAGCACCATGGTCTCGGCCACGGTGCGCGGTGTCCGCCCGCTCGCCTGGCGTGACTTGGTCACATGGTTCACCAATTCGACGAGTTTCGCGATGGCGGTGTTGAACCGCAGGGCAGCCATTTCGGTGCCCACCACATCGATTGTTCTATGCAGAAGCCGTGCAGTCTCATCGTCGGGCGTGCTGTCATCCACGGTGAGTTCGCCGGTGTCCTCATCGACCATGGTGCGCCAGAGTCGCTGCAGGAAGCGGAACATGCCCACCACGTCGCGTGTTTCCCACGGCCGGCTCGCATCGAGGGGGCCCATCGCCATCTCGTACAGGCGCAGCGTGTCCGCGCCATAGGCGTCGTACATCTCGTCGGGCGACACGGCATTGCGCAGGCTCTTGCCCATCTTTCCCCACTCGCGGGTCACCCGTGTGCCGTTGTGGGTGAAACTGCCGTCGTCGTGCTCGACGACCTCGGTGGCATCGACGTAAATGCCACGGTCATCGGTGAAGGCGTTCGCCAAGATGTACCCCTGGTTGAACAGCCGTGCATAGGGCTCACGCGACGACACATGGCCGAGGTCGAACAGCACCTTGTGCCAGAAACGCGAGTACAGCAGGTGCAACACGGCGTGCTCCACGCCGCCGACATACAGATCGACACCGCCGGGATGATCGGGGCGGATGTCGGCGCGGGGGCCCATCCAGTAGTTCTCGACCGCTGGATCGACAAAGGCGTCGGTGTTGGTCGGGTCGAGGTAGCGCAACTCGTACCAACACGACCCAGCCCATTGGGGCATCACGTTGGTATCGCGCCGATACGTCCGGGGGCCATCGCCGAGATCCAGGGTGACCTCGACCCAATCGCTGAGGCGATCGAGTGGGCTTTCCGGCTCGGAGAACTCGTCGTCGGGGTCGAAGGTGCGTGGCGAGAACGAGTCGGTTTCCGGGAGGGTGACCGGCAGCATCTCATCGGGAAGGGTGTGCGGGTTGCCATCGGTGTCGTACACGATGGGGAACGGCTCGCCCCAGTAGCGCTGACGGCTGAACAACCAGTCGCGCAACTTGTAGTTCACGGTCGCTTCGCCAGCGCCGTTTGCGCTCAGCCAGGAGTTCATCGTCGCGATGCCGTCACGCACCGACGTCATGTCATTCAGACTCAATGAATCATTCGAGGAGTTCACATAGGGCGCATCGCCCACAAATGCTTCTGGCCATGTTGAGGTGTCGAGCGATGGGGCGACCTCACGGTCGGCGAACCACGCATCGGGTGGCCGCTGAATAGCGGGGATGTCGAGGCCGAAACGGCGGGCGAATTCGAAGTCGCGTTGATCCCCACACGGCACCGCCATGATCGCGCCTGTGCCGTAGCCCATCAGCACGTAGTCGGCGATCCAGACGGGAACCTGCGCGCCGTTCACCGGATTCGTCGCGGTGGAGCCGGTGAACACGCCGGTTTTGTCGCGACTGGTGTCTTGGCGATCGAGATCTGATGCAGCGGCCGCTGCGCGGCGATACTCCGCCACAGCGTCGGTCTGATCTGGCGTGGTGAGAGCCTCGACGAGGGGGTGCTCCGGGGCAAGAACCATGAACGTTGCACCGAACAAGGTGTCGGGTCGAGTGGTGAACACGGTGATCGGTCCGGCCGGTGATGCAAAGTCGACCCGAGCTCCTTCGCTGCGACCGATCCAGTTGCGCTGCATCGTGGTGATCGCCTCGCTCCAATCGAGCAGATCGAGGTCTTCCAGCAGCCGGTCGGCATAGGCGGTGATGCGCATCATCCACTGGCGCATGTTGCGGGTGAACACAGGGAAGTTGCCCCGGTCGCTGCGCCCATCGGCAGTGACTTCTTCGTTCGCGACCACGGTGCCAAGGCCGGGGCACCAGTTCACCGGAGCCTCGCTCACATAGGCGAGGCGATAGTCATCGAGCAAGCGGCGCTGCTCGGCACCACTCATGTCACCCCATGTGCGACCGTCGGGGGTGGGCCGGCTGCCGTTCGCAAAGGCAGATTCAAGTTCGGAAATGGGACGCGCCCGGCGCTGCTCGGGGTCGTACCACGCGTTAAAGATCTGGGTGAAGATCCACTGCGTCCAGCGGTAGTACTCGGGGTCGGTCGTAGAGATCGACCGGCGCGGGTCATGGCTGAGCCCGAGGCGTCGCAATTGGCGACGCATATTCGCGATGTTCGCATCGGTGGTGATGGCCGGATGCTGGCCCGTCTGCACCGCGTACTGCTCGGCCGGCAGGCCGAAGGCATCGAACCCCATCGTGTACAACACATTGCGGCCCTGCATGCGCTGAAAGCGCGCATAGACATCGGTACCGATGTAGCCCAGAGGATGTCCCACGTGCAGCCCTGCACCTGACGGGTAGGGGAACATGTCGAGAACGAACAACTTGTCGCCCGTGGCGGCGACAGCGTCGGGATCGGCGAGCGGGCCCGCGGGGTTCGGCGCCCAGAACGTGTGCTCGTCCTCCCAGGTGTCCTGCCAGCGCTGCTCGATGTCGGCAGCAAGTGCTGCGGTATAGCGATGTGGTGGGATATCGGACGCGGGGGTGGTGTCGTCGCTCACGCTGTCTCCATGTTCGTCATGGCGCCGTGGGGGCGCCGTCACGGCCTCAGAGCCTACGGTGACGCGACCCACCTGCCCCGGGACGCTCGACGGCGCGGTACCGATCTGTGCTGCACAGACGCGGAGAGTCGTGTTTGGCGGGGGTGGCAGCACTACCCTTCGCCGCCATGAGCAGCGACACGACGCGTGTGCCGTCGGTGATCGAACGACTCGAGTCCGCAGCCCAGGGTGATGGTGGGGTGCGCTTCGTCGGGCACTCGGTTGCCCCCGACGGTCCGACGTTCGTCCCCTGGAGCGAGATTCACGACGACGCCCGAGCGGTCGGCGCGGCGCTGCAGGCACGCGGCCTGTTGCCAGGCGATCACGTCGCAGTGCTCGGCCCGACAAGCCGCTCGCTGATGACCATCGTGCGGGGCTGCTGGATGGCCGGCATCGCGTCGATGATCCTGCCGTTGCCGATGCGGATGGGATCGCTCGACGAGTTCGTCACCGGCACCCGGGCACGAATTCGCCACGGCGATGCCAAGTTGGTGCTGATCGACGACATGCTCGCTGATTTCTACGAGGCTGCGGCCGGAGACCCGCCGATCATGCCAATGCGATCTGTGCTGCCCGGTGCCAGCGGTGTGCCCTCTGGTGATCGGCTCGAGGTCCCCGATCCCGACCCTGAGCGTCTGGTGATCCTGCAGTACACCAGCGGATCTACCAGCGAACCCAAAGGCGTGATGATCCCCGATCGGGTGCTGACCGCGAACATGGACGCCGCCTGCACCGCGGCAGGGTTGGTCGAGGGCGAGGTCATGGTGTCATGGCTGCCGCTGTATCACGACATGGGTCTGGTGGGTTTCCTCGCCATCCCGATGACCACTGGGGTGAACCTGGTGCAGGCCGCGCCGCAGGACTTCATGGCGAAACCAGGCAACTGGATGCAGTGGATTTCTGACTGGGGTGGCACCGCGACCGCAGGCCCGAACTTTGCGTGGGTGTTGGCCACGCGAGCGCTGCGACGCGCCGAGGGCCTCGACTTGTCGACGCTGACGCTCGCGCTCAGCGGCGCCGAACCGGTGGACCCGGCAGCAATGGACGCGTTCTGCGAGGCGGCAGCAGCGCATGGCTTCGATGCGGGCGCGGTATTCCCGGCGTTCGGCATGGCCGAAGTGGCAATCGCGGGTACCTTCCCTCGTCGTGGTGCTGGCCTGCGATGCGACACGGTTGATCGTGAAGTGCTGGAGCGGTCGCGGGTGGCCAAACCGATGGAGATCACCGACCCTGACGATCTTGCGGTGCGCGCACGTCGCCTGCCGTTGCTGGGCACGGCGGTGCCGGGCCTCGAGATGCGCGTGGTCGACCCCGACACCGGCGACGAGGTGCCCGAGCGTCATGTGGGCGAGTTGTGGTTGCGCGGCACATCGGTCACGCCGGGCTACTACAAGCGCGAGGACGCGACGGCGGCGTTGTTCCACGACGACTGGTTGCGCACCGGTGACCTTGCCTACCTGCTCGATGGGGAGCTGGTGCTGTGCGGTCGCATCAAGGACGTGATTATCGTCGGCGGCCGCAACGTGTTCCCCGAAGACATTGAGCGCGCGGTTGGTGGACTCGACGGGGTGCGCGCCGGCAATGTGATCGCGTTCGGTGTTGACGGCTACAAAGGCAAAGAGACCGTGGTGGTGGTGGCTGAGGTGCGCACCGAATCGCCCGACGATGTCCGCGACGCGGTGCACCACCGCACGCTCGATGTCTGCGGGTTACCGCCACGCGATGTGATGTTGGTGCAACCCGGCACGCTGCCCAAAACCTCCTCGGGCAAATTGCAGCGCGCCAAGTGTCGCGAGTTGTACATGCTGGAGGAACTCGCCCTCATCGACTGAGCGGTACGCGGGCGCCCAGCGAGATATCTCAGGCTGGTATCCGGCCGAGATCAGATGCCGACCACGCGCGCCAGTGTGTGACCCGTCAGCTCCACACGGCCGGGGATATGGCAGTTCGCGCTGGCGCTCACCGTGAACCCGTCAATGCCGAGTTCCATCTGGGCGCTCATGGCCTCTCCGACCGTGTCCGGGTCACCGACGATCACCCGCGCCCGTGCGGCGTCGGCATCGGCGCCACTCAGGCCGCGCTCGACGATCATCGCCTCGAGTTCGGCGACGGCTTCGTCATAGGTCGGCGCGACGCACACCGCTTGTTGACGCGTGACGGTGATCTCGGAGCGGTCGCGATGAGCGCGGCCGCAGTGTTCATCGAGAGCGGCCAGCTTGCGCCCTACCTCGTCGGGGGCGCAGATCAGGTTTGAATCGGTGGCGTAGTCGGCGACCATCCGCAGGGTTTTGCGCTCGCCCGACCCGCCGATCATCAGCGGGATGTTGCTGATCGGCGGTGGTTCGTTCATGGCGTCGTGCACCGAGTACCACTTGCCGTCAAGCGTTGCGCGTTCGCCACGCAACATCGGACAGATGATCTGCAGGGCCTCATCGAGACGCTCGAAACGGTCGGTGAACGTACCGAATTCGAATCCGTAGGCCGAGTGTTCGAGTTCGAACCAGCCGGCACCGATGCCCAGTTGTGCGCGACCTTCCGACACGATGTCCAACGTGGTGACGATCTTGGCGAGCATCGCCGGGTTGCGGTAGGTGTTGCCCGTGACGAGTGCACCCACACGCACCCGCGAGGTCTCACGAGCCATTGCGGCCAGCATCGTGTAGCACTCGAGCATGTACATGTCGGGCGGGCCGTGCATCGGTAGTTGGTACACGTGATCCATCACCATCACGGTGTCGAACCCTGAACGCTCGGCCTCGGCGACCTGGCGGGCGACGTGGGAGAAGATCTGATCGGGGCCGGAACCCGGATAGTTGAACGACGGAATGGTGTAGCCGAGTCGGGTCATGGGGCCTCCGGGTGTCGAACGGTCGTTGGTCTGCGACACTGTCGCTGTGAAGGTGGTCTACACCCTGCGGCACCGCGCGCACCACCCCGAAGCCGAACTGGAAGATTCACGCTTCCAGCCGCCCTTCGAGCATCCGGGTCGAGCAGAGTCGATCCGTGAGGTTCTGTCCGCCGATGACCTGTTCAAGTTCATCGCGCCCGACGATCACGGCATGGCGCCGATTACCGCAGTGCACGACCCGGGCCTTGTCGAGTTCCTCGCGACCGCATGGGAACGCTTTCAAGAGGCGCACGGGCCGACCCACGACGTGATCCCCGACGTGTTCTCCATGGCGGGGCTGCGCGACAAGATGGGGCCAGCGGTTCGGCCACGGTCGATATCGATGGAACTCGGCTGGTGGTGTTTCGAGACGACCACCCCGCTCACCCAGGGCACCTACGACGCGGCGCGCTCATCGGTGGATGTGGCGCTGACCGCCGCCGATGCGGTGTTGGACGGTGACCGTGTGGCGTATGGGCTGTGTCGTCCGCCAGGGCACCACGCCGGATCGGCGTTGTACGGGGGCTACTGCTTCTTCAACAATGCGGCCATTACCGCCCAGCATCTTCGCGATGCCGGTCTGTCGCGGGTTGCGGTGCTCGATGTGGACTATCACCACGGCAACGGGACTCAGCAGATCTTCTATGACCGCGACGATGTCGTGTTCGTCTCGTTGCATGGCGACCCCGAACGGGCGTACCCCTACCTCACCGGTCATCGCGATGAAACCGGCACTGGGCGGGGAGCGGGCGCCACATTGAACCTGCCGCTGGCCGCAGGATGCGATGACGACGCCTATGTGTCCGCGCTGTCGAGCGCGTTGGAGGCCATCGACGCTGCAGCGGTTGATGCCGTCGTGGTGTCGCTTGGCTTGGACACCTTCGTTGAGGATCCCATCAGCGATCTCGCCCTGACCGCGGACGGTTTGGAACGCTGCGGTGCGCTCGTTGCCGAGATGGGATGCCCGACGGTGGTCCTGCAAGAAGGCGGCTACGCCTCTGATGCTCTTGGCGAGAACGCCCGCCGCTGGCTACGCGGAGTGGCCTCCGGGACTCGTTGAGGTTTCGCGGTGTCGCTCAGCCAGGTCAGACCTGGGCGCGTCGCACCCGTGCAGGAGTGATCACGCGGATCACCGTCGACGCCGTCGTGTTCCTGCGGGGCAGTTGAGGTGATGGCCGGTGGCCGCTCTGTTCAGTTATCCGCGTAGTTCGGCCATGACCGGCGCCCACCGGTCGGGGTCGCTCTTGTAGGGGGCGTAAAACGACAGTCGATCGACAAGGTCGCTGTAGCGACGGTTCAGTTCGGCACCGATCTGTTCTGGCTCACCCACGACGGCGAAGGTGTTGAGCACCTCATCGTCGATGACCTCACCCATTTTCACCCACTCGCCGGCCTTCGAGAGGCGGTTGAGTTCGTCTTGCATGTCGCCCCAGCCGTGGCATTCAAGGACGCCCCGATAGGCCGGGGTGGAGCCGTAGAAGGCGATCTGCTGGCGCGTGCCGGCGGCAGCGGCGGCCATTTCCTCTTCGTTGTTGCCGGTGACGACAAACAACGGGCCCGACACCTCGAACCCCTCCATGGTCTTGCCGGCGGCGGCACGACCGGCCTCGATAGCGGGCATGGTGACCTCACGCATGTATTTCTCGGTGGTGAACCCGTGGACGATGATGCCGTCGCAGGTTTCTCCGGCGACCTTGGTCATCATGTCGCCCACGGCGGCGAGGAGGATCTTGGGTGGCCCGAAGCCCTCGAGGTCAGCGGCATCGGGCGTGAAGAACGGCGTCATGAGCGTGTGGGTGTAGAAGTCGCCGCGGAACTCCAATTTCGAACCGGTCAGCCAGGTGTCCCAGATCGCGCGTATCGCCTGCACCATCTCGCGCATCCGCGCCGCCGGGTGGCTCCACTCCATGGAGAATCGCTTTGTGATGTGCGGCTTGATCTGGCTGCCGAGACCCATGACGAAACGGCCCTTGGAGAATGCCTGCAGGTCCCACCCGATGTTGGCCAACAGCATGGGATTGCGGGCGAATGCCACAGCGATCGACGTGCCGATTTCGAGGTGTTCGGTCGCTGCAGCCGCTTGCACCAGGGGAAGGAATGGGTCGTGTGCGGTCTCGGCGGTCCATGCGCCGTCGTAGCCAGCGGCTTCTAGTTCCGCGGCCGACGCCGCCGCTCCCGCGATTCCTCCAGCAATGCCACCGTCAATCTTCATGCACCGACCGTACCCGCCGGTAACAACGTCACCATTACCGGAGGCGCTGTGTGTGGGCGTGCGTGGTCAGTCCTGATCGCGCAGGAACCGTTCGACCTCGGCGCCCAGTTCATCGGCACTCATTTCACCGAGTTCGGCATCGGGTTGGGCGATCTGACCCATGGTGTCGACACCGGAGTCGTGGGCGATTTCAAGGCGACGCACCATCTGTTCATGTTCGTCGTTGCGGGCGACTAGTGCATCGAAGCGACTGGCTTGGGCGATGGCGGCGGCACGTAGGTCGGTGGCATCCACCACGATGTCGACGGCCGTGCGAAGACCATCGAGAAGTGCCACTGCGGCAGCGGGGTACTCCACGCTGGCGAGGTATTGGGGAACCTGCGCCCAGATGCCCACTGCGGGAATGCCGTGATCGTGCATTTCGTGTTCGAGTGCTGCGCACACACCGGCGGGCACGGTGAGGTCAGAACGCAGGAACGGCAGGCGTGCCACGATGTCGTGCGATGGCGTGGTGATCGACAGTCGGGCAGGTCTGGTGTGTGGTGTCGCAAACGGGTAGGCGCCGAGGTGAGCCATCGACGCCACCCCCAACCGTCGAGCCAGGTCGCCGACCTCGCGGATGAACTGGCGCCATGCCATATCGGGCTCGGGTCCATGGATGACCACGACATCGTGACCGGCAAGATCACGGCCGATCGAGACCGTGATCTGGTCCCAATCGAGATGGGTGTTCACCCCACCGACGAGGCGCATCATCGGTCGCCGGGCGCGAAAGTCGATGTATGTGTCGTCATCGAAGACCGCCACCACATCGGCCTCGCAGTCGGCAATGAGCGCCTCGGTGGCGGTGCGTGCAGCCCCGCCTGCATCGATCCAGCCGGTGAGGTCGATGATCAGCACCGGGTCGGTGAGCGGTCGCGGGGCGCTCAGCCAACTCAGCGACGACATTGCACCCACCGGATACGTCGTGCAGGGTTGGCATGGGGGGTTGGCCTCACACGGTTCAGGGTAGCGACGATGTCGATGCAGGCGGGGCACGAGCGAACCTCGTCGGGCACTGGCGGGGTCATCGGTAGGGTGGGGCCATGACCGATTTGGGACCTCTCGCCTCGTCCGGTGGTGCATCGGTGATTGATGTCACCGATGCCGAGTTCGAATCAGAAGTGATCAATCGCTCGCAGACCACACCGGTGGTAGTTGACCTGTGGGCGACGTGGTGTGGGCCGTGCACCACATTGGGTCCGATCCTCGAGAAGGTGATCACCGCAACCGAGGGCCGCGTGGTGCTCGCCAAAGTCAACGTCGATGAGAACCCAGCGATTGCGCGCGCATTCCAGGTGCAGTCGATCCCAGCGGTGTACGCGGTGAGCGGTGGCCAGGTGGTGGACGGGTTCATGGGTGCTGTTCCCGAGCATGAGGTGCAGGCCTTCGTCGACCGCTTGGCGCCGGGCAGTGGCGCTGTGGCCGACGACCCCGTGACCCTCGTTATCGAGTCCGGTGACGAACTGGGTATGCGCGCCGCCCTGGAGGCTGAACCGGCGAATGAGCGCCTCGTCGTTGCTCTCGCGGAGCTGTTGGTCGATCGTGGCGAGAACGATGAGGCTCTGGCGCTGCTGGAACGAGTGCCCGGCAGCGATGATGCTCGTCGTATTGCGGCGGCGGCGCGACTCGCATCGGCCGGTGGTGCACCGGTTGACGACTATGACGCGCAACTGGAGGCGTTGCTCGCGACGGTGAAAGACGACGACGACGCCCGACAGAAGTTCGTTGACATCCTCGAACTGATGGGTCCGGATGACCCACGCACCGCCGCATGGCGCAAACGGTTGACCGCCACGCTCTTCTGAGCCACATCGGGCCCTAGGGTCCTCGCCCCGACCTTCCCAATGAACAACCGATGGGAGTGGCATGTGGGCACACGCGATGTCGATGGCGTTGTATCCGATGTGACCGAGCCCGATGGCGCCGACCGCCGTGATGATGGTGATGTCGACACCGGTCGGGCGGCACCGCAACGACCGCGACCCGGAATCATCGACCGTCTACGCCTGATGCTGCGCGCCACGGTGGCCGACCAGATGGTGTTGCACGGCCGTGCACGCGTGGTGATGGTGGGCATCTGTGTCGTGGTCGTTCTGAGCGTTGGTTGGTGGGCGGTTCGGCCCGAGCGACCACCACCGGAGGCATCGATGCCCTTCATCACCGATACGTCCCCTGCGCCACCCGCCGACGTGAACGCCGACATTGTGGTGCATGTCGCCGGTGCGGTGCAGCGTGCCGGCGTGGTGATCCTCACCGAGGGTGCTCGTGTGGTTGACGCAGTGCAGGCGGTGGGCGGCCTCACCGCCGATGCGGACTTGTCGCGGATGAATCTGGCACTCACCCTCACCGATGGTGCTGCCGTGATCGTGCCGATCGTGGGAGAACCCCTGCCCATCGACACCTCCAGCGGTGTAAGCGGGCCGGTACGTCTCAACACTGCCGATGCTGTGCTGCTGGAAACACTGCCCGGGGTCGGCCCGGCCACGGCGCTGGCGATTATCACCGAGCGCGACACCGCGGGCCCCTTCATCGACGTCGATGACCTTGATCGAGTGCCCGGCATCGGGCCGGCAACCCTCGAACGACTGCGGCCCCTGGTCGTGCCGTGATCCGCTACAGCAGGTTGCCGCCGAGACGCCAAGCGGCGATGGCCACACCGACGCCGGCGCCAGCGAGCACCGCGATGTACACAGCGGTCATTTCACGCCAGAAATCCCACCAGTCGGCAACCGGCGACCGCACCGCACGCCGCGCCGCGATCGCAGCGAGCATCGCCCAGCCAACCGCGCTACCCAGCACAGCAAAGGGGTACACCGCCGCATCACCGATCGGGGCGCCAACAGCCAACAGGCCAGGAGCCGCCCACACGGTACCCATCACCCCGATGACGGCGGCAATCGGTCCGGATCCCACGGCCAGTGCAATCAATCCGATCAGACCGATCACGAGCGGTGGGACGAGTGCCCACACCGGGCCGCGGCGCAGCAGTCGATGGCGGTACCAGCGCATGCCCTCGGGCAACGGGGGATGAGGTGTTGAGACGGCGTCGATGCAGCGAACACTACGTCGCCGCCGACTCCCATCGGTGGCGCCTTGTCGATCCGGCCGTGGTGGCGACTGCGGTTGCGGTATCGATGGTCGCCTGGCCAGGTGGCGCCATCGGCATGTGGTTCATCGCCTGTGCCATCGCGGTTGTCGTGGCGATCGCGGTATCACCACAACCAGCGCGTGCCCTTGCGCTGTGTGTCATCGCTGCCGCGATGGTGATGACCTGGTGGCGCGCCGACACCGCCGCCAACACCTTGGACGTCATGCCCGCGGGTGATGTCACCACATGGGTGCGGGTAGTGGACGATCCGCGTCGGCTCGGCGGTTCGACCCGCATGCTGGTGGCATTCGACGGGATACGCCACGAGATGTGGTTGCGCACACCTTCGGACCAGACCCGCGTTGCGCCACTGGCCGTGGGCGACCGCGTGCTGATGGCGGGGCGATCGGTTGCCCTCGAACATGACCGCGCTGCCCGGGTGCGCTACGAAGGAGTCACCGCCGAGTTCATCCCGACGTATATCGCGGATGTTCGTGATGGTTCCGCGCTCGAGCGTTCGGTCAATAGGGTGCGCGAACTCGTAGCCACCACCGCGAACACCACCATGGCCCCCGATAACGCGGCTCTGTTTTCCGGCTTGGTGATCGGTGATGATCGTCGGCAGTCACCAGAGATGACGGCGCGATTTCGCGCGAGTGGCCTGTCGCATCTCACCGCGGTGTCCGGTCAGAACCTGACGCTGCTCCTCGCCGGAGCGGCACCGATGCTGATGTTGTGCGGCCCGCGCTCGCGGTGGGTGCTGAGTGTCGGTCTCATCGCGTGGTTCGCGGCGATCACCAGATTCGAACCGTCGATTCTGCGCGCTGCAGTGATGGGTATCGGGGTGCTGACGCGCACGCTGCTGGGCCGTGGTGGGTCGCCTCTGCGCGTGCTCGCATGGGCGGTGGTTGCGGTGGTGCTCCTCGACCCGTTGATCGTGTCGTCGGTAGGTTTGTGGTTGTCGGTGGGCGCTACCGCCGGGGTGATCGCGGCTGCGGCAGTT
>Ga0255765_1002034_pt1 | contig 23720 bp, 24 predicted proteins | sample 041ome_8_FD_179965 | JGI IMG/M metagenome (GOLD analysis project Ga0255765, IMG submission 179965) | Coastal salt marsh microbial communities from the Groves Creek Marsh, Skidaway Island, Georgia - 041407BS metaG (version 2) | ecosystem: Environmental > Aquatic > Marine > Intertidal zone > Salt...
GATAAGGTTTGTTCGGGGTATTGGGATTTGATATTCAGACCTCCCACCACATCGATATCAAAAACGATGTGTTGTCCGGCAGCCCATTTGTTTTGCACTTCAGAACGCAGGGTACCATAAAATTTATCGGGATATACCTCTTCATATTCGACAAAGGCTTTTTCCTCAATTTTTTTTTTAAAGGCTTCAGGGCTTAGGAAATGATAGTCAATACCCTCCTGTTCCGCACCCCTTGGTGGGCGAGAGGTCGCCGATACGGAAAAAGCAAGGGGAAGATCATTTTCCAGCAATGCTTTCACCAGGGTGGACTTTCCACTTCCCGATGGCGCCGAAATGACAATGAGTTTCCCTTCTTTCAATTATAGTACGTTGAGTAATTGCTCCTTTATTTTTTCTAGTTCATCTTTCATTTGGATGACCAGTTTTTGAAGCCCAGCATGATTGGCTTTGGACCCGATGGTATTGATCTCTCTTCCCATTTCTTGTGCGATAAAACCCAGTTTTTTTCCATTGGAAACAGGGTTCTCCAGTGTTTTTCTATAGTAGTCGATGTGATTTTTCAGTCGAACTTTTTCCTCTGTGATATCGTATTTTTCTAAATAATAAATCAACTCTTGCTCAAATCTATTTTGGTCAATTTCAACTTGGAGGGTTTCCAAAGCCGTTTTAAGTTTCTCTTTGATTTTGGTATTCCTTTCAGGATCAATTGTTTCTATAGCTGCAGAAAGCTCCTCCAGATTATTTAACCTTTTTTTGAATTCTTTTTCCAGTATTTTTCCCTCATCGGAACGGAAAACATTAAGGGCGGTGATCGCCGTTTTCAGCAGTGACTCAATCATCTCGATTTCCGCTTCCTTAAAATCATCCACCTCCGCCTTGAGGGTGTCTGGAAGTTTTAAGGCCAGTTTGAGCAACTCCAATCGATCCGCATCCACGACCCCTTTCAGTTGCTCCATATATGCCTTAACCGTGGGTGCATGGATGGTTTTGGCTTGGGAGTCTCCCAGTTGCTCTACATTGAGATGAAGATCTACCTTTCCCCTTTTGAGTGCCTCTCCAAGAATTTTTTTCAATTGAATTTCAATTTCCCTCACCTGGGGAGGCAATCGGGCATTAAGTTCCAATCCCTTGCTGTTGAGTGAACGCAATTCCAGTATGTAGTTTTTGTTTTCGAATTGTATTTCGGCCTTACCATAGCCGGTCATCGATTGAATCATAGGGTGCTACAGTTCCCGGATTTTGATGTTGCGATAGCTGACACCATCACCGTGATCTTGCAATCCTATTTTTCCTGTTTTGAACTTGGCAAAATCCTTCCAATCCTTAAATTTAGAATCTGCCACCAGCGCATCCCATTCTGGGCCAGTCAGCGGAAAAGTTACGATTTCTACATCGTTGAGTTTCACACTGCCCTTGTTGGTTTTGTAATTGATAGAAACAAAAACGTGATTCCATTCTCCCGCGGGCTTACATACCTCCTCTGAGGGCTGTACTATATCGTAAAGAGCTCCCGCTTGGTGGAAATTGGGTTTTTTGAAGGAGTCTGGGTGGCGTTCATTGTCCAATACCTGGATTTCAGGGCCTGTTTGATAAGGGGTTTTGTAATCCTCTCCTTCTTTCACCCCCCAAAAAATTCCACTGTTTCCTCCTTCGACTATTTTCCATTCCATGGAAAGTTCAAAGTTGGTAAACTCCTTGTCAGTTACAATGTTGTTGCCTTTTCCGCTTCCGGTTCCATCGGGCAATACCATTGCACCGTCTTCGATGATCCACGCAGCACTCATCTCGGAGCTGTTGAATTGATGCCAGCCTTTGAATGAGACTCCATCGAACAAGTCCACCCAGGCTTTTTGTGCAACAGGAGCTTCGGTGGTGGTTGTTTTCTTTTTAGGGGTTTCTTTGCAGGCTACACTTAAAGAGACCAGTGCGATAAATAATATTTTTTTCATTTTCTGTGTTTTTAAAGATTAAGAATTTTTTTAAGATGATTTTCGTCGATTTCGGAACCCGCAAAGTCATCAAAGGTTTTTTGAGTTGCTTCAATGATGTGGGACTGAATAAAAGGCGCTCCCTCTCTTGCCCCTTGCTCCGGGCTTTTGATGCAGCATTCCCATTCCATAACAGCCCAAACGTCACAGCCGTATTCGGTCAACTTGGTAAAAATAGTTTTAAAGTCGATCTGTCCATCACCAGGAGAACGATAACGCCCTGCCCGGTCAATCCAATCGCCATAGCCTCCAAAGGCTCCTTTTTTTCCAGTGGGCTTGAACTCCGAATCTTTGACGTGAAAAGATTTGATGAATTCGTGATAGTGATCGATGTATTCGATGTAATCTAATTGTTGCAGAACAAAGTGACTCGGATCATAAAGAATATTGGCTCTTTTGTGATTTCCAGTGGCTTCCAAAAAGCGTTCAAAAGTAACGCCGTCGTGGAGGTCTTCCCCGGGATGAATTTCATAGCAAACGTCAACGCCGTTCTCATCAAAGGTGTTGAGAATGGGCAGCCATCTGTCCGCCAATTCTTTAAATCCCATTTCTACTAATCCCTCGGGGCGTTGTGGCCAAGGATGCCAGGTGTGCCACAACAAAGCACCAGAGAAGGTGGCGTGAGCATTGAGCCCCAATCGGTTACTTGCTTTGGCCGCTTTTTTAAGGGTTTCGATGGCCCATTGTGTTCTCGCCTTGGGATTGTTTTTATAGGCATCAGGAGCAAAGTTGTCAAACATCAAGTCATAAGCTGGATGAACGGCCACCAATTGTCCCTGAAGGTGAGTGGAAAGCTCTGTGATTTCCAAGCCATAGGAATTGATTTTCCCTTTGAGTTCATCGCAATAGGTCTGACTTTCGGCCGCTTTGTCCAAATCGATCAGAAAACTTTCCCAAGTAGGAATTTGAATCCCTTTGTAACCCAAATCGGCAGCCCACTGGCACATGCCTTCAAGGGAATTAAAGGGCGCTTGTTTATCGACAAACTGCGCCAAAAAAACCGCAGGCCCTTTTATGGTTTTCATTGATTTTCCATGCTTACCCATACGTTTCCTTTTTTATTGGATTCAACTGTTTTTTCGATAAATAACATACCCCTAACGCCTTCGTAGAGGGTCGGAAATTCTCCATTGTAAGACTTTTCCTCCCTCAGGGCTTTGGCCACGCCTTTATAGATGTTCCCCATGGCATCAAAAATTCCTTCGGGGTGTCCCGCAGGCAATTTGGTACCGTCCAGAGAAACATCCGTATTGTAAGCGGCGTTGCCGGGTTTGATCAGTCTTCTCGGTTCGTCGTCCTTGAGGTGGTACAAGTAATTGGGATTTTCTTGTTCCCATTTCAGGGCTCCCTTTCGACCAAAAATGGCTACACTTATATTGTTTTCATCCCCTGTAGCAATCTGACTGGCGCGTAACAATCCTTTAACCCTGTTTTCCATACGGATTAAAATCGAACCATCGATATCAAGGGGGTTGTCATCATAAAGCGTGTTGAGGTCGGATAACAATTCTTTGACCTCCATACCAGTAACATACTCTACCATATTGAAAATGTGTGTGCCGATGTCCCCAATACAGGAACTGATTCCCGCTTTTGTGGGATCCAATCGCCAAACTTTACTTCTCTTTTCTTTATCGTGGATTACGGGGTTGATCCATCCTTGATAATATTGCAAATCCACTTTGTGAATATCACCAATCACCCCTTTGGCGATCATATCTTTCATTTCTCGTACCATGGGGTAACCCGTATAGGTATAAGTCACTGCAAAAATGGCGTTGTGCTTTTTTTGGAGGGCTTGCAAATCCAGAGCCTCTTCCAGCGAGGTGGTCAAAGGCTTTTCACATATAACATGAAACCCATTTTCCAAAAGTTTTTTGGCCATAGGATAGTGTAGGAAATTGGGGGTCAAAACAGAGACCACTTCAATCCTTTCACTTTCGGGTTTGGCAGACTCCTCCGCAACAAAAGCATCAAAATCTTTGTAAACCCTATCTGTATTTACACCGATTTGTTTCGCAAATTTTGTGTTTTGTTCGAAATCGGGATTGAAAACCCCCCCCACGATCTCATAGCGGTCGTACATGTGGGAAGCCACGCGATGCAAAACACCGATCAGTGAATCTCCTCCGCCTCCCAATACGCCCAGTCGAATTTTACTCATTTGTTTTTTTTTTAACTATTTGAGTAAAAATAGGATTAATTTTTCAAAAGTAAAATGGAAAACAATTACAATAGACATCTCTAAATCAAAAACATATTTTAGAGAATGAATCCAAAAGGGGTTTCATAATTCATGATCTATTTTAAATAAATAATTCATTTTTTTTTGTCGATTGTGCTCCAAAAAGATATTTTTACAAAAAGAATAGAATTCTAATCTCAAATATAATTTATGATTGATAGTTACGATGCTATTGTTGTAGGCACAGGAATTAGTGGTGGATGGGCCGCCAAGGAGTTATGTGAAAAGGGACTCAAGACCCTGGTTTTGGAAAGAGGCCCCATGGTGCAACACCCAGTGGACTACAAAACCGCTAATATGGACAAGTGGGATTTTAAAGGGGGAGACAAGATCACCCAAGAAATCAGAAAACGTCAGCCCAAGCAGAGCAGAACCAATTATGTAAATACAGAATCCACCACTCATTTTTTTGTGGACGATAACAAACACCCCTACAACGAAGACAAGCCTTTTGATTGGATCCGTGGGTATCATGTTGGGGGACGTTCCTTGTTATGGGGAAGGCAAAGTTACCGCATGAGTGACTTAGATTTTGAAGCCAATGCCAAAGACGGCATAGCAGTGGACTGGCCCATTCGTTATAAAGACCTTGCACCTTGGTACAGCTATGTGGAAAAATACATTGGCATTAGCGGAGAAAAATTAGGATTGCCCCATTTGCCCGATAGCGAGTTTCTTAAACCTATGGAACTGAATTGTGCAGAAGATGAATTAAAAAATGCAGTTGCCGAAAAATTCACCGACAGGCTCGTTACTATTGGTAGAGTAGCACATATTACAGAAGGCACCAAACCCGGTTTGGGACGTAACAGTTGTCAGTACAGAAACCGCTGTCGCAGAGGATGCCCCTTTGGAGCCTACTTTAGCAGTAACTCCTCCACTTTACCCGCTGCAGAAGCAACGGGAAACATGACCCTTAGAACCAACGCTCTAGTCAATGAAGTGATTTATGATGCCGATAGCAAAAAAGCAACAGGAGTGAGGATGATCGATGCCCAAACCAAAGAGGTATTTGAGTTCAAGGCCAAAGTCATTTTTCTTTGTGCTTCAACAGTCGCCTCTACCTCTATTTTGATGCAATCTACCTCTGATCGTTTTCCCAATGGAATGGGGAATGACTCAGGTGAATTGGGACACAACTTGATGGATCATCACTTTAGATTAGGCGCCAATGCTAGCGTAGAGGGATTCGAGGATAAATATTACACGGGTAGAAGACCCAACGGAATTTACATCCCCCGTTTCAGAAATATCGGTGGAGCCACCAATCGCAAAGACTTCATCAGAGGATATGGCTACCAAGGAGGAGCGAGCCGGGGCGATTGGACTCAGATCGTCAGTGAAATGGCCTATGGAGCAGGACTAAAAGAGGCTGTGATGCAACCTGGTGGATGGCAAATTGGCATCAACGGATTCGGAGAGACCCTCCCTTATCACGACAATAAAATGTATCTTGATTACGATAAAAAAGACGAATGGGGACTCCCTACAGTCACTTTTGATGCCGACATTAAAGAGAACGAAAAAATCATGAGAAAAGACATCATGAACCAAGCTGCGGAAATGTTTGATGCAGCCGGTTTCAAAAACATACAAACCTTCGATAAGGGGTATTCTATGGGGCTGGGAATTCATGAAATGGGGACGGCCAGAATGGGCCGAGATCCCAAAACTTCTGTGCTGAACAAGTACAACCAACTCCACGCCGTATCCAATGTATATGTCACCGACGGTTCTGGTATGACCTCTGCAGGGAATACCAACCCATCCTTGACCTATATGGCCCTTACAGCCAGAGCCGTGGATCATGCCGTCAAAGAACTTAAAAAAATGAATCTATAAACGAACCAACTATGGACAGAAGAAAAGCGTTAAGAACAATAGGTTTTGGAACCACGGCCATTACCGTTACCCCCGCGGTAGTCGGTATGCTTCAAGCTTGCCAAAGTCAAACCAACACTTTTACACCGATTCATTTTTCAAAAGAGAATTTTTCGGTTCTATCTCAATTGATGGATCTTATCATTCCGGAAACAGACATTCCTGGGGCCATTGATTTAAAATTACCAGAATTTTTGGATGGCTTTATTGATGTGGTTATGAATGAGAAAGCAAAGCAAAAGATCACCGAAGGTTTGGATCAGTTCATCGCAGTCTCGCTCAAGGATACCGGCAAAAGCAGTGCCACTAGGCTCGATCGTTCGGACTTGGATGCTCAATTGGCCAAGTACCTAAAAGCAGATCAGCAGCAACAAAATTCGGCGCAAGACGACAAAGCGTATCAAAGCGCCTCTGCTTTTGCAAATCAACTGCGGAGTATGACCATCAACGCCTTTAAAACCAATGAGTACATTGGTGAAAATGTAATGGCCTACGCTCCCATTCCAGGAGAGCAAAAAGGATGTGTCGATTTGATGGAAGCTACTGGGGGAAAAGCTTGGTCGCTATAGTGTCCTGAAATATTCTGCCAGGGCGCGGGCTTCCTCTTCCTTGAGATTTTGGTTGAGCATCATCACATTGTTGTATTCCTTAAGCAATGCGATGGCTGTCTCGTCCTTCTGTAACATCTCTGTAGGGTTGAGGATCATGTTCATCACCCAAGCTGGATTTCTACGTTCATAAATCCCCTGCATGGCTGGCCCGATCAATTTCCGATTGGCCATATGGCAAGCCGTACATTTTTGGGTAAAAATCGCCGACCCTTTCTCGGCCAATTCTGAGTCGACAGCAGCCTCAAAAACCATTGATTTTATGGGGCCAATCCCTATACTTTCTGTATTGACTGGTGTCTTTTCAATCTGCTTTTTTTCAACCTTTTCTTCCGTGGGAGTCCGCTTGTACTCAAAAGATTTTTTCTTTTCTTCTTTTTTGGGGCCGCAGGCGGTCAGCAAAGCCAAAACAAATAAGAGTGCTATGGGTTTTTTCATGAAGGGGTTTTTTGATAAACGATTACGAAAATACTAAAGAATGAAGAATTTGCCTTAACGGCCATTCAATTTTTTTTACTCTGGATGGGGCAGGGCCACTTTAGTGGATTTTTTGGAAACCAAATAAACCCCCCACATGATCAGCAAACAAGCAAAAAGCTTGACCCCGTCCAGCACATCATTGCCGGTGTAAACTGCGTATCCGATCGCAATCACGGGTTGTGCGTAGGCAAAGGCCCCTACTGTGGAAGCTTGTAAATTCCTCAGGGCATACAAGTTCAGCAAATAAGTGGAAAAGGTCGTACCCAAAACCACATAGGCAATCCGCCAAAACGCATCGAAGGGTAGGGTCGTCCAAGCGATCTCACTGAATTCTTCCAACGTGATCGGAAATGTGAGGACAAAACCCATCAAAAACAACCATTTCATCAGCGTAATCGTTTGATATTTTTCCGACAAAGGCTTGATCACGATCATAAAAGCAGAAAAGAAAACAGAATTTACCATAAACAAAATATTACCCGCAAGAACATTGGGGGCATTAGCCGTATTTTCGATGCCATAGAGCACCAACATAATCGCACCAGTAAAACCTAAGGTAATCCCCAAAAACTTTCGCAAGCCGATTTTTTCTCTCAAAAACAAATAAGAAAGCAAAAGAATAAGGATGGGGTTGGTGGTAGCAAAAATTCCACTGTTGACTGGCGTGGAAAGTTCCAGTCCTTTAAAAAAAGTAAGCATGTTGATGCACATTCCCATCAAGGCAGCCAAAAACAATCTTAGGTAATCACCGCGATCGATTTTTTCTTGGGGGAGGAACAAACTGACCAGCCAAAAAAGCAGTGCCGCTCCAGCGGTGCGGATAAAAATAAAACCAAATGCCCCCACATAAACCGGCATCACCACCTTGGCTATGGTATGGTTGAGACCATAAATCATGGTGGCTCCACCAGCCGCCAAAAGCGCCCAATTCCTAGTGTTCATCCAAGCATTTTTTGGCATCATTCACTGTAGATTTGCTGTTGCCTACAAAGACTTGTGATTTGTAGAGCAAAGCCGGACGTTTCAGAAAAGTATAGTGATCCAAAAGCAAGGCTTTAGCATCCTCTTCAGTCAATGCTTTGGGATCAATTCCCCTTGTTTTAAACAATTGAGCACGCTTGTTGATCAGGGACTCATAGCTACCAGTGGCCGTAAACAAAACCGACAACTGTTCCTCTGTCAGCGGGTCTTTTTTTATATCGATCAAGGCCACCTCCTCCGAAAGATCCAGGGTTTCCAAAATCCTTTTGCAGGTCGAACAACTGCTCAAATAAAGAAAAGCGTCCATAATCAACAATATCCAATGCAAAGAAATGTCATTTATGTCGATAAATAAAGCCTTTTAATCTGGCATTTAGACTCATTTTTTTTTTAATTAATTTTATAGTAGTTTAAAAGCCCCAAATCAAATTATGAGACATCGTTGTTTCAACACCTTGCTTTTTTATTTGCTTAATACCTTACTGTATACATCAGTTAAGCTACTCCCACCCCTAGTTCAATATGTTTCACTTCCACACCACCGAAGATAAACCTCCCCAAAGAAATGAAAAAAATTTTGCCCCTGATTTCCTTTTTATTGATCATTACGGTGGTTTCGGCCCCGGCTTTAGTGTTCGTTGTATTATGGATTAATCCCTGCGTGAACAGAGATCCTTCAGATTTTTTGTGCGCTGCTGCGACAAGCATCTGTGCTTGTGCCGTGAAACACGCCAGAGGCGAGGGTCTAGCTTTCTTCAAAATCCTTTTACAGGTCGAACAACTGCTCAAAGAAAAGCGTCCATAATCAACAATATCCTATGTAAAAAAATGGCATTTATGGCGAAGAACTTTTGTCTGTTTCCTTTTAAGCAGCACCCATTATTTAAAAACCACTGGCACCTGACCGCTGTCGTGCCTCTTGTTGGCGCAAGCACCTGTGCTGTTTCCTAACAGCACGCCAAGGGCCTACCTTTCTCCAAAATCCCATACCTTTGCAGAAATTAAAATCGACTGCAATGCCAAAACAATTGCGATTTAACAGTGCTACCATCCACGGAGGCCAGGAACCTGACAAGGCCTATGGTGCGGTAATGCCACCCATTTACCAAACCTCTACCTATGCCCAAACCACCCCTGGTGGGCATCAAGGCTATGAGTACAGCCGAACGCACAACCCCACCCGTACGGCTTTGGAGCGCTCCATGGCCAGTATCGAAAATGCAAAATACGGCTTGGCCTTTGCCTCTGGTATGGCCGCCATGGATGCCGTTCTTAAACTTTTTCAACCAGGAGATGAAATCATCTCCACCGATGACCTCTATGGCGGATCTTATCGATTGATGACCCAAATCTTTGAAAAATATGGATTAAAAATCCACTTTGTCAATATGGAAAAGGCCAGTACTGTGACCCAATTCCTCAACGACAAAACCCGTCTCATCTGGATCGAAACCCCCACCAATCCCATGATGAAGGTGGTGGACATCCGTGCCGTTACGGCCTTGGTCAAAGACCATAAGGCTTTGGTGGCTGTGGACAATACTTTTGCCTCTCCCTACCTCCAACAGCCGCTTGAGTTGGGAGCAGACATCGTGCTCCACTCCGCAACCAAATACCTCGCTGGACACAGCGATACCGTTCTCGGACTCCTGGCGGTCAACGACGATGAACTCCAAGAACAACTTGCCTTTATCCAAAATTCCAGCGGTGCCGTCCCAGGACCCATGGACTGCTTCCTTACCCTCAGGGGCATCAAAACCCTTCACCTGAGGATGCAAAGACATTGTGAAAATGGAGCTGCTGTGGCCATCTACCTCCAACAGCATCCCAAAATTGAAAAGGTTTATTGGCCTGGATTTGTAGATCATCCCAACCACGAAGTGGCCAAAACACAAATGAAGGCCTTTGGGGGCATGCTCTCCTTTGTCCCTCAGGGAGGCGCTTTGCAAAGAGCCATAAATATAGTTAATAACCTAAAGATCTTCACCCTGGCAGAATCCCTCGGGGGCGTTGAAAGTTTGGCTGGCCATCCGGCTTCCATGACCCATGCCGCTATCCCCAAAGCAGTTCGCGAAAAAAATGGGGTAGTCGATGGATTGATCCGCCTCAGTGTGGGGATTGAAGACGTACAAGATCTGATCGAAGATTTGGATCAGGCCATCGGTGTCTAATTGTCCCGTCTATGAAACTCCCAAAAAACAAAAAAATTTATTTTGCCTCCGACAACCACTTGGGTTTGCCCAATGCAGATGCGAGCCGGGAACGAGAAAAGCATTTTGTCTCCTGGCTGGAGAACGTACGAAAGGACGCTGCAGCGATTTACCTCTTGGGTGATCTTTTTGATTTTTGGTTTGAATACAAGACCGTGGTTCCAAAAGGCTTTGTAAGGGTACTGGGCAAATTGGCCGAGCTGTCCGATACCGGCATTCCCATCACTTTTTTTGTCGGCAACCACGACCTATGGATGCGGGATTATTTCCAAAAAGAACTGGGGGTTACCGTCCACCACCACCCCATCACTTTGACCATCGGCACTGCCCGTTTTTTGATCGGACATGGCGATGGATTGGGCCCGGGGGACAAAGGCTACAAACGGATGAAAAAGTTGTTTACAAACCCCCTTTCAAAGTGGCTTTTTCGCTGGTTGCACCCCGATTGGGGCGTCCGATTGGGGCAATACCTTTCCCAAAAAAACAAACTGATTTCTGGGGAGGATGACGTCCAATTTTTGGGGGTGGACAAAGAATGGTTGGTAACCTATTCCAAAAGAAAACTCCAAAAAGAACATTTCGATTATTTTGTTTTTGGTCATCGCCACCTGCCCTTGGAAATCAAATTGACCGAAAAATCTAAGTACATCAATTTGGGGGATTGGATTACCCACAATACCTATGCCGAATTTGACGGTAAGCAATTGGTTCTAAAAACATGGAAAAAGTAGACCCATGATCGAAGCCAAATCGCTGACACTCGAGAAAACGGTGATTGTAGGCATCATCAATAGTCATCAAGATGAACTGCAGTCCAAAGAATACCTAGAGGAATTGGCTTTTTTGGCCCTTACCGCTGGAGGTCAGGTGCTCCAACGCTTTGTTCAGAAAATGCAAACCCCCAACCCCAAGACCTTTATCGGCTCGGGTAAAATGGCTGAGGTTGAGAATTTTGTCTCAGAAAATGAGGTCACCACCGTTGTATTTGACGATGAACTGACCCCCGCCCAACAGGGAAATATCGAAAAGATTTTGCGTTGTAAAATCTTGGATCGTACGGGTTTGATCTTGGATATTTTCGCCCAACGCGCCCAAACCAGTTATGCCCGTACCCAGGTAGAATTGGCCCAATACGAATATTTACTCCCTCGATTAAAGGGACTTTGGACCCACTTGGAACGCCAACGTGGTGGGATCGGAATGCGAGGACCAGGGGAAACGGAAATCGAAACCGACCGGCGGATCGTGAGGGATAAAATTTCGTTACTCAAGAAAAAACTCACCACCATCGACAAACAAATGGCCACCCAAAGGGGCAATCGCGGTGCCTTGGTAAGGGTTGCTTTGGTGGGTTATACCAATGTGGGTAAATCTACCCTGATGAATGTCATTGCCAAAAGCAAGGTCTTTGCCGAAAACAAACTTTTTGCCACACTCGATACCACCGTCAGAAAAGTGGTGATTGGCAATTTGCCTTTTTTACTGAGCGATACGGTAGGGTTTATCCGCAAGCTGCCTACCCAATTGGTGGAGTCTTTTAAAAGCACCTTGGACGAGGTACATGAAGCCGATTTGTTGTTGCATGTGGTGGACATTTCCCATCCCAATTTTGAAGAACATATTGAGTCCGTCAATCAAATCTTGGGAGAAATCCAAAGTCAGGACAAACCGACCTTGATGGTCTTTAACAAAATTGACGCCTACCAAGCCGAACCCTGGGACGATACCGACTTGATTGCCGAGCGGACTTCAAAGCACAACAGCCTCGAGGAATGGCAATCCACTTGGATGCATCGCATCAACGACCGAGCCCTTTTTATCTCGGCCATCAACAAAGAAAACCTGCAGGCTTTTCGCGAAAGGGTATATTCTGAAATCCGAAAGATCCACATCACCCGTTTTCCCTTCAACCATTTTTTATACCCTGAGGGATTGGACGGGACACTATAGTTTTTGGAGATAGGCCTCGATCTCTTGGATCATAAGTCCTGTATTCTTTAACCAAGTCTTCTCCGTGGCCTCCCAGAAAATCAATCACCCCGTCCAGTGTAAGTTGAATATTGTTTTCTGCGTGCTTTTCAATTTTGGAAACCAATAGACTGTTGTTGTCCTCGATCTTGATGTCAAAGGTTTTGGGGAGGGAGATACTGCCTTCTCTCACAAAAACGGTCCCCCCGTAATACTTCCAAATATTTTTTCTGATGGAGGTCAATGCTGCATGGGGCATAATCGTAACCAGTCCTACCACTTTTCCTACAGCTAAGTTGGGGAAATGAATGTTTTCATAGGACACCCTAGGAGGGTTTTCCAAATAAGCATTGATGAGGTTTTGAAGTTTGCTATCATCAAAAAAATCGACACCCACAATTTCATTTTGCTGGTCTTCCACTCCTATCACAATGTAGGAATTGTTTTTAGGGTTGCTGTTGGACAAGGCGCAGATGTGCTTGAGGAATTTGGCTTTTCCCTCTTTGGAACTCAAATTGATTTGCAGCTTTTTATCGTAAAAGCTGTTTTCATCATTCTGAGACAATAAGTTTTTGATCAGCAGCCGTTTGTTGATCATGGCTTACGGTAATTCACATAGGTATTGGCCTGGGCATTGGGCAACAGGAGCAGATCGGCGATGTTGACATGCTCTGGCGCTTTGGCCATATAACAAATGACATCCGCAACATCTTGGGCACTTAAAGGTTTTAACCCCTCATACACCCGGTTGGCTTTTTGCTGATCTCCTTTAAACCTCACCACCGAAAATTCAGTATCGACCAAACCAGGGTGAATGGCACTTACTTTAATGCCGATGGGGTTCAAGTCGATTCGCAACCCTTGTGAAAAAGCATCTACGGCATATTTGCTACTGCAATAAACACTTCCATTGGGATAGACCTCTTTTGCGGCAATCGAACCCAAGTTGATAATATGTCCCGATTTTCGTTCAACCATGGATGGAAGTACGGCTTTGGTGACATACATTAGCCCCTTGACATTGCTATCGATCATGGCTTCCCAGTCTCTGAGGTCGGCTTCATGTACAGGGCTCAAGCCGTGGGCATTTCCCGCATTGTTGATTAAAATGTCAATGGATGAAAAAGCTTTGGGCAGGGAATGGATCTGATCAAAAACCGCTTTTTTGTCTGCCACATCAAAAACCAATACATGGGAGGGAACCTTCAAAAGGTTTTGCAAGGCCTTTAGCCGACTTTCTCTGCGACCACACAAAATCAATTGTACTCCTTCTGCTGCAAACGCTTCGGCTGTCGCCCAACCAATGCCACTGCTGGCTCCTGTGATTAAAGCAATTTTTCCTCTCATGTCTTTTTGTGAAGCGGATTTAATTTAAGCTCGGCTTCTCTTTTGAGAACTTTTGAATTTCTATTAAATTAGCCCTCCCAAATTAGTAATGAATAAGGGGGTAATGAAACCACTGCAGTTCTTATTTTTAACCAATTATTAACAAGACATGAAAAAAATATTTTTCAATTTTGCTCCCCCGTTTAATGTTTTAATAGATACAAGATGGAAGAAATGATGAATAAGACCGTAGACATTAAAGCAATCAATGAAAAGATTGAGAAAGAGAGTGCCTTTGTCGACCTTTTAACCATGGAGATCAACAAGGTTATCATCGGTCAAAAGGAGATGGTAGAACGCCTGCTCATAGGCCTATTAGGTAGAGGACATATCTTATTGGAGGGGGTTCCTGGATTGGCAAAGACTTTGGCGATCAACACCCTTAGTCAAGCCGTGAAAGGGGTATTCAGCCGTATACAGTTTACTCCCGATTTACTTCCTGCCGATGTGGTGGGTACCATGATCTACAACATCAAAGAAAACGACTTCACCATCAAGAAAGGGCCTATTTTTGCCAATTTTGTTTTGGCTGATGAGATCAATAGGGCGCCCGCCAAAGTTCAGTCGGCCCTGTTGGAAGCCATGCAGGAAAAGCAAGTCACCATTGGTGATACTACTTTTAAACTCAATGCCCCTTTTTTGGTCATGGCCACCCAAAACCCCGTGGAGCAAGAAGGAACCTACCCTCTGCCTGAAGCACAGGTAGATCGATTCATGCTCAAAACCATCATCGATTATCCCAAGCTGGATGAAGAACAGCTCATTGTTCGTGCCAACCTAGCCAATACACAAGAAAAAGTTAATGCGGTGGTAACCCCCAAGCAAATTTTGACAGCCCAGTCCACGGTGAGAGAAATCTACATGGATGAAAAAATTGAAAAATACATACTCGATTTGGTCTTTGCCACCCGATATCCCGAAAGATACAATCTGTCTTCCATCAAACCATTGATAGGATTTGGCGCCTCCCCCAGAGGAAGTATCAATTTGGCCACCGCCGCTAAATGTCATGCTTTCCTCAAACACAGAGGTTATGTCATTCCCGAGGATGTGCGGGCTGTGATTTACGACATCCTCAGACACCGTATTGGGCTTACATATGAAGCTGAAGCCGAAAACGTAACGTCAGAAGACTTGATCAGTCAAATCATCAATGAGGTAGAGGTTCCATAGGAACATCCTTATTTTTTTCCCTAAAGTCAAGCATTCATGGATACCAAGGAACTCCTAAAAAAAGTCCGTAAGATTGAAATCAAAACCCGTCGCTTGAGCGATAACATCTTTGGAGGGGAATACCACAGTACCTTCAAGGGAAGGGGAATGACTTTTAGTGAGGTAAGACAATACCAATATGGAGACGATGTGAGAAGTATTGACTGGAATGTGACGGCCCGATACAATGAACCTTTTGTAAAAGTGTTCGAAGAAGAAAGAGAGCTCACCCTGATGTTGATGATTGACATCAGTGGCTCTGAATCCTTTGGTACACAGGGGCAGTTCAAAAGAGAGGAATTGACCGAAATTGCGGCGACCCTCTCCTTTTCTGCCATGCAAAACAACGACAAAGTAGGCTTGATCCTTTTCTCAGATCAAGTGGAATTGTTTATTCCTCCCAAAAAAGGACGATCACATGTGCTGCGGATCATCCGTGAGCTATTGGAATACCAACCCCAGAGCAACAAAACCAGCATCAGTAATGCTTTGGAATTTTTGTCAGGCGTAATGAAAAAGAAGGCCATTGTCTTTATGATGTCCGATTTTTTGGACAGTGGTTATGAAAAAACACTCCGTATTGTTGCCAAAAAACACGACCTGACCGGCATCAGAATCTACGACCGATATGAGGAGAAAATGCCCAATATCGGATTGGTTCCCATGTTGGACAACGAAACAGGTCAAATGGCCTGGATCAATACCCAATCCGCAGGGGTTCGTAAATCCTATGCGGAACACTACCGTAAATCCGTAAGTGAGTTCGAAAACCTGTTTCATAAAAATGGTGCTGGAACATTGCACAGTCGTTTGGACGAAAGTTATGTGAAAAAATTGTTGAACTATTTTAAATCCCGTGGCTGAATGAACAAAAAGATTTTGTTGCTATGGGCTTGTCTTTTCTCTACCCCCCTCCTCTTTGCCCAATTGGATTTCGACTTGCGGGTGGCGGTGGACACCACCAAAATGCGGATCGGTGAGAAAATAGAATACACCCTTCAACTCAAGGCCGATTCAACTGCACAAGTCACCTTTTCCGAACAACCGTTTTTTGCCCCTTTTGAGATTTTGGAGGAAAGTCCTATCGATACCCTCAGAGCCCAAAGCCATTATTTGTTTACCAAAAAGTATGCCCTGATCCAGTTCGACTCCGGAGCCTACTGGTTGCCTCCCCAAAAAGTAATGGTCAATGGCTTTTCCAAAATTTCAGATTCCCTTTTGATTCAAGTAGCTACCGTCCCAGTAGATACCCTCAAACAAAAACTCTTTGATATCAAGCCTGTTGCTGAAGTAGTGCAAAACTTCGATAACCTCAAAAGAAGTTTAATCTTCGGCACATTGGCCGTGCTGTTGGTCGTAGGGCTGATTTATGCTTTTTTCTTTGCCAAAAAAAGAAGGGAAGAACGCCAAAAAAAACTCCCCCCTTTTGAGCGTGCCATCGAGGAATTAAAGGCTTTGGAAACCATTACCCCAACAGTTCAAGAGGAGTTCAAACAATACTATTCTCGATTGACCGATGTGGTGCGGCGTTATTTGGAAGAAGAGGCGAAAATATCAGCTTTGGAAAGTACCACCGATGAACTGTTATTGAAATTAGAGGCCCTCAAACAGGTGGGTAAGTTGGAATTGGGGCGGGAAACCATAAAGAATCTCAAATCAGTTTTACAAACGGCCGACTTGGTAAAGTTTGCCCGATCTATTCCCGAGTTGGGGACGACTTCCCAAGATAGGGTATTGGTTGAAGAGGTGGTCATTGAAACCAAAGAAGCCCTGCCAGAACCCACCCCAGAGGAGATCAAAGAGCGGGAGGAGTACCGCCAATTGCTTGCCAAAAAGAGAAGAAAAAAACAATTACAATGGAGCTTGGCATCCCTAGGGATCTTGACCCTTCTCAGTATAAGCATTGCCATTTTACGCTACGGCTATTATCCCGTTCAAGACACTTTATTGGGTTACCCCACCATCAAACTAAAAAATGGAACTTGGGTGAACAGTCAATACGGAACACCACCGGTTAAAATCAGTACTCCAGAAGTCTTGAGAAGGGTGAAATCTGAAAAAGGAGGTGCCTTGCGCTTTTCATCTGGCAACTACGATGCACCGTTTTATATTGATTTGGTTTTTACCCAAAAGCCTCCGAAGCAAGAAGGAGAAAAGGCCCCCTCCCAAGAGGAACAGGAAGCGCAACAAAAACAAAAAATTCAAGAACTCGTTAATGAGATCATTAACGATTTTCAGTCCCGAGGGGCCGTCAATATCTTGATCAAGGAGGAGGAAATTACCACCCTTTCGGGCTTGCCTGCCCTTAAGATTTTCGGAACGCTCGATTATCCCAAAAAAGGAAAGGACAAAAGGGTGCGTTGCAATTACATAGCCCATGTATTTGATTTTGAACAGGGAGGCATCCATCTTACCTTACTCTACGAAAAAGAGGATCGATATGGGGTAGAAATTGAAAAAAGGGTGATCGATAGCTTTGAACTGATAAAAGAATTATAGACCATGTTTGAGGGCATTTATTTTGCGAATCCGGATTATTTGTGGTTGTTCATCAGCCTTCCCATTTTGGTGGGTTGGTATGTGATGACCAGAAGAAAAACCCAGCCGGTATTGAAAATCTCTTCCCTTAAAGGTTTTCAGGCCAATTCTGGTTTTCTGAGCCGATTGCAACCCTTGTTGTTTGTAATGCGAATGTTATCCTTGGCCCTGGTCATCTTGGCTTTGGCTCGGCCTCAAACCATGGACGTTTCTACCCGTACCAAAACCAACAAGGGAATTGACATCATTATGGCCATTGATATCTCGTCTAGTATGTTGGCAGAAGACCTCAAACCCAACCGCTTGAGCGCATTGAAACGTGTAGCAGCTTCTTTTATTGACGATCGGGTGAGTGATCGGATCGGGTTGGTCATCTATGCTGGAGAGAGTTACACCAAAACGCCCATTACCAGTGATCGTGCCATCGTTAAAAATGCATTGGGAGGAATCCAATTTGAGGGATTGATCGAGGACGGAACCGCTATCGGCATGGGATTGGCCACCGCTGTCAATCGTTTAAAAGACAGCCGTGCCAAAAGCAAGGTCATCATATTGCTCACCGATGGCGTGAACAACTCTGGCTTTATCGACCCAAAAATTGCGAGTGAGTTGGCCGTGGAATACGAAATCAAAACCTATACCATTGGCTTGGGGAGTAACGGCACCGCAAGGGCACCCGTGGGGCTGTTGCCCAATGGCAAATTTCAGTATGGGATGACCAAGGTGGAAATTGATGAGGAATTACTCCAAACCATTGCCAAAAATACTGGGGGATTGTATTTCCGAGCCACCGATAACAAAAAGTTGGAGGAGATTTATGATGAAATCAATAAGTTGGAAAAGACCGAGATTGAGGAGTTTAAGTATTACAATTACCAGGAAAAATTCAGGCCATTGATTCTGTTGGCATTGACTTTGCTGTTTATAGAGTGGCTGTTGAGAAACACCCTTTTTAGAAGTTTTATTTGATATGTATCAGTTAGACGCACCATTTTATTTTTATCTGTTGGGAATCGTCCCCCTCTTTTGGGGGGCATACCTTTTGGTAGTGCGGTGGAAGCGACTTACTCAAAAACAATTTGCCCAGGTGGGCTTGATGGAAAAATTAAGTCCCAATCGGTCAAGGTTTAAACCGGCTTTCAAACTGATCCTTTTAAGTCTTGGATTTGCCTTATTGATTTTGGGCTTGGTCAATCCAAAAATTGGAACCCAATTGGAAACCGTAAAACGAGAGGGCGTGGACATTGTTTTTGCCATTGACGTATCCAAAAGTATGCTGGCAGAGGACATCGCTCCCAATCGATTGGAAAAGTCCAAGCGTTTGGTCTCGGCCATCATCAATCAATTGGCGAGTGACCGTATTGGCATTATCGCTTATGCTGCACAAGCCATTCCCCAATTGCCCATCACCACCGACTATGGTGCTGCCAAAATGTTTCTGCAAGCTCTCAATACCAATATGCTATCCTCTCAAGGGACTGCACTGGATGCTGCCTTGGATTTATCGGGAACCTATTTTGATGATGAGGATCAAACCAACCGTGTGGTGTTTTTGATTTCGGATGGTGAAGATCACTCTGAGGAGGGAAGTGCTGCTGCCCAAAGGGCATCGGACATGGGCATTCGAATTTTTACATTTGGCGTTGGGACAGATGAGGGAGCTCCCATTCCCATCAAAAGGAAAGGAGTGATAGAATCCTACAAAAAAGATATGGAAGGAGTCACCGTCATCACCAAAAGAAATGCCCTTATCTTACAAGAAATTGCCGAGGCAGCGGATGGTGAATATATCGACGGAAATGACACCCAAGTGGTGGTAGATTTTGTAGCTGAAACCCTTAAGAATATGGACAAAAAAGAATTTGAAGCCAAAAAATTTGTCAGTTATAAAGATCAGTTTCAGGCTTTTCTTTTTGCAGGATTCCTGTTAATTTTGTTGGAGATGTTTCTTTTCGAAACCAAAACCAAATGGATAGAACGTCTAAATTTATTCAACGAAAAATGAGGGTCAAGCCAACTTTATATTGTCTGTTTTTTCTGTTGATGGCTTTGCCAATGGTTGCTCAGGAAGCCGAGGTTACCAATCATATTTTTGATGGAAACGAACAGGCATCGGCTGAGCTTTTTGTCGAGGCTGAAATGTCCTACAGAAAAGCACTCTCCAAAGCCCCCGAAAAGCCAGAGGCCCTCTACAATTTGGGAAACACACATTTCAAAGAACAAGATTATGAAGAGGCCAAGCAACGCTTTTTTCAAACCCAAAAAATTGCGGAAAACAAATCCAGTAGGCATCATGCCCTCCACAATTTGGGGAATGTATTTATGAAGCAAAAGGATTACGCCAAAGCTGTGGAAACCTACAAGGATGCTTTAAGAAATAATCCAGAGGATGAAGAAACCCGGTACAATTATGCCCTTGCCAAAGAGCTCTTAGAAAAAGAGCAGGAGCAACAACAAAATCAAGATCAAAACGATCAAAACGATCAGCAGGATCAAGAGGATCAAAAAGATCAGGACAACCAAGACGACAACAAAGAGGGAGATCAAGACAAAGATTCTGGCAAAGAGGACGAGAATCAAGAGGGAGACGAGGGAGAGGACGAGGAAGATAAAAAAGATGAAGGCGATCAAGAAAAAGAGAGTCAACCTCAAGAAGGAGATCAAGAAAAAGAACAGCCTTCACAACCCCGACAAACAGAGCTTTCTCCAGAGCAGGTTCAAAGTTTACTGGAAGCCATGAGCAATCAGGAAAAGAAGGTTCAAGACAAGGTCAATGCCGAAAAGGTTCAGGGAACCCCCGTCAGAGGTCAAAAAGATTGGTAAGTATTATTGATGAAAAACAGAATTCTTCCCTTTATTTTTTTTGTGCTGAGCCTCACACTGTCGATGGCCCAAGGGGTGAGTTTTGAGGCCAAGCTCAGCAAAAGAACACTGGGGCTGAACGAGCGTTTGCGTGTGGATTTTGTGATGAATGAAAATGGAGATAATTTTACTCCCCCCAGTTTTTCTGGATTTCGCGTGGTAGGAGGACCCAATCAGTCCATCAGTAATTCGTGGGTCAATGGAAAGCGTAGTTTTTCCAAAACCTACACCTATTTTTTGACCCCTACCCAAAAAGGAGCTTTATCGATCGATCAGGCCACCATCAAAATCGATGGGGAGATTTATAAAACCACACCACAAAAAATTACTGTAACAGAATCCGTTGACATTCCCAGGGATCCCAATAGCCCTGAGTATTTGATCGATGACAACCTTCATCTGGTTGCCGAAATCTCCAACCCTCGACCTTATGTCAACGAGGCCATTACCATCGTCTATAAATTGTATTTCAGGAATCCATTGAGGATTTCGGACGCACGGGCAGTGGAGAATCCTAAGTTTGCCGATTTTTGGAGCCATAACATCGACATTCCTCAGCTTAAGGTTGAGGACGGAACCTATGAGGGAGAGCCCTATAAGATGGTGGTTTGGAAAAAAAGCGTATTGTATCCTCAGAAAACCGGAAAGCTGTCCATCGAACCGCTAAGCCTGAACTTGATCATTGATTTACCCTCCAACCGCAGAGATTTTTTTGGCAATAGAATCCTACAACAATCCTCCAGAACGGTCACCGCAGGAAGAAGAACCATCAATGTCAAAGCCTTACCCGAAAAGGGAAAACCCGCCAATTTCTTTGGGGCAGTGGGACAGTTTGATTTTGATGCGCTGATCAACAAAAATGCCCTTAAAGCCACCGAGTCCTTCGAGATCAAACTCAAGGTAAGCGGCAAGGGGAACCTCAAACTTTTTAATTTACCACAATTGGTGCTGCCCAATACCTTGGAAATTTTTGAGCCAGAGCATACCGAAAATGTCGTAACCACCCTATCGGGAATGCAGGGAAGCATTGAGGACAATTATACCATCGTGCCCCGTTTTCAGGGGAAATACCCCATATCGCCAGTGGCCTTTTCCTATTTTGACCCGAAGAAAGAGCAGTATTTTACCCTTCGGTCCCGTGAACAAATAGTCGACGTGTACGGTGGGCCTTTGGCCAATAATTCTGATGATAATTCAACCCCTATTGCGACCAAGCAACTCTTGTCCAATACCGATGAGTCCTTCCGATTCATCAAACTCAATCCCAATCTTGAACCCATCGTTAAAAAAGCATTTTGGAACAGCAAACTGTTTTATGGCCTAATCACGGCTCCGTTCTTTTTATTGCTTGGCTTTGTACTATTCTTAAAGCGCAATCAGCGTATTTCCAACGATGTGGAAGGCTCCCGACTGCGTTTGGCCAATCGATTGTCCAAAAAATATTTGGGGGAAGCCAAAAAGAATTTAAAAAATAAAGCGCTTTTCTATGATGCACTGGAAAGGGCCTTGTACAATTACCTCAAATCAAAGCTCAGGATAAAAACCGACGACTTCAGTAAATCTCGAATCGCCGAGATTCTGGTAAAAAGAAACCTTTCACAAGAGGAAATAAAATCATTCCTTTACCTTTTGGAAAACTGTGAGTTAGCCCGCTACTCTCCAGCCACGGATGCCAAGATGCAACAAGATTTTGATCAAGCTCTTGCTGTAATATCTAATATCGATAAAAAAATATGAGAAAGTTGGTGTTGTTTTCGGTCATGATCCTACTGCTTCAAACATCGGTTTTGGGACAGGAAAATAAAACGGTTTTTGAAAATGCAAATACCGCCTACAATGCCGGTCAGTTTGAACAGGCGGTGATGCTTTACAAGGAGATATTGGAAAGTGGTCAACATAGCGCAGCACTCTATTTTAATTTGGCTAATGCCTACTACCGTCTCAATCAGGTAGCGGAAAGTATTTTTTATTTTGAAAAGGCAAAGCAACTGAACCCAACCGATGAGGACATCATCATCAATGGGGCTTTTGCACAGAATATGGCTATCGATGCGATTGAAGTTTTGCCCAAATCTCAAATCACCCAATGGGAGGAAAAGGCCATGGGTCTTTTTTCTCAAGAAGGCTGGGCGTATTTTGCTGTTTTTTTGGCTTGGATGCTGGCATTGTTTTGGGCCCTCTATTTGAAAAATAGAATTCCACTCTTAAAGAGATCCTTTTTTGTTGCTGCCCTTACTGTGGCATTGCTGTTTTTGGGTACTTTGTCTATTGCTGTGGTCAAGTTTTCCAGAAATAACGAGCTTAACTATGGCATCCTTTTCAACAAAAAAATTGAAGTCTCAGCTGAGCCCAATTCCCGGTCAGAAGCATTGTTTTTGTTACATGAGGGCACCAAAGTAGAGTTATTGGATCAACTCCAAGAATGGCAAAAAATCAGAATTGCCAACGGTTCAGAGGGCTGGATAAAAGAGGGGACCATTAGAAGTTTAAAAAACAATTAAATAAGGCCTTTTGGGAGGTCTTCTGACCATTCGCTTCCCCAGCTAAAAAGGTATTCACCGATTGCTGTAATGGGCTCGTAGAGGAGGGAATTTTCCATGGTTTCGGCATCGACTATGGGAACCCATGCATTGAGTTGATCGAAAAAGAAAAGCGCAACACTCATCAATACCGCCCATTTTATAACCCCAAAAAAAGCACCTAAAAATTTATTGAACAAACCCAATGAAGCTTGTCGGATGACCTTGGTCAGCCCCTTTGCGAGCAGTGAAATGGCATAGACAATCACAATGAATACCAACAGATAGGATACGGTTTGGACTGCTAAAGGATTCCAATCGACAAATCCTTTGACCAAATCGGCAACAAAATCGGAAAAACGCAGGGCACCAATCAAACCCAGAAACAAAGCCCCCAAGCTGGCGACTTCGATAATTAAACCTTTGGAAAAACCTTTTAAAAATCCGAAACCCAAGGCAATGGCCAGCACAATATCCAATGCATTCATGCTCACGAAATTACTTTTTTTTTGTGAATCGTTTGCTAGGATTCATTGAAAAGGGAGTGGCGAAGAGGGGCTTTGAAAGATTGTTTTTAAATGGATAAACATTAATAAATATAGTTAATAAATAGAGAAGCTTGAAAGACCCAATGGCTGTGATTTGGGAGCTCCCTTTTTTGGGAAGCATGCACCATAATTTATTTTAAAGCCAGTATCTTTGGGGGTGCAAAAAAGTCAAAGCAGAGATCAAAAGTTAAAAGAACGTTGGGATCATCTAATCAGCCTACTGAGTGATCGATTCTCCGACGGGGAAGCATTGGACGTTGAAGGGGTATTGTATTTGGTAGGTTTGCAGGAACT
>Ga0255765_1002039_pt1 | contig 23693 bp, 17 predicted proteins | sample 041ome_8_FD_179965 | JGI IMG/M metagenome (GOLD analysis project Ga0255765, IMG submission 179965) | Coastal salt marsh microbial communities from the Groves Creek Marsh, Skidaway Island, Georgia - 041407BS metaG (version 2) | ecosystem: Environmental > Aquatic > Marine > Intertidal zone > Salt...
GTCAAGCACGCTTGAACAGAGACACCCGTAAATCTGATGATTTATTGACCATCCGGACACGTAGCACTTTTGGATTTTCCGGCCGTACACGGCTTTCTGCCTATGGTACGGTTATGTTACGCACACAGTTTCGAGACGGTTTCGAGTACAATGCAAAACGTAATCCCGCAGGTGCTGACTCTTTAATTTCTGGTTTCTTTGCTCCAGCTTACATAACCGAGGGGGTAGGGATAAGTTTTAATGTCGAAAAAAGTTTTCAAATGGAAGCAGGACTTGGTTTAAAACAAACCATTATTCTGCGAGAGGATTTAGCCCCTAATTACGGTCTTAAGCAAGGGGATAATTACCGATTTGAGGGTGGCTTAACAACGGGGATTACTTTCCAAAAAGAGGTGCTCAAAAATGTTCAATACAATTCGGACATAGAAACTTTTACCAATTTGTTGCACCCTATAAACGAAACCGATGTGTACTGGACTAACGAATTTATTGGTAAAATAAATTCAACTCTACGAACTTCATTGCAGTTTGAACTGCGCTATGACCATGATTTTTCAACGGATATTCAGCTTAAGCAAGTACTGAGCGCGGGTGTTTCAATGGATTTATTTTAAATCACCTATTGGATAATGGACAGCTCTCTATTTCAGACCATACAACCATCTTTACAGCAACTCCAAAAGTGGAAAGACTCCTTCGGCCCTTATACTACTCACCCTAGCTTATTAGTCGAAGATTCAATCATTCAAGAAACTCTACGTACCCTTAGTGAACGACTTACTGGGAATTATCCTTTTCATCATCCTAGTTATGCTGGTCAAATGCTCAAACCCCCCCATCCGGTTGCATCGCTAGCTTATTCGCTAACGATGGGGTTAAACCCAAATAATCACGCTTTAGACGGTGGACCACCTAGTTCTGAAATGGAAAAAGAGTGTGTCCACTCTTTGGCTAATTTGTTCGGTTATCATCATCCTTATTTAGGGCACCTTAGTTCAAGTGGGACCATTGCCAATCTAGAAGCACTTTGGGTTGCCCGGAGTATACACCCGAATAAAGGGATAGCATATTCTAAGGAAGCCCATTACACTCATGGTCGAATGGCTCAAGTCTTAGGCATGGAAGCCCACTCTTTCAATCTAGGTACTGATCAGCTAGATTCTGAGCATTCCATTACAGATCAACTTGATGCACTTCCATTCGATTCTATTGGTACGTTAATCGTCACGATGGGTACTACTGGCTTGGGGAAAGTTGAACCTCTTTCCCAAATACTCGATTGGGCTCACTCCAGAGACATTCGAATTCACGTCGATGCCGCTTATGGTGGTTTTTTCAAAACAATCTCGGACCAACTCCCTGGTCCTATCGCCCATTGGGACCGGATGCATGAGGCCGATAGCATTGTAATCGATCCACATAAGCATGGGCTACAACCCTACGGATGTGGGTGCGTACTGTTTAAAAACCCAGAAGTTGGCGTATTCTACAAACATGATTCTCCCTACACGTACTTCAGTTCTGAAGAGTTACATCTAGGCGAAATTAGCTTAGAATGTTCTCGAGCAGGCGCCGCGGCAGCTGCTTTTTGGGCTACTTTACAGTGTTTCCCATTGCAGTCAGATCTTGGGTTTGGGCCTATACTCACCGCTTGTCATCGTGCCGCTACCAAGGCTTTTAATTACTTAAATAAATGCGAGGTACTTACGGCATACATGGTACCTGAACTCGACATTATCACCTACTTTGCTGGGGACAAAAGTTCGTTAAGGTCTACATCAACCATAAGTAAACTGTCCAAAGAAATATTTCACCAAGGTATGGCCCACAAGGATCCTAGCCAGCAGTATTTTATTTCACTTTATACGATAAGTTCGAAAGAATTTAGCCAAAGATTCCCTGAAATCCCGGTGGATAGCAGCGATGTGATTCTGCTAAGAAGTGTGCTTATGCGACCCGAACAAGAGTACACTGTTGAGGATTTACTTTGCCGGATAGAAGCAGACGCTAAGAATCTTCTTTAGCCCATTCTTGCGGATCATGTAGAATCTCTGCAAATAGAATAGTGTCCCCTTGTTCGGAAACCTGAGCTTCAAATTCTATTGCCCCATTGAGTTCCTTTTTCAATAATTCGGTGGCCATGTTATTAACTAAATGCTGCTGAATCATTCTTTTTAATGGTCGCGCACCGTATACAGGATCAAATCCTCGTTCAGCCAGCCAATTTTTAACTTCCTCAGATATCTGAAGCACAACCTGTTGTTTAGCCAACATATGATGTAATCTCTGGAGTTGTATATCAACAATAGAGCGAATATGACGGGCCTCTAACGGATGAAATACAATAATATCATCCACTCTGTTTAAAAACTCAGGACGAATACTCTTCTTCAACAAATCAATTAATTGTTCCTGTATTTTAGCATAGCGCTCGTCGTTCCAAGGGCTCTGATCTTTTTCAATAGCATCCACAATCAGTGATGAACCAAGATTAGAGGTCATAATGATGATGGTATTCGTAAAATCGACCGTTGTTCCTTTACTATCGGTTAATCGTCCCTCATCGAGAACTTGTAGTAAAATATTAAAGACATCGGGATGTGCCTTTTCCACCTCATCCAGCAACAATACAGAATAGGGTCTCCGGCGAACCGCCTCGGTAAGCTGACCTCCCTCATCATGACCAACATATCCCGGAGGAGCTCCAACTAGACGACTCACCGAGTGTTTTTCCATATATTCACTCATATCTATTCGAATCATGGCTTGAGCATCATTAAACAAAAACTCAGCTAATGTGCGAGCCAATTCCGTTTTCCCAACCCCAGTAGAACCCAAAAAGAAAAAAGAACCTATGGGACGATCTTCATCCTGTAAGCCTGCCCTAGATCGCCGAACGGCGTTAGCGACGGCTTCAATAGCATTCTCTTGCCCGATTACACGCTTATGCAACTCTTCTTCAAGCAGTAACAGTTTTTCCCTGTCAGATTGCACCATTTTACTGACGGGTATGCCGGTCCAGCGAGCTACGATATCGGCTATATCTTCTGCAACTACCTCTTCTTTTAGCAGGGTTGTTCCTTCTTGTAATCGCTGTGCATGCTCGTGAGCAAGTTGCAACTCTTTTTCTAGCTGTACTAAGGTACCATAGCGAAGCTCGGCTACTCGTTCATACTCCCCTTTTCGCTCAGCTTTGTCTGCCTGATTACGCGTGGTTTCAATTGCTTGTTTGAGATCTCGTACTTGTTGAATTACCGACCTTTCTTGATCCCATTGAGTGCGCATACCTGTTCGCTTCTCGATTAAATCTGCAAGTTCTTTTTCGAGTTGATCAAGTTTAGCAGACTCTTTCTCAACTTGTTTTTTTGTATTGGAATCTTGTTCCCGCTTTAGGGCTTCTCGCTCTATTTCAAGTTGCCTTATTTGTCGCTCCAAAGCATCTAGCTCTTCTGGTAGGGAGTCTATTTGTAGGCGTAAACGAGAAGCAGCCTCATCAATCAAATCGATGGCCTTATCTGGCAAAAATCGGTCTGCAATGTATCTATGAGATAATTCGGCGGCGGCCACAATGGCAGCATCGGTTATTCGAACCCCATGATGGAGTTCATAGCGTTCTTGCAATCCTCTTAAAATCGAAACGGTATCCTCCACACTTGGCTCACCCACCACTACCGTTTGTAAACGCCGTTCCAATGCCTTGTCTTTCTCTATGTATTTACGGTACTCATCCAAGGTGGTCGCCCCAATGGCATGCATTTCTCCTCTAGCCAAAGCCGGTTTTAAAATGTTAGCCGCATCCATGGCTCCATCGGTAGCACCCGCTCCAACAAGGGTATGTATTTCATCAATAAAAAGAATGATTTCACCATCTGAGTCCGTTACTTCCTTAACCACCGCTTTTAAACGTTCTTCAAACTCTCCCCTGAACTTAGTTCCAGCAATTAATGCTCCCATGTCTAAAGCCAAAATTCGCTTTTGCTTAAGGCCTTCAGGAACATCACCACGCACAATCCGCAATGCCATACCCTCAGCAATAGCTGTTTTACCCACTCCGGGTTCTCCGATCAATACCGGATTATTTTTAGTTCTTCTGGACAAGATTTGCATTACTCTTCGAATTTCAGCATCTCTTCCAATGACAGGGTCTAACTTGTTTTTTTCTGCCCACTCATTTAAATCTCTAGCATATTTTTTTAACGCTGCAAAACGGCTCTCGGCGTTCGGATCATCTACTTTTTGCCCGCCGCGTGTTTCTTTAAGTACTTGATGAATAGCTTCTTTTTTAAGCCCTAACCCCTGCCAATCCTTCGCCCATGTTTCTCCTACCTTGGATATGGCCATAAGCACATGCTCGGTGCTAATATATTCATCGCCCATATCACGAGCTTCTACCTTTGCCTGATCTAACATACTCTTTGCAGTTGGTCCTAGATAAGGCCCCGATACCGATGCGCCTGATACCTTCGGTCGCGTTGTAAGCTCTTTCTCCACAATAGCCTTTAGCTGGTCTTTTTGAACCCCTAATTTTAATAGAATGGAATGGATGGTATCCTGTTCACTATCCAATAAGGCCTTTGCAATATGAACTGCCTCTACCGCCTGATGACCTACATCTTGAGCTAGGTCCAGAGATGATTGTATTGCTTGCTGCGCTTTTAATGTAAAACTGTTCAAATTCATGGTCTCTCCATCATTAAATTGAAAAAGCGAGGTATTGAACGTCTTTCAACGACAACCCTCGCTTTATAAACTACCAAAACCGTGCCACTCCTGGCGCTTTCTATGGAAAGTCTGCCTTATTTGCAGGTTTTATTATTCCAGGTATATTACATTCTAAATGCTATGAATTGTTTTAAGTTATCCCGTTCAATCGTGAGTAATATTGCCTTATCGCCTGCTTCAAGACTACGGCTTACTTCTGCGTAGAATTCATCCGCATTGTCAATAGATTTTCGCTTAACCGCTGAGATTATATCTCCATTTCTTAAGCCCCTTTGATAGGCATCACTTGATTCTTTAAGACCTTGAACCAGTACCCCTTCAACCTCGTCACTTAATCGAAGCTCAGATCGCAAGGTCTCAGTCAAAGTTCGAACACTAAACCCTAAATCTTCAACCATATCTGTGGTAGTCGCAGAATTAGAAGCAAGGGCCTGCTCTTCTGGACGCTCTCCAATGATAATGGTTAATTCAACTGCCTTGCCATCTCTTACTACTTGAACTTTAATTTTCTCGCCGGGTTTTAAACTGGCAATGTCTGTTCTAAACGAATCCCAACTTTGAACAGCTTCCCCATTAAGCCCCACAATGATATCTTCTTCTTTTAATCCTCCTTTCTCAGCTGGCCCTTTGGTCTCAACTCGGCCTACAATAACACCTTTTGAAACCTCTAAATCCAAGGCCTCGGCCATAGTAGGATCTAGTTCTCCCGCAGTATACATCCCTAAGTAGCCCCTGCTTACAGAACCATCTTCAATGAGGTCATCCATAATTCGTTTAGCTAATTTAACAGGAATGGCAAAACCAATTCCATCATTTCCACCCGAGCGTGAAGCGATGGCGGAATTTATTCCCACCAAAGTACCGTTCAAATCTACCAGGGCTCCACCCGAATTACCAGGATTGATCGCCGCGTCTGTTTGAATATAGTCCCCATATGCAGTTAGATTTAAGGAACGCCCACGAGCACTTACGATACCAAACGAAACCGTATGGGCAAGATCTTCGCTAAGAGGACTACCTATAGCCAACACAAAAGAGCCTACCTTAGCTTCATCACTATTACCCAAAGGTAAGGCTGGAGCCGCCCCTTTCTCAATTTGTAAAACAGCGATATCAGTCATAGGATCCGTTCCAATTAATGTAGCCTCTAGCTCTTGTCCGTCAAATAATCGAATCATTATTTGATCAGTATTCTCAATTACATGATTATTGGTTAGGATATAACCTTCATCGGAGACTACCACTCCTGAACCCAAGCCCCTTTGTACGTACTCACGTGTATTTTCTCGACTATTTGGGTTGCCAAAAAACATTGAAAATGGATCCATCACGCGAACTTCACGTGTTCTTTGAGTTGTAATGGTTACTACCGATGGGTTTGAATTTTCGGCAATCTCTACAATGGCATCATTGAAATCTTTAAGCCGCATTACAGGTTTATCAATCATCTCTGAACTAGGCAGTGAATCGTAGCGATTCTCAACAGATTCTAAGGAATCCATTACTCCTACCGCGTCAGTTTTGTTTGAGGCAGTTTCGGTGTTAACTCCCCGGTCAGCTGCAAGAAAGAATAGTGCAATTGGGATGAATAAAGATAAAAGTAACGCAAAGGTGGTTGTTGATGTACGCTTCATAAGCTTCATAAGATGTATTTTTTAATGGTTTTAAAAATTTGTTCTCTTAACGAAGCAAGGGCGCCCTGTCGTATGTATTTGTCCAAATACATAGTGGCCGCCCAAGTTCGAATCCTCCAAACTCCAATTATATTGAGAATTGGAGTTTTACTACTGGATTACTATCTGCTTTTTTATCGCTTTTTCGTGTTTTTTGATGGTCAATCGAAGTATACCATCCTGATATTGGGCAGCAATGGTTTCCTTGTCTAGCCCTTGAGGGAGGTGAAAACTTCGCTGAAAGGAACCATAAAATTGTTCCATTCTGTGCACATTAGTATCTTCTGTTTCTTCCGCCGCTTTACGCTCGCCAGAAACATAAAGTACATCCTCTTCTAGCTCTATCTGCATGTCTTCTTTGCGCACACCAGGTAACTCTAACAAGAGCTCAAATTCCTGCTCGTTTTCACGGACATCAACCTTAGGGGTAAAATTATTCGTGGTTCGAGCATTTATTGGCTCAAAAAATTCATCCATTAGCTCGTTAACGCTCTTTGATAGATGTCGGTAATTAGGTCGGTTATATCGTACTAGTGCCATAATTGGTACCTCAATATTGTTTATTGTTTTACGTTTAGTTTGAACAGATAAACACAAATGGTATGCCATTAGGCAAGCCCCAGATCTACTACTGACAGTCCGATGGTGTATCCTAGGTAGGGTATGACGGGATTTCAGCGTAATAAAATAGATTGTCAGTAGACTAAGTAAAAGAGGCAGATGCCATCTGAAAGTACGTCATCTACCAAGAAAAACTGTCACTAACCGTAGCTTTTCTTCCATTCCTTAGATATGAGGAAAGCTAATTCTAAGGATTGTTCATAATTAAGGCGCGGATCACAAAAAGTTTCGTAATTCAGATCTAGTCCATTTTCATCCAACCCTTTAGCGCCTCCAACGCACTCGGTCACATCATCGCCTGTCAATTCCAAATGGACACTACCTAAATAACTACCTTCCGATCTGTGAATGGCAAAAGCATGCTTAAGTTCTTCCATTATGTGATCAAAATTACGGGTTTTGTAGTCATTTGTAGACGAAAATGTATTTCCATGCATAGGATCAGAACTCCATACTACAGGAAAACCTTCTCTTCGTACCGATTGTATAAGTCCAGGAAGTCCTTCTTGAATCTGATCTTTTCCAAACCGTGTGATCAGTACGATTTTTCCTGCTTCATGAGTAGGATTTAATTTCTCTATTAACTTTAGAGTAGCATCAAGAGTGTAAGGTGGGCCAATTTTTATTCCAATGGGATTTTCAATTCCGCGTAAATATTCTACGTGAGCTTCATCTAAATCGCGGGTTCTATTTCCTAGCCATACCATATGGGCGCTTAAATTAAAATAGCCCTCTTTTCTTGGCACCTTTCTGGTTTGAGCAGAATCATAAAACAAGTTAAGTGCCTCATGCGAGGTATAAAAATCCACTTTTTGAGACTGTTGTAATCTTCGCTCAGAGACCGCATCCATAAACTTTACCGCCTGGGTAATAGATTTCACCATAGACTCATATTCTTGGTGATAGGGATTATTCTGCATGAAATCAAGCTCCCATTGTTCAGGATAATGTAAATCAGCAAAGCCTTCGTCACCCAGTGCACGAATAAAATTCAAGGTCAATCCCGCCTTATGGTATCCTTCCAACAAACGTTTTGGATCAGGCACTCGCTTAGCTTGGTCTTTTTCAAAGCCATTGATTAGATCTCCACGATAATTGTGCATTTCAACTCCATCCACGGTTTCATAAGCAGAGGAACGTGGCTTTGCATATTGTCCAGCCATTCTTCCAACCCTAATTACCGGCACACCCATTTCATGTATCATGATAAAACTGGTCTGTAAAAGTACTTTAACTAAGTTCACAATCTTAGATGAACGGGTTAAATCAAAACTCTCGGCACAATCTCCGGCTTGAAACAAAAATGCTTTCCCCTCACTTACAGCGGCAAGTTTATCCTTAAGGGATTCAATCTCCCATGAAGTAACTAATGGAGGTAAGGTTTGTAACTCAGCGTAAGAGCGTTCAAGTTCTTCCTTATTTGGATAATCAGGAAGCTGTTGGATTGGAAATTCTCTCCAACTAGTTGGACTCCATTCAGCGGTACGTACAGACATAATAACTCAGTTTTACAATTTCGATAAGATAATGAGGGCAATAAACATACAGTATTTTTTGGAAAGCTACGTAAAAAAAGGAGTCCAAATAGAAGAATTTGCTTTAGATGTTTGGTAATTTAGCCTTTTGTTCTAAATGGCCGGCTAAACCCTATCAAGGAAGTTGTATGCAAGAGTCTATTGTTATTCGTGGAGCTCGCGAACACAATCTCAAAAACATTGATGTAACCATCCCTAGAGATGCACTCGTGGTAATCACGGGGTTATCTGGCTCTGGCAAATCTTCTCTAGCCTTTGATACCATATATGCCGAAGGCCAACGTCGTTTTTTAGAATCCTTATCGGCTTATGCCCGTCAATTCTTGGGCATGATGGAACGCCCTGCAGTAGACTTTATAGATGGTCTCTCCCCTGTTATTTCTATCGATCAAAAAACGACCAATCGAAATCCCCGTTCGACCGTGGGTACCGTTACCGAAATCTACGATTTTCTTCGTTTATTGTACGCTCGGGTCGCAATTCCCTATTCCTATGCAACAGGAATAAAAATGGAAAAACAAACCGCAGACCAAGTGGTATCTGCTATTCTTGGCCTTGAGGAAGGTACTAAGGCTTATTGTCTAGCACCGGTTATTAGAGGGCGAAAAGGACATTACCGAGAGCTTTTCGAGCAAATGGTCAAACAGGGCTATTTACAAGCTCGTGTTGATGGGGAAATTATTGAGTTGGAAACTGGACTCATGTTAGACCGGTACAAAACACATACCATAGAAATCGTAGTAGACCGATTTGTGGTTAGCTCCAAGAGTGAAAAACGAATCGCCGACAGTGTCAGAACTGCACTTGAAATGGCCGATGGAACCGTTGTTCTGGCGTTAAAGTCAAAAGATGGTTGGGAAGACCGCCTTTTTTCGCAAAAATTATTCGATCCGGAAGGGGGTATTGCCTATGAAGACCCAGCACCAAATTTATTTTCTTTTAATTCTCCCTTCGGAGCATGCCCTACTTGTGATGGCTTAGGCCACGCATACGATGTTAGTTGGGAGCTCTTAGTTCCTAATCCACAACAAAGTGTGGAGGAAGGAGGCATTCGCTTTCTCGGAAAACCGAGAGATATCTTTGCCTTTAAACAGCTGGAAGCCGTTTTAACTCACTTTGGAAAGGATTTTAATTCCCCCATCACTAACTACTCTAGTGAACTCATTGACACAATAATGAAAGGAAGTGGTACCCAAAAATATGCGGTTACCTATGAATTTCGCTCCGATAAGGTCACTTATCAACACAGCTATAAAGGGCTTCGCGATACGATTATAGAACAATACGAACAATCTAAATCCCCCAAGCAACGTGAAAAAGCCAAGGCTTTTATGTCTAAAGTTAGTTGCCCAGACTGCGGCGGCGGGCGATTAAACAAAGAAGCACTTTCCTACAAGCTGGATACCTTTGGTATTCAGGATTTGGTACAAATGGACATTCAGGAACTCAGGGATACCTTATATAACATACACCTGAGCGACCGACAGCAACAAATAGGACATCAAATTCTCAAAGAAATTAGAGATAGACTCGATTTTTTATTGAATGTAGGTCTCAATTACCTAAGCCTTAATCGAGAGGCTCAAACGTTGAGTGGAGGCGAGGCTCAACGAATTCGACTGGCTACCCAAATTGGAACGCAGCTAGTGGGAGTTCTCTATATACTAGATGAACCTAGTATTGGACTCCATCAACGAGATAATAAGAAACTTATACAATCTCTTGAAACCCTGCGTGACCTTGGAAATAGCGTTATCGTGGTAGAACATGACCGGGATACCATCGAGAAAGCTGACTATGTAATTGATATGGGGCCTGGTGCAGGCGCATTTGGAGGGCATATTGTTACCCAGGGCAAACCCAATGAATTGGACCCAGAATCGATGACCGCTCGTTTTTTACGAGACCAAGAACAAGTTACCGTTGCAGAAGCCCCTAGAAAAGGTAATTCAAAAAAAATCAGTATTACTAATGCTCGAGGACATAATCTTCGATCGGTAGATTTGGAGTTCCCCTTAGGTACTTTCATTGCAGTAACAGGGGTTAGTGGTTCGGGAAAAAGCTCACTCATCAACCAGACATTAGTTCCTATTCTTTCGAACCATTTTTATAAATCTAAAGCGGTTCCTTTACCCTACGATCAAGTACAAGGACTAGATAATGTGGACAAAATTATATCCATAGACCAAAGCCCTATAGGCAGAACACCTCGTTCTAACCCTGGAACGTACACCAAAGTATTTGATCATGTTAGAAGACTTTTTGCAGAATTACCCGAATCCAAAATACGTGGCTATGATCAGGGCCGATTTTCGTTCAATGTAAAAGGGGGGCGTTGCGAAACCTGTAAAGGCGATGGTGTGCGTAAAATAGAAATGAATTTTCTGCCAGATGTGTACGTATCCTGCGAAACCTGTCAAGGGCGCCGATATAACCGCGAAACATTGGAAATATACTTCCGGGAAAAAAATATTTCTGAAGTCTTAGAAATGCCTATATCAGAAGGAGTTGAATTTTTTAGCTCTCAACCGGCTATTTCTAGAATACTTCAAACACTCACTTCCGTTGGTTTGGGATACCTTACCCTTGGTCAATCCAGTACTACCTTATCTGGTGGTGAAGCTCAACGGATAAAACTAGCCCGAGAGCTCTCAAAAATAGGAACAGGCAATACCCTTTATGTAATGGATGAACCGACTACGGGTCTGCATTTTCAAGATGTTCGTCTATTAGTGAATGTAATTCAGCAATTAGTGGATAAAGGGAACACCGTAATGGTCATCGAGCACAACTTAGACGTGATTAAGGCCGCCGACTGGGTTATAGACTTAGGACCGGAAGGGGGTAAGTCTGGAGGACAAATAGTGGCACAAGGAAGCCCAAAAAGTATTTCTGAAGTTCAGAATTCACACACAGGGCAGTTTTTGAAACAAGAATTTGAACGACTATCTACCGTTGTAGGAAAGTTCTGAGCTTACTATCTTGAAGGTCTAAATATGAATTTTTTCCGCATACATATTCTTAAAAAAGTTAGCTTGAGCCTACTGCTGTGTGCGTTCATTATTCAGAGCATACCCATGCTTGAAAATGAACTCGAGAATCAACGGTTTACTCAATGGCTCAACAAACATTTTGATGGCTCACTGACTGCAAATCAGTATCCTGAGCTGTCGGATCCTGAAAGCCTTGAGTCAATACGTCTGCACCTGCAGAAATTATGGAATGAAAGCGAAAATGTGGATCAATGGACTATTGCAGTCAAGGATTATTTAAAACAAAAAAATCTGGATCAAGAACTTCTCGAAGAGTGGAATGTGCTGGATCATATGGATCAGCATCAGCACATGGCCCTACTTCAGGAGCCAAGAGTGTACGCACTCCAAAATCAAGCCCAAGCTAAATTACCAAAACTTTCGAGTCCTGCCCATTTAGTTGAGCCCACTACCCACAAGAACCAGAAGGTATCATTCACCACCCTTCTCAGGCCAACGTACCCTTCTACTGCAGCAAAGCATCCTATGGGTAGTGGAATCGCCATTGGTGCTCCTTAGCTCCCAGCACTTAGCTTTTTCTTTTTAGGTTCGAATAAAGCGAACCCTACCATCACTTTTTATTAACAATAAAACACTATTATCATGCAAGGAAACGGATTTAAACTCGGTGTAATTGCGGCTTTTTTTGCCCTTACACTATATTACTTGTATCCAACCATTATTTGGAACTTGGAACAACGACAAATGAGTACCTTCACAGAAGAAGAACGTACTCAATATGAAATAGATAACGCTGAAAAACTTTCCAACCTAAAAGAAAATATCCTTTCATTAGGCTTGGATTTACAAGGCGGTATGCACGTTACTCTCGAGGTTGGTACTCCGCAACTAATTTTAGAACTAGCAGGAAGTAACCGCGATAACGAGCTCGACGAAGTTGTTCAGCTAGCTCAAGAAGTAGCAGAGGAAAACGACACTGATTTCATTGATGAAATGCAGCTCGAGTTTGAGAGAAGAGACCCAGATGCTCGATTGAGTAGGTATTATCGAAGCGAATCTCAAGACATCACTCGTCGTTCAACCAATGAGGAGATTGTAGCTTTTCTTAAAATACAACGCGATGCAGCACTGGACCGAGCTATTGAAATTATTCGAACTCGGGTCGACCGCTTTGGTGTAACTGAACCATCTATCGTAAAACAGGGACAGAGCCGAATTATAGTAGAGTTACCTGGTGTGGATGACGAAGAACGAGTGCGAAATTTATTAAAAGGCACCGCACGTCTAGAATTCCGAACAGGTGCAGATGCCCAAGATTTTTCTAATTTCAGAAACCGTGCCATCGAATTTTACAACGTGGAAGCGGATAGTTCTGACAGCCTAAACCTAAGCGGCCCCTCCAACGCCCTTCTAGAGCGAATGTCTTTCATTCAAACCCAAAGTCCTTACGTTTTCGGATATGCAATGGCTGAAGATACCGCGGCAATTATGGACTTGCTTAGTACATCTGACATTAAACGCATAATGCCCCGGAATACCGTTGTCCTTTGGGGTTCACGTTCACTTAACTTCGAAGGTGGCGTAGAACAGTTTGCTCTTTACGGGGTACGGGATAATGCCGAATTGACTGGGGAAGTAATTGAAGAAGCATCTATTCAGTTCGATCCAACCACTAATGTTCCAGAGGTTTCTATGGGAATGAACAGTGAAGGTGCGAGAGTATGGAGTCGAATTACTGGAGCCAATATTGGCAAACCCATCGCTATTGTACTTGATGGATATGTGGTTTCTTATCCAAATGTATCAACTAAGATTACCGGTGGAAATTCTAGTATTACAGGCCTAGAAAATGTTGCAGAAGCCGAAGATTTAGTGAACATTTTACTATCTGGTGCTCTTCCGGCCCCACTTCGGATTATGGAAGAACGAACCGTTGGTGCTACCTTGGGTGAAAGCTCTATTCAAGCAGGCTTCCGATCGGTACTTTTTGGACTATCCATTGTAGCGATCTTCATGATCGTATATTACCGAACAGGTGGTGGAGTTGCCGATTTAGCACTTCTACTAAACATCATTTTTATCCTCGGTATTCTAGCAGGCTTCAAAGCGACTTTAACCTTACCAGGTATGGCTGGTATCGTATTAACCATCGGTATGGCGGTCGATGCCAACGTGCTAATATTTGATCGAATTCGTGAAGAACAACGAGGTGGAAAAACCATGAAAGCTGCAATTTCTGCAGGTTATGCAAATGCGATGAGTGCCATCATAGATGCTAACGTAACCACAGGTTTTGTGGCCTTAATCCTAATGAGTTTTGGAGTAGGACCTATAAAAGGTTTTGCTGTTACTCTGCTTGCGGGTATTGCATGTTCACTCTTTAGTGCCATCGTTATCACACGCGTAGTCATAGACTACTTAACCCGCAACAATACAGAAGCGGTTAGCTTCGGTTAATAAAAATTTAACATAAAAGGTACTTCTTATGAGATGGTTTGAAACACCCAACTTTGATTTTTTAGGCAAACGTAAAGTTGCCTATACCCTTTCCAGCATATTATTTGTAGCATCTCTAGCTATAATTTTTACCAAGGGATTACAGTATGGAATCGACTTCCGAGGGGGTAAAGAATTCGTATATGTATTCGATGCTCCAGTAAACACGCAAAATGTTCGGTCCTTCTTAACCGAACCACTAGGTTCATCACCTGAAGTAAAGCTCTTTGGTTCCGATAGTGAAATACTCATCCGAACCGACAACGAGCTAAACACTGATGAAGTGCAAAATTTAATTGAAGACGCCATTAGTGCCAACATCAGTGATGCTACCTTCAGTATGGAAAAAAGTGATTCAATTGGGCCCCGATTTGCAGAGGATTTAAAAGGTGCAGCAGCTCAATCCGTCATTTACGCGATTGTAATCATTTTCATTTATATCCTCATTCGATTCCGAAAATGGACTTTTTCAGCGGGAGCGGTAGCCGCATTGCTTCATGATGTGGTGATCACTCTAGGCATATTCACCTTGCTGAGCGATGTGGTTTCATTCAATTTATTAATCGATCAAAATATTATTGCCGCCTTTCTAACCATTGTTGGTTACTCCTTAAATGATACGGTGGTTGTATTTGATAGGATTCGAGAAAATAAATTGGTTCATAAAGGAATGGATACGATTGAAATGTTCAATAAAAGTCTAAACGATACGCTTAGCCGAACCGTAATTACTTCCTTGACTACCTTCTTTGTGGTAACTATTCTGTTTATATTCGGTGGAGAGGTGTTGAAAGGTTTGTCTTTTGCACTTATACTAGGTGTAATATTAGGTACCTATAGTTCACTTTTTGTGGCTAGCCCTCTAGTACTTGAATTGGATACAAAAAAAACCACTAAATAAACCTTAGTATTATCATGAGTTATCAAACGTCAGAACGTTACAACTGCGTTGTCATCGAATTTAAAGGCAATGTGATGGGTGGACCCGATGCGGTCAGTTTAAATGAGGAGTTACATGCCTTAATTGATGTCAACAAGACCAACATAATTGTTGATTTGTCTAAGGTTAAGTTTATGAATTCTTCGGGTTTAGGCATGCTTATTGGTGGGCTTACCACTATGAGAAAAGCAGGAGGCGATCTACGAATTGCCAATGCAACCGATAAAATTGAAAGCCTTTTGGTGGTAACCAAACTCATCACCGTGTTTAAACATTTCCATTCGGTGGATGATGCGGTAGCATCTTACAAAGAAGATGCCTAACTCCCCAGGCTTATCATTAGTCTTAACTAGGGGGTGTAGCTTAATACACCCCTTTTTTATTGTTTATTTTTATTTATTGATCACTTAGCAATCATTTATGTCTACCAGAGTAGTAATTGGCGCCCAATGGGGTGATGAAGGAAAAGGTAAAATAGTTGACCTTCTTAGTAAAGAATCTCGATATATAGTACGATTCCAAGGAGGTGCAAATGCCGGTCATACCCTTAAATTTGACGATAAAGAGGTAGTACTTCACCTCATCCCATCGGGCATTTTTAATGGTGATGGGATTTGTATAATCGGGAATGGGGTTGTCATCGACCCTATCGCACTACTAGAAGAAATCGATCAAGTTCACTCAATGGGCTTTAGCCTAGAGAACCGATTTTTCATTTCAGAAACAGCCCATGTAATCCTTCCTTATCACAAGATTCTTGACCAAATGAAGGAAAAAAATAAAGGCGCCAAAGCTATTGGTACCACAGGGCGTGGTATTGGGCCTGCTTATGTGAGTAAAGTAGCGAGAATTGGGATCCGGATGATTGATTTGTTAGATACCGAGGTACTTCATCAGAAGCTCATTCAAAATATAGAAGACATAAATCGGGCTCTTGAAAATATTTATGAAGAACCTATCATAGATGCCCAAGAATTGATCCATGAGCTTGAAGGGGCAATTGCTAAATTGAGCCCTTACATTTGTAACACTACGCATATGTTACATGAAGCGCTTGAAAGGGATGAAAATATATTGTTAGAAGGGGCTCAAGGATGCCTACTAGATGTCGACCATGGTACCTACCCCTATGTAACCTCCTCATCTCCTACCTCTGGAGGAGCGTGTACGGGTAGCGGTATTCCACCCTTAGCTATTACCCAAGCAATGGGGATCACCAAAGCTTATTGTACTCGAGTTGGAAACGGCCCCTTTCCCACTGAACTCATTGAAGAAACAGGTGAATTACTTCGTAAAAAAGGCCACGAATTTGGTGCAACCACAGGGCGCCCACGCCGATGTGGGTGGCTGGATTTAGTTGCGCTTAAATATGCATGCCGAATAAACGGACTTAATGAATTAACGCTAACCAAGATGGATGTGATGGATGGCTTTGACATCATTAAAGTCTGTACATCCTACCGAATTGATGAGGTAGAAACCAACGTGTTCCCTTTGGGTCTCAAAAATCTGGAAAAGGTAGAACCTATCTATACGGAACTACAAGGTTGGGATCAAGATATTTCAGGTATCACCACTTGGGACGAATTACCTAGCTCAGCTCAAGAATACATTCGATTTATTGAAGATTATTTAGGTGTTCCTTTTAAAATTATTTCTACAGGACCTAAACGAAACGAAACTATTATTCGATAGTTATAGTATTCTTTCTAATTCGGGCAGATACTTCCCCGACCAGTACAACTATAGCCGCACCAACAGCGGTATATAGTGGCCATGCAAGAGCTAGAGGCTCACCAGGTAGTAGGTTTTGGACTGGCCCATTTACCATGAACAACAGACTTATTAACCCGGAGAAAAAACCTGTCAATGCATCTCTGGATTGAGCTTTATTGCTAATCAAACCCAATAAAAAAGCTCCAAGCAACCCACCATAGGTATAGGAAGCTATTCCTAAGCCCAATTCGACTACCGTTGGTCGTTCCCCAGCCTGAAGTTGCAGGGAGGCGAAAATAAGGGCGGAAACACTTAACACAATTCCCCATACAAGGGTAATACCCCTTGACAAGCTAAGTTCTTCGACAGCGCTTAATACTTTTTTCCGGTAAGGAATAATCACATCATATAGTGTGGTAGAGGCTAAGGCATTTAATGATGAACTTAAACTACTCATTGCAGCAGCAAACAAAGCTGCTACAATAAGTCCAGAGACTCCAACGGGCATTTGCTCTACAATGTACTTGGCGAATATTTCATCTTGAGTTCGTAACCCAAGAGCAGCCACATCTGCCCCTTCGTAAAAGGTATAGAGTAATAATCCAATAAATAGAAACAATGAAAATTGTAGAATAACCACTAAGCCACTTCCAATAAGTGCTTTTTGCCCAGAACCTAACGATCCTGTTGCAAGCAGACGTTGCACGAGCAAATGATCAGTTCCATGAGAAGCCAAGGAAAAAACCGCCCCACCAATTAAGGATATGCCAAAGACGTAGGGCTGCTCCAAATAACTCTTCCAACTTCCCTCCCATCCCCAATCAAACCATTGTGTTTTTCCAGAAGCTACCACCGCCTGATGAAACGATTGCCAACCATCGGGCAGGGCTTTAACCAATAGTAGCCCAGCGAGAATAGCACCTCCGAGATACACCCCAAGTTGGATCACATCCATCCATACCACCGCCTTAATTCCTCCTAAAAATGTATATAAAAGTGTAACCAAGGTGATGACTAGTATAGCCATTACATATAGTTGAAAATCACTCCATGCCTCGAATGCTCCACCAAAGCGCAATAGAACAGCCAAAGGAATGGCCGTGGCAAATAAACGAACCCCGTCTGCTAATAGGCGTGTAAACATGAAGGTGATCGAGGTGGCATTCCGCATGGAAGGACCAAAACGGCGTTCTAAAAAAGTGTAGGCTGTGAACATTTCACCCTCAAAATATCGAGGTAAAAATACCAGTGCGACAATCACTCTCCCAATAAAATACCCAATAGTAATTTGCAAAAATGTAAGGTTACCACCGTAAGCAACTGCAGGAATACTAATAAAGGTTAACGTGGAGGTCTCAGTGGCAACTACAGAAAACAATACTGCCCACCACGGAAGCCCCTTTCCTCCTAGGAAGTAGTCCTTTGCGTTTTGTTGTTTACCCGAGGCTTTTAACCCGAAATATGCCACAAAGATCATGTAAACAACCCAAACAACATAATCCAACCAACCAAAAGCTGTTATTCCATTTTCCAATTCTATGCCCATTCTTTTAGAAATGCCACCGCCTCTTTCATCGCTAAACCTCTATGGCTAATGCTATTTTTTTGCTCAGATCCCATTTCAGCAAAACTTTGCTCAAATCCATCTGGCACGAAAATAGGGTCATAACCAAAGCCTTTTACTCCTTTCCTATATCTAGAAATTTGACCGGTGCAAACTCCTTCAAAAATCCACTGCTTATCTGCATCTACAAAGGCAACTACCGTTCGAAATTGAGCATTACGCTGCTCAATATCCTCCATTTGTGAGAGCAACTTTTCAACATTGTCATCATAGCTGGCCTGTTCTCCTGCATACCGAGCAGAATAGACCCCTGGTGCTCCATCCAAAGCTGAAACCTCCAAGCCAGTATCATCGGCCAAGCTAGGCAAGCCGGTTACCATTGCTACATAATGAGCTTTTTTCAATGCATTTCCTTCTAAAGTCAACGCATCCTCATCTACCTCTTCGAGTTCTGGAAAATCAGCAGTAGATAAGACCCGAAGATCTGGTAAGGAAAGTAGTTCCCTAAGTTCTTGGATTTTATTTGGGTTACGGGAGGCTAGGACAATCTCATTCATATTATTTCAATAATTCATGCATTTGTTGCCAACTCAGTCTAGGGCCATATTGTCCAACTACTTTTGAGGCAGCTTTGGTCGCTAACTTACCTGACGCAGCGTAGCCTAATCCATTGGTAATCCCATATAAAAAACTACCCGCAAACATATCACCAGCACCATTGGTATCTACCGCTTTCACTGGAAATGGCTCTATATCAATAAAGGTATCTCCATCAAAAATCATTGCTCCATTCTTACCCATCGTAATAACAAAGCGCTTGGCATCTTTTTTTAATGCTTCACGAGCTTCCAATAGGCTCGATGCTCCCGTATAGGCTTTTGCTTCCTCTTCATTGCAAAATAATAAATCGACCGACGCACCAATGACATCCTGAAATTTAGGCCTAAACGCTTGAACTATAGAAGGGTCGGAAAGGGTAATAGAACTTCGAACTCCATGTTCTTCTGCAATAGAAAAGGTTTTTTTCATCGCATCAAAACCATCCTCGGTTGCAACTAAATATCCTTCTACATACACATACTCTGAGGATTGAATAGCTAAAGGTGAAAGTTCTTGTACGGACAACTCTGAACTTATTCCTAGGAACGTATTCATGGTTCGGTCGGAATCCTCTGAAACCATCACCAGACATTTACCCGTTGTCCCTGCTTGCCTTGCCTGACCGTCTAAATTTGTTTGAACTCCCGCATTGGTCATATCGGCCAGATAGAAATCTCCAAATTCATCGGCTGCAACTTTGCAAGAATAATAGGCACTGCCTCCTAATTGACTAATAGCAATCATGGTATTTGCAGCTGACCCCCCCGATTTACGTTCATAATCGTGATGTAACATAGCCTCTAACAGACGCTGTTGGGTTGCTTCATCAACCAGTGTCATTAGTCCTTTGGCCACTTGCTGTTCTTCTAAAAATTCAGTGGAAATCTTACATTCCAAATCGACAAGGGCATTTCCAACCCCATATACATTATATTTTTTCATGCTCTTTATGTTAGTACAAACCGAATGATGAAAACCAACGGTCTGGGTAATCAATGTGATGGTTCACCAACAAGGTAAGCAGGCTAGAGATTCATAAAAAATCTTTCCTTAGACTCTCTATATTCTACCATGTCATATACTTCCTTGATACAGCACTTCAAACGGATGGCCGAAGGCTATCTTCCAGAAGAACCCTACTACTGTGAAATGCGTCCTACCCCTAAGGATATCATTGCCTCACCATTTCAGACCCATAGCACAAACCAGAACCCAGACCAGAGTCCACAAAAACCTCTTCAAGACATTGTTTATACCGAAAGCGCCGTATGCATCCCACTTTATCAAACCCCATCCAACCGCGTAGGACCAACTCCATCGTTTGAGGATGCTACACTTGAAATAATATACACCTTACGAAAACAGCACCTGAGCCATGGCGGGCAAATCAGTTTTCCTGGTGGGCACCTTGACCCGAATGAAAAATCTGAACAAGCGGTGGCTAGAGAGATAGAAGAAGAACTATCCATTAAAGCTGAAACGGTTGAACTTATTGGAGAACTCCCAACCTTTTATTTACATCACAGTAAACACAAGATAACTCCTTTTATCGCATGGTTACACGATATAGAAAATATGAATGCATGCCCCAATGAGGTGGATGAAATCATTCGAGTACCCCATGAACAGCTGCTGGACACAAAACGAATAAGAACGGAACAATGGACCCTTCGTAATCAAATCTACAACGTACCCTTTTACTATATACATCGAGTCCCTCTATGGGGTGCTACTGCTATGATTACAGCAGAATGGTTACGCTTTTATCAAATACTGACAGCGAATAAGAACGGTTAGGAAGACCTAACTAACTAATTCTGCAGCTTGCTTACCAAGTCCGGTACTCAATGCCACCCCCATCCCACTCAACCCTACTGCCCAAACCATATTCTGGGACGGTTCAGCTCTGATAATTGGATTTTTTTCAGGAGTGAAACCCATAATACCCGACCACTCATATTCTACCCCATGAGGATCAATCCCTAAGACCTCGTTCATATACCCAAATAAGAAAGATTTAATATCTTTGTTTATACCAAATTGAGTGGTGTTTTCACCGGAAACATCCACATGCCTGGCTCCCCCCAACAACAAACGATTTGCCCCAACATTTCGGAAATAAATGTATCCTTGATGAGCATGAAAGGTTCCTTGCCATGGCTGAGAATCTAAAACTTTGGTAAGCAGCACCAAACCTCGCCCAGGGCTCACCGAAATATCTCTATCTAGTGATGTTGAAAACGCATTAGTTGCGAAAATGACTGATGAGCTATGAATCTGTCGTTTATGTTGGCTAGGATCTTCAACTGTTAAACATACGCCATTCGCTTTTTGTGACACATCTACTAAACTCTGACCCCAGGCCAGATTTACCCCCATCTGCTCACACAATTGTGCAAATCCAGACCATGCCTTTGCGGGTTGAAGTTGTCCCTCTCTCGGCATAAAAATAGCTGAGTAGTCATTGATGGTTGTTGGTTTGTACCAATGATCTAGACCCGTTCTATTTTTTAAAGCTGTGTTACAATGAGCCAAATGGGTCAACACCTTCTCAAATTCTACCTCATCAGTAAATAGTTCGTGCCCACCCAAAGGTTCATATCCTATGGCTACATCACCTAAAATACTTCTGAGCAAGGATAAACCCTGCCAACGTTCATGCATTCGATCCCATACGCGCTCCGGCCGTTCTAACTGGCTATCAGCGATAAATTCCCCTATCGTACCAATGCAAGCAAAGCCTGCATTTCTAGTACTCGCCCCTAATGGAGGAAGGTGACGATCAATAAGAGCAATTTTGGCGGTTGGATGCATTTTAGCTAAATGATAGGCCGCTGACAGACCTGTAAATCCTGCTCCAACTACCACAAAATCATAGTTTTTTTCCAATGGTTTGTAAGCCAGATAACTGGTTAATGCTTGATCCCAACCCAACTCTCTTTCCCAGTATGACCACTGAGCATGGCTAGGGCGGTGAATGGATTTTTGCACACTCATTATAATACCACAGGCTTATTCTTTCCCTGATTCACTTGAACCGCCAATAGCTAATGATACCATCAAGGGCATAGCCGTTTCAAAAAAACCAGGATCTACATTGTATTTTGGATGATGCCAAACATAGGTTGAATCACTTTCTTGAGACCCACTACCGACGAAGAAAAAAGCACCTGGAAAAAATTGCTGATAAAACGAAAAATCCTCTCCAGCCATGATAGGACGTTCCATTTCTACGACCTTATCAGATGTAAATAAGTTCTGTGCATGATTAAGCACCTGTTTCGCTGACCGCTCATCATTGATTACAGCAGGGTATCCTTTATTAATTGTCAAGGAAATTTCAGCATCATGGGCTTGAGCAATACCCGCACAAAGTTGGTGCATTCGCTGCTCAATACGCTTGGCCGTAGCGCTAGAAAAGCTTCGTATAGTTCCCCATAATTGAAGCTTTTCCGGAATTATGTTGTGGGCCGTACCTCCCTCAATTCTGCCAATTGTTACCACTGCCGATTCTGTTGGATCAACGCTTCGACTTACAATAGTTTGAAAGGCGGAGATACATTCAGCTGCAATTACCACAGGATCAATGGCTTCATGAGGGCGCGCCGCATGTCCACCAACCCCGCGAATAGTGACATGAAACTCATCCGGAGCCGCCATTAATTCCCCAGGGCGAGTGGCAATGGTTCCCACTTCATGCGACGGTGAGGTATGCAGACCGAATATCTGCTGAATGGGATACTTTTGTAACCATCCTGTCTCACAAAGCAAACGCCCACCTCCTGGCAATGTTTCTTCACCAGGTTGGAAAATTAACAGCACCTTTCCCGATATATGGGAGGTATGTTTCGCAAGTACTCGCGCGACTCCTAATAAATTAGCGGTATGCGCATCATGACCGCAACAATGGGCTATTCCTGGTCGTGTTGAAAAAAAATCAGCTTTAGCTTCGCCCTCCTCCTGTATGGGCAGCGCGTCGATATCTGCCCTCAAAGCAACTACTCTGTCCGACGTAATGTCGCCCTCAATTATGGCTACACAACCTGTGTCCAAAGGTCTTTCAACAACCAAACCTAGCTGCGTCAATTGCTGCTCAATATAGTTGGTTGTTTCAAATTCCTGATAACTTAGTTCGGGAAAACGATGCAGATATTCCCTTTCTTCATTAGCCTGTTTTAGATAAGGAGTACACCACTGTTGAATGTTCATCGGGTAGTTAATATAGGAGTTGATTGGGCTGAAACTTTCGCACGAGTTCTTCGTATGTTCTTATACACTTATAATGTAGGAAAACTATGCGTTCATTTTCATGGGAAATCTTTGTTGGGGCTATTCTGCTATTTTTTGTGGCTATACTAGTGAGCAACGAAAAATACTTACAAGAAAGACGTGATCGAAGAGCAGCACAACCTTCAATTACATTGGAAAAAAGTATTGCCAATACCATTGAGAAATCTATACAAGCCGCTAATGAAGCTGTGGATGTGGCTAGTGAGGCAGTTGAAGCAAGTAGCAAGGCCGCGGAAAGATCAACCCGTGAGGCAGGACAAGATGGAAAAGAGAATGTTGTCTCTGGGACTCAAAGCCTAGAATCGAAAATTGAGCAAAAAGCCAGGGAAATAGAACAAAAAATTATAGAGAACACAACGGGTAGACTTTCCCCATCACAGGCTCTTCAAACAATGCCTAATCAATCTATGACAGGCTCCCCGGATTCACCATCGATGTCTGAAGCGCGATTGGGTCAATGGATCGAATCATCTCCTGGAATTTATACCTATTCCTCGGTACTCTCACTTAATAACATGGAATCCCTCAGTATAGATATTCCTT
>Ga0255765_1002040_pt1 | contig 23676 bp, 6 predicted proteins | sample 041ome_8_FD_179965 | JGI IMG/M metagenome (GOLD analysis project Ga0255765, IMG submission 179965) | Coastal salt marsh microbial communities from the Groves Creek Marsh, Skidaway Island, Georgia - 041407BS metaG (version 2) | ecosystem: Environmental > Aquatic > Marine > Intertidal zone > Salt...
AGATAGTTGACTCTACGTCCACCTCTCATAATTTTTTGTTCTGCCACAGTTGCTATCTCCATATAAGTTACTATTAATTATACATGTAAAACAACCCCTGTCAACCTTTTTTGGTTTAGCTATTATAGTGGGTTATTATTATTCAAATAAATAGTATGTATAAAGAGGAATAGTAATGGCATACAGATATGAAGAAGGAATAGGTTGGGTCCACTATGATACGGCCGGAGAGGCAACTCTACCAATCCCGCAGATCAACGTTGGTGTTGAACCTACAAGGACTGCAGAAACTCAAGGACCTGCAGGTGCACAGTTTTCACCTACAGAATATTCACTATTAAAAAGTGAAGAAAATCTGGCGCCTAACTTTAATGTAGACAGAGGTTTAGGACAAACTAGTTCTAACGTAGATTATTCAAATCCCCCAACACAGAATGCACCTAACTTTGCACCTATTGAAACCAATGATTCGGCTATTACCTACACTGGTACTACTCCTCAACCAGATTTTACAGGTGTTGGTACAGGTAGTCAAGTACCTGGTGATCGTGCTATTACAGGTCCAGGTGAACAGATAGGTCCTCAATTTGGTGCAGGTGAAACCAGAGGTACCGGAACAATTGGTGGCGATGCCGCTATCACAGAAGGTCAAGCAATAGGTCCTGACTTTAGTAATCCTACAGGTACTGGCCCAGAAACACCCGGTGGTGGTGGATATGTTCCTCAACAAGTACAAGCAATTCAAACACCTAAACAAACAGTTACTAGACCTAATTCGCCAGACTGGCGTTTTAAAATTGGTCTCATGCCAGGCAGTGATGTATTATACAGAGATGGTGACTCTTCAAGCATACTAAGTCCTCTATTAAAAACAGATGGTGTTATATTTCCATATACTCCAAATGTAATGGTAAACTATCGTGCTAACTATGATAAAGTGTCGCCAACACACTCAAACTACCCAACATACTTCTATCAAAGTTCTGAAGTAAGTGATGTACAAATTAACGCCACATTTACAGCACAGTCAACAGACGAAGCAGACTATATGATGGCTATGATACACTTCTTCCGCTCAGCAACTAAAATGTTTTATGGACAAGATGCTAACAGAGGAACACCTCCACCATTAGTCAGTGTAACAGGTTTTGGACAACACCAATTTAATTTCCACAAAGCAGTAGTAAGTCAGTTTAACTATTCATTGCCGGACGGTGTTGACTATATTAGAACATCAGCTGGCGGAGTTGGTTCAATTCAGGCACAGTCAACAAGAGCTAGACTTGAAGGTGGATCAGGAAACTTTGGTATATTTGGTATTGCATCACGCATTGGTAGACTATTTGGTATTGGTGCAGACGTTGGTGCAGAAACACAGTTCAAGGCCGCTAATGAAGGCACTAATCTAGCAAGAGCAAACTCAAGTTATGTTCCAACTAAAATTGAAGTTAGTTTAATTCTATTACCAATAGTAACAAGAGCAGAACAAAGCAGACAGTACAGCACAAAAGATTATGCTAACGGTGCAGGATTATCACAGAGAGGATACTGGTAATGGCAACAAAATACGCACAGACATCACCTTATTTTGAAACAGCAAAAACAGCAGGCTATCTAGACGTAATGAAAGATAGACCAATACCTAAACAAGTTGATGATCAGATAATTGAAATTAATCAGACATATCAATATAGACCAGATCTATTAGCCAATGACTTGTACGGTGATCCTGGTCTATGGTGGGTGTTTGCACAGCGTAATCCAAACTCAATTGTTGATCCTATCTGGGACTTCAAAGTTGGTGTAAAAATATATCTACCTAAACAGTCAACTCTTAAACAAGCACTAGGACTGTAGTATGCCTACTATAACTGAAGTATTACAAAGGCAGTCAGGAGCAATACAAGGCATGGACCGTGCTAATGCTAATGCACAGGCCAGACTCAGTGACTCAAACAGTTCATCTCAACAGTTATACAATGCAAAAAATGATGTACGTATTGCCAGCCAGGAAGGCGGAAATGCCAGATATGAAGCCACAGTTTATAAAAATCAAAACCCTAGTGAATACGACCAACAGATAACAACTAATAACGAATTAATACAACAGCGTAGAGAACAAAGTTTTGAATCAATTCAACAGATTGATCAACGTATTGGACCAGATTATACTCCAGTTCGGACAGACATTGGCGGCGACACTGCTGTAACAGGAACCGACGAGGATATTGCTCCAGACTTTACACCTGTTAGAGGAGAAACACAAGGTGCTACATCATCAGGAGCCATAGTAGACAACGAAGCATTGGCACGTGCTGATGGTGCAGGAACACAGACACCGTACCCAAGTCATTTATCAAGCTCTACAGTGCAAGGACAAAGTGTTACGCAGTCAAATGCTGATCGTATCCCTACTTCACCGTACGGAACTTTTGCAGATGCTCCGGTAACGCCAGATATATTAATTGGTCAACCTGTTTCAAGTGATGATGCTCAAGATATACAGGACGATACTTTTGTTACATCAGCAACAGGCGGTGTAAAAACTGCCAAAGCATTCTATGAGCCATTTACATCATCAGCTAACCCAACAAACAAGTACGCACAGCTAACATATAACATTGGCCTATACTTACAAACACCTGAACAGTATAAACAGTTGATAGTATCACAGAATAAAACAACACAGGGACTTAAAAAGATTTTACAAAGTGGAGGCAATGCGGCCACCGACGATGTCATCTTTCCTGACTTATACATAGATGACCTAGAAATTCAAGGACTATTTGCAGAAGCAAATTCTAGTCCGCACAATGTTACAAGAATGAATTTTAAAATTGTTGAACCAATGGGCTATACATTTTTTCAAAAATTAAAAAAACTATGTGCTGATTCTGGAATGACAGAGTTTTCAAAACAACATTATCTTATGGTTATCAAATATAAAGGATTTGATGAAAATGGCAAGCAAGTAAGTGAAGCAGATGACGATAGGTTAAGCAAATTTATTCCTTTTGTGTTTTCAAAGATTACAACAAAAGTAGCCACTGGAGCCATTGATTATAACTGTGAAGCAGTAGCACTCAATCACGAAGTTGCACTGAGTGCAAAACGTGCCACAATACCTTTTAATGTTGAACTACTAGGACAAACATTATCTGATTTATTCAATGCTACAGCAGAAGTTACTGAAAAGCCAGCAGAATCAACTTCTCAAACAAATGCTACTTCGCCATTTGGAACAACTGAAACCACAGTTACTCCAGGAATATTAAAAAGTCAAGGCGGAACACCACAACAGAATAAAGGTATTGTTGATGCACTAAACAAACAACAAAAGAAATTAGCTACAAAACTAGGTTACAAATATGCAGACAAATACAAAGTTACATTTAAAGGAGACATAGGCAAACAAAAAATTATCTCTAGTGATGCTTTGCTGACTGTTAAAAAATCTAAACCTATGTCAGCATCTGTTAAAGCCGCGGCCTCTTCGATACTAAATCAAACATCACTTGATAAATCAAGACAGATATATTCTATACCAGCTGGTACAGGAATACATCAAGTTTTAGATATAATGATACGGTCTAGCGAATACATCACTAAACAACAAACACATGTCATTGATCCTAAAACAGGAGAGGTAAAACCAAACCCATCACAGAATAAATTCTTGCAATGGTATCATATCGGTGTCAGAGTACTGCCTATTGCCTGGGATGACAAGCGTGGCGATTATGCTTATGAAATAGAATACATTATATCACCTAAACAAATTATCGATACATATTCTCCATACTTCCCAAAAGCAAAACTTAGAGGAGTACACAAGAGTTACAATTATTGGTTCACAGGTGAGAATACAGAAATACTAAACTATGAACAAGATTTGAATACCACATTCTTTGTTGCTATGGATGGTAGAATCCCCCAGACTGAACAAAAAACAACAGAAGACAGTCAACGCATTACAACCAAAGCACATGTTAATATGTCTGGATCAACTGGACTAGGACAGCCAGGGGATAATGCAAGTCCTGCTGAGCAGGCCGCAAACGTAATTTATTCCACTGTAGATTTTGCTATGTTTAACATGGATATTATAGGTGACCCAGACTATGTTCAACAAAATGATATTCTTTATACCAGTGGAGATACATTTGACGCATTTATGCCAGACGGTTCAATTAACTACGACAGTCAAGAAGTTCTAGTTGAAGTTAAATTTAAAACTATGGAAGACTATAATGCTGTAACAGGTGGCGCAGATTTAAAAGATCCGTTGTTCACTGATGGCGTTAAAACAAGTAAAGGATTAATTTACAAACTCACACACGTTACTAGTTCGTTTAAAAAAGGTGTAATGACACAGAATATTAGAGGGATATTAAGAGAGTTTGATGAAGAAGAAAGTGAAGTAACAGCAGACACAGCTAGAGAAGAACAACCGTTTGTAGGTCCTACCAGAGGCAGTATGAATATGCCTGGATACAACGCAGTTACCTATGGTGCTAACAATTATGCTCCAGACTTTACTCCTATAAGTGTCAAAGGTAACAAAGTTCCAGGAGATGCGGCAATAACTTCTGGATCAGACATAGCACCTAACTTTACACCTATTAGTACAGCACAAAACGGTCAAGGACAGTATGATACAGCAGGTCCTATAGGTCCAGATTTTACACCAAGAGATAACGGCAACTCAGTCCCAGGACAACGAGCAGTATCAGATAACCCAACAGCACCTGACTTTTTACCAGTCAGGGGTGAAACACAAGGTAACTAATAGAGTATGGCAGAGAATCACATAAGAGGAAGAGGAACTCCGAAGAGTTATAAATTTGGTGCAGGTAATCAACTACCTGCTGAACCAGGTCCTTTTGTAGGCATTGTTAAGAATAACATTGATCCAACTCGTGCGGCTAGGCTCCAAGTCTATATTGAACAATTTGCAGGGCCAGATGAAAATGACGAATCAAACTGGAGAACTGTAAGTTATCTTCCACCATTCTTTGGATCAACAGAACATTCAGGCTCAGCTCAAGGGTCAGGAAACTTTGTTGGTAACAAACATTCATATGGTATGTGGTTTACTCCACCCGACATCGGAACTAAAGTTTTATGTTTCTTTGTAGCAGGCGATCCAGGCAACGGATATTACGTAGGCTGTATTCCAGAAGACAGTTTAAATCACATGGTACCTGCTATTGGGTCAGCAAAAGAATACGAAGTAGGCACAGAAGCAAAAGCATTTGTTTCGGGTGCTAGTCAAGTTCCTGTAACAGAAATTAACAATGAAGACCCTACAATCAACGAAAACCCACAGTTCTTTAATCAACCTAAACCGGTACATAATGTTTTAGCAGGCACACTGTTTGGGCAAGGGCTATTAAAAGATAACTTAAGAGGTCCTATTACTTCGTCAGCACAGCGTGAATCTCCCAGTAATGTATTTGGATTTAGTACTCCTGGTAAACCTATATATTCAGGCGTTAAAGGAGTTGACCAGGCGGACATTAGGTCAAAACTACAGAGTGGTGAACTTAAACCTGAGCAGGTAAAAGTGGTTGGTCGTAATGGCGGACATAGTATTGTCCTTGATGACGGCGACATTGAAGGCAAAGATCAACTAGTAAGAATTAGAACAGCCAAAGGCCATCAAATCATTATGAGTGATGACGGAAACTGTTTTCACATTATTCATGCTAATGGACAGACATGGTTAGAGTTTGGTCAAGAAGGCACGGTAGATGTATTTGCTACAAACTCAGTTAACGTGAGAACACAGGGTACTATTAACTTACATGCAGACAAAGATATTAACATGTATGCAGGCGGACATATCAGTGCTTATTCAGAACTGTCGACAAGAATAGAAGCACAAACAGAATTTACAGCAACAGGTATTGCAGAAGCCAAACTTTATAGTAAACAGTTTGCCGGTATACGCAGTGATAATACAGCGGCTGTCGAAGGCGGAAAACTGTCAAGTATGAACGGTGGCGACAGAATGGATATCAAAGCCGGTACAATTAATCTTAACAATGGTGGTGGTGTTCCGGTATCACCTAATGTGTTGCTTAAGAAAAACAAAGTCAGCGACACTAAACTTGGTGCTAACGGATGGGAAGTTCAGTATGGAGAACTAGAAACTATTGCTACTAGAGTACCAAGTCACGAGCCATGGCCATTCCATAACCTAGGTGTTGAAAATTCTGTACAGTTAGGTAAAACAGCAACGTCAACACTAAGTCCTGCATTGGCAAGTAAAGCATCAAATATTGCTGGTAAGTTACCTACTAACGAAATTACATCCAGTGACTTTGCTAAACAGATACCTGCAACAAAATCTATCGGTAGTTTAGATCAAGATCAAGTTACAGGCTTAATAGCACAACGTGCTAACGATGTTGGTCAAAACTTTACTGATGTATCTGTAGACAAAGGTATTGGCAAGTATGGTATTTCACCAGAACAATTAGAATCATCAGGATACTTAAAACCAGGTACAGTTAGCAAATATATCACAGATCCAAGTTCAACAGTTACAGACGGCTTTGGTAGTCAAACAACTCAGTTAGAGTCAGTGCTTAAAAATCCAAACGTATGGACAGGCAGAGGCAGTACTAATAACTTAACTGGATTTTTAAATGATAAAAACGCACAAACACTAGCACAGCAAGATATTTTATCAACTAGTTTAAGTTCATTAAAAGCCAAAGGTGTAGTAACAGGAACAGAATCAGCAGAAGATCTTGGTGGCATATTAAATGCGAGTTCAGCATATGGTGCAAACAATGTTGCTAATTGGGCTAAAGGCACAGGCGGCAACTCTTTAATTAATTCAGGTATTGAACAAACTGCACGTAATGGCAAATATTCAGTTAACTTAGTTGACACAAAATTAACAAGTCTAAACAAGAGTTATAGTAACCCAGGTGCGTATGCAGGTACTACAGATAGAGAAACACTAGACAATAATGTTAGTCAAATTATTGCTGACTCACGTGCAATACCGCCAAAACATACAAGATAAATAATATACTATGGCAAGATTCTACGGATACAGTTCAATTGGCAGAAACAAAAAGTTTCGCTTAGAAGACTTTGAATTAGTTAAAAGAGATTTACTAAACAGTCTTTTAATTAGACAAGGCACTATACCAGGCAGACCTAACATTGGTACTGCACTATGGGACTATCTATACGAAACTATAGATGATAGAACACTGAATCAACTCGATAACGAAATGCGTAAATCTATAGAACGTGACCCAAGAGTTAAAGTTGAAGAAATATTATTTTTTACACAAAACAATGGTTTACTCTGTGAAATCTCAGTTAAGACAGTGATGTCAAACGAATCTCAGATGCTTAAACTATTCCTCGATACAGAAAACCTCACAGCCGACTACGTATAATATACCCACTTAACTAAAGTGATAAATACTTATAACAAAAAGGATTATAGGTATCTATGGCTAAGACTACACGACAAACCGCTATTTTTGGGGCGGAAGATTGGAAGAAGTTATACCGCACTTACAAAGAGGCAGACTTCCAAAGTTACGACTTTGAAACTCTACGTAAGTCAATGGTTGACTACTTACGTTTATACTATCCAGAAACATTTAACGACTACACAGAATCAAGTGAGTTCGTTGCACTGCTAGACTTAATGGCATTTATGGGTCAAGGTCTTGCTTTCCGTAACGACTTAAACACTCGTGAAAACTTTTTAGACACAGCAGAGCGTAGAGACTCAGTAACTAAATTAGCCAAGTTAGTGGGTTACACTCCTAAAAGAAACTTAAATGGTAGTGGTTTCTTAAAAGTAACAGCAGTGTCAACGACAGAATCAGTCTTAGACTACAACAACTTTAACTTGTCTGGACTTACCATTAATTGGAACGATGTTTCTAACCCAGACTGGCTAGAACAGTTTAACGCAATTATGAATGCCTCAATGATTGATAGTCAGCGTTTTGGCCGCCCAGGTAATTCAAAAATGATTCTTGGTGTTACTACAGATGAATATCAAATTAATACAACACCAAACACTATGCCTATTGCTAGTTTCCAAAGTGATGTTGACGGATTGGCAATGGATTTTGAAATAGTATCAGGTACGTCAGTAAACAAAACGTATGTCTATGAACAAAGTCCACAACCAGGTGGTGCACTTAATGTAATTTATAAAAACGACAAACTAGGATATGGTTCAGCAAACACTGGTTACTTTTTTATGTTCAAACAAGGAACATTAACTAATCAAGACTTTACTTTAGTTGATCGTATTTCAAACAGAGTTGTTAACTTAAACATTGAAGGCATTAATCAAGATGATGTGTGGTTATTTGAATTAACTCAACAAGGTAACGCATTAACAGAGTGGCGTGAAGTCGATAATATTTTTGCAATTGATGAAACAGCAAGTACTAGTGAACGTGAAGTATATCAAGTCAACACAAGAACAAATGATCAAGTTCAATTACAATTTGGAGATGGCACATTCTCTAAAATCCCGTTAGGTGATTATAGGAGTTATGTTAGAGCATCTAACGGTCTTGAATATGTGATTAATCCTGATGAAATACAAAACGTACAAGTGCCGATTAACTATGTAAGCCGTAACGGTAGAGTTGAAACTCTAACATTAACAGTTTCATTGCAGACAGCAGTTTCAAACTCTAAAGCAAGAGAAAATATTGCAGAGATTAAAGAACGTGCACCTGCGGCATTCTACACCCAGAACAGAATGGTCAACGGTGAAGATTATAATAACTTTCCGTTTACAAGATTTACAAGTATTTTAAAATCAAAAGCCTTGTCGAGAACAGGTGTTGGTATTAATCGTCAGTTAGACTTATTAGATCCAACAGGCAAGTATTCATCAACAACAGCATTTGCCAGTGATGGTATGTTGTACAGAACATTTACAGATCCAACAAAAACATTTAGTTTTGTAGACACAAACGATATCGCTGACGTAATTCAGAACACTGTAGAACCAATTCTTAAATCAAGAGCATTGACACATTTTTATTATGACAAGTATGATAGGATTAGTTTATCAGGTATTAACTGGAACCAATCAACTGCTATTGTTAATCAAACAACAGGTTACTTTAAAGATGACTCTAGTGGGGGTGCAGTAAGTGTTGCACTAACTTCAAATAATACAAAATATATTCAAGAAGGTGCATTAGTTAAATTTGAACCACCAGCAAATCAATACTTTGATGCTAACAACAGATTACAGTCAGGTGTACCAACAAAGGCAAACGAAAAACTAGCAATATGGGCAACTGTAACTAATCTGGTGTTAGACGGCACTAACTTTGGTCAAGGTAATTTAAGTGATGGCACAGGTCCTATTTCGTTTAACGAATATCTACCTAACGGTTGTATTCCAACAGAAGTTATTCCTAAGTTTACTACAGACCTAACAGTTACATTTGAAAATAAAATTATTGACCAAATTGAAGTCTATAGAGACTTTGGTATTGGCTACGACGAAGAATCTAGTGAATGGTATATTATTTCAACTGATAACCTAAATGAAAATGCAGAATATGATTCTAGTTATGCTAAAAATGTAGATGGTTTAAATCGTGATGCATCATGGCTAATACAGTTTACTACAGACGGTGAAATATACACTATTAAGTATCGTAACTTAGCGTATTACTTTGCTTCAGTGGTAGAAAATAGATTTATATTTGATTCAAATGCAAAAGTGTATGATCCTAAAACAGGTAAAACAGTTACAGACAATGTTGTAGTATTAAAAACAAACACTAAACCAGATGCTAACGAAAACTTAACCACAGATGTCAGGCTTGACATTGTTGGTCAGGAAGTTGAGACTGATGGATTTGTAGATAACTTTAAAGTTCTAGTAAGTTTCTCAGACAAAGACCAAGACGGTGTTGCAGATAATCCAGATATCTTTAAGGACGTAGTAGATCCAATAGTGAGTCCAACAACAAAATACGTTTTCTTTGAACGACAAACAGACTTTGATAATTTAGAAAGATGGGTTCCACTAGCCGGCAATATAATTAATATTTTATATGCTGACTTGGATGCAATTGAACTTAAGAAAAAAGAGTACTTACAAGGTCAGGTATTCTATGCTTATACAGATAAGAAATTCTATAAGTTATCAGTCACAGGTAGCGAATATACATTATCAGAAACAACAGACTATCGTGTAGCAGTGGGCAGACAAGATTTGTATTTCCAATACAAACATAATTCACCTAACACACGCAGAATTGACCCTGCATTGACTAACATTATTGATTTGTATCTTGTAACTAACACATACTATACAAACTATACAAATTGGATCAAAGATTCAACAGGCAAAGTTGCTAAACCAAGTCAACCCACCATTGATGAATTAACATTGGCTTATAACTCATTAGAAGATTATAAAATGGCCAGCGATGGGTTAATTATTAACTCGGTGACATTCAAACCGTTGTTTGGTGAAAAAGCAAGTTTAGAATTACAAGGAAAAATTAAAGTTATTAAACAATCAGGTATTGTAGTATCAACTGGTGAAATTAAATCACGAGTGGTACAATCACTGAATGAATACTTTACAATTGATAAATGGGACTTTGGTGATACATTCTACTTCTCAGAGTTATCAGCATACCTACACGAAGAACTAGGTGATATTGTTTCAAGTGTGGTTATTGTACCAACAGACCCAACAAAAACATTTGGTGACTTATATGAAATTCGTTGTGCACCAAACGAAATATTTGTTAACGCGGCCTTAGTTAGTGACATTGAAGTTATTGATGCACTAACAGCCGGTGCACTTAAAAAGAATTAGGATAAACAATGGCAAGATTTACTAGAACATTAGATCTATTACCTGAAATATTTCAAACAGAAACCAATCAAAAGTTTCTGAATGCTACACTAGATCAACTCGTACAACGTCCACAGCTAAGACGTGTAGAAGGTTTTATTGGTCGTAGAACTGGACAAGGTGTTGTTGGTACAGATAGTTATGTATTAGAACCAGACCAAGAACGTGCGGCCTATCAGTTAGAACCAGCAATTACCTACAAGAAAAAAGATTCACAAGAAACTCAAGACTTTTTAACATATCCAGGTATTGTAGATGCATTAGGAAGATCAGGTGCTAATACTAGTAAACATGATAGACTATTTGATTCAGCATACTATTCATGGGATCCATTTGTAGACTACGATAAGTTCGTTAACTTTAGTCAGTACTACTGGTTACCACAAGGTCCTAATTCGGTTGACGTAGGCGCTACTGAAATATCTACCAGTGACGAATATGATGTCACTAGAAACGAGTTTGATTACAATCTAAGTGGTGTTGAGGGTGAAAATCCAACTATCACTGTTGTCCGAGGCGGAAACTACAAATTTAATGTTCAACAAACAGGTAACCCATTTTGGATTCAATCAAATCCAGGTGCTAACGGTTTAGTTTCTGGACAGCCTAATCAGTCAAGTAGAGAAGTATTAGGTGTTACCAACAACGGTGACGACAACGGTGTTATTCAATTTAATGTTCCACTAGATACAGAACAAAACTTTTTCCTAAACATGGACACTGTGTCCAAAGTTGATTTAGTTACAGAATTAAGATTTGATGAAGTTAATAATCAACAGGTAAGACCATTCTTAGACAAGTATGACGGCATTGATGAAGTTACTGATCTACGTAACAGAACAATTATCTTTATTAACAGAAACCCAGGCGATGGCGAAGAGTCAGGTTGGAAACGAGATGACTTGTTTGACACATCACCATTTGATGACAATGATACACCATTTGCTCGTTCAGAAGATATAGCAACCAAAACAGATCGTTATTCTGTATATCGTATTGAATTTAGATATGATGAAGGTGAAAATTCTCCAACGTTTGATGCGTCTGGTGCTAATCCAATTATGGTACTTAACAAAGTTAGAGAAATTCCTAACTTAAAGAAAGTACACGTACAGTATGGTACAAAATATAACAATCAGTACTTCTGGAAGACAGCAGAAGGCTTTTTTGAAGAACAGCCGCATATTACAGCAATTAGCGACACACTATACTATCAAGATGCCAATGATGAAAATAGGTTTGGTATTATTCGTGTTGTAGATGCTGTTGATCAGTTAACTTTAAATGTTGGTGACGACATTGTTGGGAAAAAAGAATATACATCACCAACTGGCGTTAAGTTTACTAATGGAATGAAAGTACAATTCCGTGGCAAAACATCACCAGAAGGATATCAAGATCAGGAATACTATGTAGAAGGTGTAGGCTCTAGTATCAAACTATTAGCAGTAGAAGACTTTAAAACACCTGAGCAGTATACAATTAGTGAAACACAACCGTTTGATGCTAAAGGGTATGATGAAACACCGTGGGACGCTAGTTTGAATGCACCAACAGAAAAAGATTATTTTACAATTAACAGAGGTTCACCTGATCAGAATCCATGGACAAGATCAAATCGCTGGTTCCATATCTCAGTAATTAAAGCATCAGCAGAATATAATAAAACTGTTGCAGACTTAGATCAAACAGCACGTGCTAAACGCCCTATTTTAGAATTTAACGACGGTCTACGTTTATTTAACTTTGGTACTGAAGGTAAACGTGCTATTGATATTATTGATCTTAAACAGACCGATGCACTGAGTAATGTAGCAGGTAAAATAGGTTACAACATTGATAACTTTGGTCTATATGATGGTGCTAGAGTTATTTTTGCCGCAGATGAGGACCCAGAAGTACGCAATAAAATTTATGAGGTGCGTTTAGTTGATCCAGTAGGCATCACAGAAGACCCTAACATGATCAGCGAAAAAATTATACAACTGGTCAAGGCAGAAGACGGTGACGTAGTAAAAGACCAGTCGGTATTCTTACAAAGCGGAGCTACTCAACAAGGGAAAAGTTTTAGATACAATGGAACTGTCTGGGTAGAATCACAGCAAAAAACAAAAGTTAATCAACCTCCAGTGTTTGATATCTTTGACGCTACAGGTAATTCAATTGGCGATAATACAAAATATCCGTCAACTAACTTTACAGGTACTAAATTATTTTCCTACAAAGAAGGAGTTGGGTTAATTGATACAGAATTAGATCTAAAACTAAGTTACTTAAACATTAACAATGTTGGTGATATTGTATTTGAAAATAACTTGTATAAAGACACATTTGTTTATACAGTTAATAATGTGTCAACAACCACAGATGTTGCTACAGGGTTTATTAGAAAGTATACAGATAGAACTAACTTTGCATTAAAAACTGGCTGGGAAAAAGCAGTTGAAACTACAAGACAACGTCAAGTATTTACATTCACAAACACAGCAACATGCGTCTGTGATATAAGACATTCCGATGGTAATAACACTGTAGTAGTTGATGTAGATAACAAATATCTATTACCAAGTGAATATACCGTTACAAGAACAGCAACATCAACCACAGTTACTTTAAACGAAACACAACCGCTAGTACACATTTATGTAATCAGTGATCAAAAGAGTGATATTGCTTATTATGAAATGCCTGCTAACCTAAGTGATAATTCAGTTAACGATGAGTTTGAAGAAGTTACACTAGGTACTGTAAGAAATCATTTTGTTACACTAGCACAGAGTCATCCTGATTTAAGTGGAACTATCCTAGGCGAAAACAATTTACGTGATCTTGGTAACATTGTTGGTTATGGTAAACAAATTGTTGAACAATCAGCACCAATGCAGTTCACAGCAACATTTGCTAAAGACTCAAACATTAACTTCTTTGATGCTATTGAATATGCTTCAAACGAATATGAAAAATTTAAAACAAGATTAATTGATTCATTAACAAAAAATGATTATCAAGGAACAGCCGCTGAAAGATTAGATCAAGCATTTGCTGATCTAAACAGAGGACGTAATCCAGATATGCCATTTTACTGGGCAGACACAATACCATGCGGTGAAGTCTACGAAGAAACAGTAAACACAATTACACCAATTGATGACAATGTGTTTGACTTGTTATACACATATGACTTTACTAAAGCAAATTATCAAGGCTTACTAGTTTACTTAAATGATTCAATATTATTGAACAATACAGATTATACGGTGGCAACAGACGGTCCTAGACTAACAATTAGTAAAACACTAGTACAAGGTGATGTTGTTAAGATTAGAGAATACGCATCAACAGTAGGTAGTTTTGTACCACCTACACCAACTAAGTTAGGATTGTTTGATAGATTTGATCCAGAGTTCTTTACAGACGATTCGTATACTACTCCACAAAGAATTTTACAAGGCCATGACGGCTCCAGAATGATTACGTTTGGTGATAATCGTGATGACGTGTTATTAGAATTTGAACGTAGAATCTATAATAACATTAAAGTACCGTCAACAAATAAGATACCATTACGTTGGTACGATGTTATTCCGGGTAAGTTTAGAACTACTGACTATACAGATGCTGAAGTTACAGAGCTAATGGGCGAAAGTTTCTTATCCTGGGTAGCATGGAACAAGTTAGACTATAAACAACAAGAATACGATAAAGACAATAAGAAAACCTGGAACTACTCATCAGCAACAGATAGAGTAGACGGCGAACTACTTAAAGGTGGTTGGAGAGGTAACTTATATAAATTCTATGACACAGATGTTCCTCATTTGCGTCCTTGGGAAATGTTTGGGTTCAGTGAAGAACCTACTTGGTGGGAAAGACAATATGGTCCAGCACCATACACAGGTGAGAACTTGGTGTTATGGGACGACATGGCCAACGGCGTTGTAGCACACCCTGATGGTGACTATATTATTGAAGAATTTAAACGTCCAGGTTTACAAAACATTATTCCTACAGGTGACGAAGGTCAACTTGAAGCAAGTTTTGATGTCTTAGTTAACAATTATGATTTAAGAAGTACAGAAAAATCATGGCAAGTAGGCGACATGGGTCCTGTAGAAACAGCATGGAGACGTTCATCAGCGTGGCCTTTTGCTGTTATGAAATTAGTAGCACAGACTAAACCTGCAGAGTTCTTTAGTCTAATGGCCGACAGAGACCGATACAAATATTCAGCAGACTTAGATCAATATGTATTTGATTCAAGATTTAGATTAACTTCAAACAACATTGAAATATACGGCGAAGGTACAATTAAACATAGTTACATTAACTGGTGTGTTGACTTTGCACGTAGACAAGGTATTTCTGACAAACAAGCAATAATTGATACTTTACGTAACACACAGGTACAATTAGTTTATAGAGTAGGCGGTTTTACTGACAAACAATACTTAAAAGTGTTTACTGAAAAAACATCACCTAACTCATTGAATGCAAACTTATTGTTACCAGACGAAAGTTATGAAGTTGTTTTATATAACAACGAGCCATTTGATGAAGTAGTATACAGCTCAGTTATTGTACAGAAAGTCGCTGGCGGCTATGCTGTATATGGTAACTCAAAAGAACAACTATACTTTAGAGTATTCCAATCTATTCCTAATGGCAACTATAAAAATGTTACAGTAGGTGATGACACTGTAAGACTTAGTTTAGACTTTTCAAACAAGGAAGCACTTGTACCTTACGGTTATACATTTACTAATAAAGGTGCATTAGTTGACTTCTTAGTAAGCTACGGTTCATGGTTAGAATCAAAAGGCTTTGTGTTTGAAGATAAAGAAAATGAATACATTTTAAATTGGGGACAAATGGTAAGCGAATTCCTATATTGGAATCAGCAAGGCTGGCAAGATGGAGCAATTATTAATCTTAACCCAGCGGCAAACGAACTCAAAATATCTTCGCCAGGCACAGTAGCAACACCTATCCTAGGTAGACGTGCTGATGAGTTTGTATTAAATCAAAATCTACAGCCTATCCTCAAAGATAATTTAGTATGGGACAGAATTGACAATGACTTAACGATTAAAACACTGGATGAAAATTCTATTAGTTTTCTTAAAGTTAAGTTTACAAGTTATGAACATGCCTTAGTATTTGATAATACAAGTATTTTTAATGACTTAATGTATGACCCTGCAACAGCTTCGAGACAGCAACGTGTAAGACTAGTTGGTACAGTATCAGATAATTGGGACGGTACAGTTAATGCGCCAGGCTTTATCATGAATCAACCTAATGTTGAAGAATGGCAAAATAATAAAGAATATTCAAAAGGCGACATTGTTAAGTATAAAAACAAATACTATGCGGCACTTAAACGTTTAAATCCTAAAGAACTGTTTAACTTTGCAGATTGGATTGAAACAGAATATGAATCAATTAAAACTGGATTAATACCCAACCTGGCATTAAAAGCACAAGAAAGTGAAAAATTTTATGATTTAAGTGTAGCAAACTTGGAACAAGATGCTGATCTACTAGGCTTTGGTCTAATTGGTTTCCGCCCAAGAAACTACATGCAAGGACTTACACTAGATGACGTAAGTCAAACAAATGTTTATAAAAACTTCATTGGTAACAAAGGTAGTAATCAATCATTAAACTTATTTAAATCTGCTAAACTTGATAAAGAACTAACAGAATATAACATATTTGAAAACTGGGCAGTGCGTTCAGGCTTATATGGTGCTACATCAAATAGAAGTTATGTTGAAGCATCATTGATCAGTGATAAACTAACTGGTAATCCAGCAACATTAAAAATTACAGATTCAGTTAACGGAACAACGGTTAATCAAACTGTTAGACTTGCTGACATCTATAAGTCAAGTTATAAAGTCACAGACGAAAATATACTACCAACCGTAGACTATCAAAATGTTGAAAGCTCGTTACCGTCTGCAGGTTTTGTAAATGTTGACGAAGTTAATATTAAGGTATTTGAATTAGAAGATCTAACTGGGATTATAGATAACATTGAGTTAATCACAGAAGGTACTAAAATTTGGGTAGCCAAAGATAACAACTACTCGTGGAATGTTTATAGATCGACTATACTACGTAGCGAACCTATTAGGATTGTTGATAATTTAGATGGAACATCAACAGTAACATTTAACGGACACCACAACCTGGCTAAAAATGATATTGTTGTATTTAGATTCTTTGATGAGCTAACAGGTGCATATAGAGTTAAGTCAGCGCCACAACTAGATAAAATTGTTATTGATTTATCACTTCCGGACGAAGTTACAGTTATCGAAGATCTTGGGGTAGCATTTGTTCTGCAGTCAAGTAAAGTTACGCAAGGCAGTGACATAGCAGACTTACCATACATCCACACTGTGGACACAGGTGAAAAAGTCTGGGTTGATGGAACACGTTGGAAAGTATTAGAAAAGTTTAACCCGTTTAACGATAAAAATAATACTTGGAGTAAAACACTTAAGGCACCACAAGAAAATTCAGGGTTTGGTACAGTTGTATCACAATCGCCAGATGGTTTAACAAGTTTAATTGGTGCGCCAAGTTGGGAAAGTGGCAGAGGCAGTGTTTATGTATTTGGTCAAATTGGTACAGGTGACTTACAAGAAGGCACACAATTACATTTAGGTAAAACAACAAGCGTAATTGATAAAGAAATTTTAGAATACGGTGCCGCTATTGATTCAGCAGACAACGGATGGAACATTATTGGTGCTCCTGGTTCTAAAGACGACGAAGGTATTGCAGTAGTTATTGACCAAACAACAAGTGGTGTCATTAGAGAAGTGCAAATACTGACAGTGCCGGGTAACGAATCAGGCGACTCAACAACAAGTCGATTTGGTCAAGCAGTTGCTATTAATCCTAATTCAGATTGGATCTATGTAGGTGCTCCTGGGAATGAAAAAGTTTATACTTTCAAACGTAAAGATTATGAACAACAAGCATACGAATTTTTAGGTGATGGCACAACAGTTCAGTGGAACATCAATGATTATATTACGGTATCGAATGAAACACAGGTAACGATTAATATTGATAATATTCGTCAAGAGCCTATTACTGATTATAGTTTAAGTAGCGGAGTTTTAGTATTTACAACAGCACCTAAAAATGGTTCTAGGGTTGAACTTGTACGCAATTATACATGGCAAGCTGAAGGTGATGGTACAACTACAACATATGATATCAGTACAATTTATCATGCAACTTCTATAGACAAGTTTAGAGTTCAAATTGATCAAGAACTATTAAGACCTAATTATGACTATACATTTAATCCAGCAACTCAGGAGATTACATTTACTCTAACAAACAAATTAGGTGCAAGTATTGCACCACCAAACAGTTTACTAATTCAGGTGTTTGCTGAATCATATTATGAATATGTTAATGCTATTAGCAATCCAGGAGCACCAGGTAACAACTTTGGTACAAGTATTGCAACAACAAGAGATGGTAGACAAGTTATTGTTGGTGCTACAAAGGGAGAAGGATCAGACTCAAGTTCAAACGTGGGTAGAGTATTTGTGTTTGACAGAGACGCAGAACGTTTCCAAGTTAAAAATAATACAACCCTAACATTTACAACTACAAAAAATATACAAGGTCAACCAACAGTATTAATTAATGATCAAAGACAAGTTGACGATGACGAATACTTATATGCAGGAACATATACTGTTTCAGGCAACACAGTAACAATAGATGATGCCGCAGTTGATCTAGGTGACATTGTTGAAGTTGAAACTAATAACTTTGTACTAGCAGGCGAACTTCATCAAGAAGAACCAATGCAAAATTCACAGTTTGGGTATGCAGTAAGAGTATGTCCAACTAACTGTTCAATGTATGCAGGCGCTCCGCAAGATTCTAAGAATGCAGAAAATGCTGGTTCAGTAACACGCTTTGTTAATAGATCAAGACTGTATGGATCAACAATGGGCTCAACAGCAAACCCAACTATTACAGCAGGTGATGCACTACGAATTAACAACTACTATGTTGTTGCTACAGGCACAACAGTAGAAAGCTATGTTGACGATATTAAAAATACTAATATTCCAAATGTAACAGCAAGTGCTGTTGATGGTAAAATTAAAATTGAATTAATAAATGTTAACGCGGCACCAGCGGCTAATAAATTGTTTATCTATCCAGGTGTAGGAACAATACACGAAGATCTAGGTATAGATATATTCCCAAGAATGCAAACAATTCATAATCCATATCCAATTGTGAATGCAAGATTTGGTCATGCGTTAGATATTTCAAATGATGCGTTAAGCATTGTGATAGGATCACCTCATGGTGCTACAAACTTAGAAGTTACACTAGATGCAAGTACAACATTGATCGATGCAGGCGCAACTAAGATCAGAGATATACAAACACAAAGTGGTGCTGTTTATACATACGATTATTTAGAAAGCGATGTAGACACTTATGCAAATCCAGGTAAGTTTGCATTTGGTCAACAGATTAATGACAGTCTAGTACATCCACTAAGTGAGTTTGGTACCAGTGTTGATTACTGTAATGCTAAACTATTAATTGGCTCACCAGGATACATAACTAGCGACAGGGTTGATGGTAGAATTGTAAGATTTAACAATGTAACATACACACCTGTTTGGCAAGAAGTTGAAAAAGAAACAGATGTTGTTAATACTGAACTTATTAACTCAGTGTTCATTTATGATAGAACAACTGAAAAAGTTGAAACATATTTAGACTATATTGATCCACTACAAGGTAAAATCTTAGGTGCGGCTAGACAAAATATTGATTTAATTATTCCTGATGATCCTGCACAGTATAACAATGGCACTAACAATAACTTTGGTATGACTTGGGGAGTTGAACGTGTGGGAACAATCTGGTGGAACGTTTCTACTGCTAAGTTTATTAACTACAATCAATCAACAGCAGACTATCGTGCTAAACGTATAGGTAACTTATTCCCAGGCTCAACTATTGACATTTATCAATGGGTATCAAGCGATGTGCCACCGAGTGAGTATGACGGTGAAGGCACAGTTTATTCAACTGACTCATTCTCAACATTAAGTGATGTCAGACAAGGTGGCGAAGTAGTTACAAAATACTATTTTTGGGTTAAAGGATTAACAGCAGTTAATAAAAACTCAGGAAAAACACTGAGTCCTGTTACTATTGCACAGTATATCGAAACACCTAAGTCAAGTGGTATTCCATATATGGCCGCAGTTGATAAGAATACATTTGCTCTATTTAATAGTCAAAATTATATTAAAGATGAAGATTCTGTACTACATATCGAGTTTGATAAAATTAAAACAAACAACAATGTACACATCGAATATGAATTAATTAGAGAAAATGATTCTACACAATTCTTAAGTGACAATTTATATCGTAAGTTTTTAGATTCATTTTGCGGTGTAGACACAGCAGGTAATATTGTTCCAGATCCAAAACTATCAATTACAGATAGACGCGGTGTCGAATTCCGTCCAAGACAAACAATGTTTGTTGATAGATTTAAAGCATTGGAAAATTACCTAACAGCGGCAAATAGAATACTTAAACAATTGCCTATTACAGAAATTAGAAGTTACCCTTTACTTGAAAGTAAAGAAGAAATGCCAGGTAAACCATCAGGCACTTGGGATATTCAAGTTGAAGACGTTGCTGAACTAAGTTATCAAACAACAAATATTGATGCTATTGGTACACGTTATCTTGTTAAAGTAGATGAGAATAATGATAACCTATGGACAATTTATACTCTACAATCAAACAGAACCTTACTATTAACTAGAGTACAAAACTTTAAGACATCACGCTATTGGGAACTTGTTGATTGGTATGCTGAAGGATACAATGTATTAGATAAACCAACAAAAGAAGTTAATCAATATTCTGATCTAGCAACATTAACAACGGCCACAGTGGGTAATGTTGTTAAAGTTAGATCAAACGCACAGAGTAAGTTTGAGATCTATAGACTAGACTCAACCGGATGGACTAGAGTTGGTTTGGAAAAAGGCACAATTAAATTTAACCCAAGTCTGTATAATTACAATCTAGATCGTAATGGTTTCGATAATGAAGTGTTTGATGCACAATACTTTGACCAAGAAGCAGTTTTAGAATTAAGACAAATTATTAAGTCAATTAATGAAGAATTGTTTATAGATGGTTTATCAAATCATAGAATTAATTTAATTATATTAATGTTTAACTATGTTCTGAGTGAGCAAAAATCAACCGATTGGTTAGTAAAAACAAGTTTAATTGACGTTCAACATAACCTACGTGAGCTTAAACAGTTTGATATATTAAGACGTGATAATCAAGACTTTATTGAGCAATATATTGAGGAAGTTAAACCATACAGAACACAGATCAAAGAATTCAATCTGGTGTATAAAGGAGAGGATGTTTATTCAGGTGATGCAACTGACTTTGACTTACCTGCAGAATTTAATTCTACACTAAACAAATACATTTCTCCAAGACATGTACTTGATCAAGAAGACATCACAGGCGAAGGTGTTTATCAATTAGACAATGCAATTTGGTCTACTAGCAAATATACAAGTTGGAGACAGAACTTTGCACTATCAATTGAGTCAGTAACAGTGATTGATGGCGGAGAAAACTATACAGAAGCACCAGAAGTTATAGTAACAGGCGATTGTGATATACCAGCAGAGATGACTGCTAGAGTTTCAACAGCAGGCAAACTAATTGCTGTTAACGTTGACTATGCAGGTGTTGGCTATACATCGACTCCGGTTATTACATTTAAAGGTGGTAATGGCACAGGTGCCAAAGCATCAGCAGTAACAGCACCTGGCGATGTAAGATCATACAAAACAACAATTAAATTTGACAGATATGAACACTCAACTAACGTAGTTGACTGGACAGCAGAAACTGCTTATGAACAAGATCAACTAGTACGCTTTAATAACAAAGTATATCGAGTGTATTGGGGAGACGGATCAACATTAACAAAAGCAACGTTTGATCCTCTAGATTACGAATTAGTTAACGTAGAAGATTTGTCAGGTGTAGATCGTACAATGGGTCTGTATCAACCAGGTGTTAACTATCCAGGTCTAGACTTATCACTATTAGTCTACGGTACAGAGTATCCAGGTGTTAACATGCTTGGTCCTAACTTTAGTTCTAACACAGGATATGACGTAGGTAACTTTGATATTAATCCATGGGACAACTTAGACTTTGATGAAAACGGCAAACCAACATATTCAGAAACTATCCTAGATGCCAAGTATCAAGGCGGCGACTATTCAGGAACAAGTACCACACAGTATGATATACAAACTGAAACTAAAGTATTTGATCTAACAGTTTCGAATCCTGACATGGCTCATATAAACGCTGACTTTATACAAGATGATCCATGGTTATGGTCTTGGGATTCAGATTTTTATAGACCAACAGGTGGCACAAATGTACAAGATCCTAACATTACTCTACAACGTGGATCAACTTACAAGTTTAGAAACTTTTCATATGGTCATAGATTATGGTTAAAATCACAACCACTAAGTGAAGCTGAATTCATACAAGGCACAGTAGACTTATACAAACTAGGCACAGACGACGGAGTTATCAATAATGGTGCTAAACGTCCAGATGTAAATGATCCAACACCAGAAGTAGTCACCTGGACAGTTCCCCTAGATTATCCATATGACACAGTAACTATTCAACATAGTCAGTACGGCATGGATGACACAATTAAGATTGCCGGTGAAATTATCACAGCTGATGACGGCAGACCAACCGACATTGATGTAGTAGGTGGAGCATTTGTTGACAGTTACAACAGCCACGCACCACAAGAGCTTGTTCCTGGTGCAGTATTTGATACGTTAAACATTCAAGTTACTACCAGACCAGGTGAAGATTACACAGGCGAAGGCTGGTCAGGACAGAGTCAAACTAAGTTTGTTGAATTTAACGGAACTGATAGAACAATTAGTTTTGATGGATTAATTGACGTACCGTTTGCAGTACTTGCCTATGAAGTTGACTCAGGTAAACAACTAGTGTTTGAATATGGTGATACTCCAGCTGGCGTAGTTGACTACACAATTGACTGGAATGCTAAAACAATTACATTGACAGATGGTAGATTTACATCAGGTGATATCATTGGTATAACAGCACACGGTGTAGGTGGTGGCAATCAACTGTTTGTTGAAGATTACGTAGCAGGAAACTACTTAACAACAGACGGTCATGCAGAAATTATTCTTCCAGTTGATCATGAGCAGATTAAAAATATGGAAGTCCTAGTTAACGGCGAGAAGATTACAAACTGGACACTAGAAACATATGAAACATACCATACTAAACTAGGTATCGGTAATAGAGACGTAACTGGTGACGGTACTCCAGATGTGGACCAGGTTGTTAGCTCAGCAGTTGGCGGAGGCGTAGCAGATTCAGAATATAACAACGGTGCAATTATCAATGTTGCAGGTGACGGTAGTGACTTCTTTAAACGTGAAGTTACTGTTAACGGTGTAAGAGTTATGGCGGCTGGCACAGTGGGTGGACAAACAGCAGTTCCAGATGCGTTTACAGAAAAAGTTGCACGTATGTTTGAACTGTTTACAGATCCAAATGGCTCAGGCATTAATGAAGAATATCAAAGAAACTTAATTAAAACACTGAGTGGTGATGCAGGAACTTATCACGAAGGCTTACCG
>Ga0255765_1002045_pt1 | contig 23647 bp, 23 predicted proteins | sample 041ome_8_FD_179965 | JGI IMG/M metagenome (GOLD analysis project Ga0255765, IMG submission 179965) | Coastal salt marsh microbial communities from the Groves Creek Marsh, Skidaway Island, Georgia - 041407BS metaG (version 2) | ecosystem: Environmental > Aquatic > Marine > Intertidal zone > Salt...
GAGGGCTCCGCACACGACGCGCTTGCCCAAAATGACGATGAAGAATATGAAATCCAAACCCGCAAACTCTCATTATGAATGAGGGAGCCTCGGGGGGCAGGTCAAGGTGTAAGGACAGGAGAAACTTTTCTGCGCGCGCCGTCACCAACTTCACCATACAGGCACTCTAGTTCAGACAATTCTTGTATAAATTCAAAATCCATTGTCTGCTTACTCATTTCTTAAAAACATATCGATTGTGATACCCAAGATACTTTCGCCGTTTGACTGGCACGTCAATTAGCCTTTCCCCAATTTTATCTTCGAACCTCCACTGCATGGGGATCATTGAGGGGCACTTTTCAGGAAGTAGGATATGCATCCAGGATGCCAGATCACTGCGTTGCGGACGCTCGACTTAGAGGCACACCTAAGCTTTTTTAAAGTTGTCAAACAGACCCATGCTGTGGTTTCCTCAAAATTACGGTAGTGACCCCAACCTTTGGTTAGAACGCATTACAGTGGTTGTTCTATCAAATGCGCAATGCTGGCAGAGCAGCGGAGGACAAAAATTATGAGTGTGGCAAGAATTAGTATCGTTGAATACCAATCGGTGGATGATGCAAATGTTGGTATAGAAAAGTATAAAAATATTGCGCCTGAAATATTTGCGGAAGCACAATACTTGAATGTCACAATGATTGCGGAAGACACTGCTCATTTCCTGGCAGTATATCCAAATCAACAAGCTGCTGATGAAGCATTACAGCGGAGAAATAAACATGTTGATAGTATGAAAGAACACATCCGCGACGTAATGTACTATGAAGGCGATGTTGAATGGCAGTGGTTTCCTTAGATTTACGGTAAGTTTATTTGGCAGGGCCTTGGCGAATGCTTTTTGAAAAATACAAGCAGTTTTGGGAAGCGGGAGACATAGAGGCTTTCACCTCAATCATTGATCCTGAGATCGAAATTATCATGCATTCAACGGGTGGCGTGATAGACCCCGACCTTTGGTTGGAGCGCATTACAGCGGTTGTCCTTTCAGATGCATATGCAGAAAACATAAGATGCCTTTACGAAAATGATGACATCATGGTTGTTCATCAAATTACAAATTCTGCTAATGGCACGCGCGATGCTGTCATGTACGTCTTTACCAAGACTGACGGCATGCTAACCAGAGTTGAAACAGGCGCTACGCCGTTACCTCCAAAGGAATAATCCTATGAAATATATAGTTAATGCTTTCTGGAAGCACGAAAGACCGATAAACGCAGAGGAAGCAATCGACTATATGATGATAGTTCGAGATACTTTTGACAACGAAGAACACGTTCTTGAAACCATTTGGTATCAAATCGACGAATACACGCATGGTTCCATAGCAATTTATAAATCCGAAGAGAGTTACCATGCGTTCTTGGAAAAAAACACATTTCAAAGAGACTTTGCAGCAAAGGAGGGCGGTGTCACCATGATAGAAGAATATAAAGGACCTGCTTATGCAGTTCAAACTGAGTTGCCAGAGGATAGAACAGCTTGATCGCCCTACAATGCGCACGTGACACCAATGATTGCCAATATCGGCTTGGGCTCCTGGCCACGTCCAGTTTAATCAATGTATCCCCTGAGTGATAGTATTTGTACTTTTAGTCACTTGTGCTGAACACTCACCACCCATCACTTCCCCTGTACTAGTAACGATAAGAAACACGTACAATGCCTCACTGTTTGTGTGCTACGACACAGTGAACAATGAAACGTACTTGCATTTCAAACTGGTTCACATAACCTATTGATATTGCTTGCGCAGGTACACGATTGGTGCACGGATAAGGTCATGAAACTACCGCTACCCGCTCCAAGGATTATACGGCCACAGTGACCCATCTTTGTATGACCTAATGATAACATTCTCTAAATTAGCGCTTCCCAAGTATTGGGAAGGAGAGAATGTTGACAATCTAAAATTTATGTTAAAAAGATGTGATTTAAAAAGAAGAATATTTAAGTAATTGTTCAAATGACGATTTAGCCAAATCTACAATGTATTCAGAGTCATTGTATTTAGCCCATTTTTCAATTTCAAAATCCGGATCAAGTATCAACAGTTCTTCATAGCTCCAAAACGCATCATCAAAATTTTCTAACGCGATATCCGCACAAATAAGATAAACGTATCCATCTACATACTCAGGAAGGCGCTCAATCGTGGCTTCTGCAAGCCTTTTCCCTTCTGACCAGTTTTCTTGCATCAAGCGAGTTCCGGCTTCAATTATTATGTACTCAACTGGATATCCTGGACGCAGTCCCTTAGCTTTATCTAAAGCGACGGTAGCGGCGTCAAAGTTACCAAGTTCATTTAGCACTGATGCTTTCAGAGCGAGTGCATCAGCATAACTTGGCTTTAATGACAGTGCTGTATCAACGGTCGTCAATGCACTTTCGTGTTGTCCAAGAATAAAGGTCTCTACTAATGAACGCGCAAAAAGCGCTTCTGGTACATTCGGTCCCAATGCCACGGCAACTCGTGAAGTTAAATCAGCCAAGTAAGTGGAGTGTTCAACTTCAAGCGGGTCGACAGAAGATGCAATAATTGGATCAACTATCCTCGTATGTAATATGGATAAATAACCATAAGGTCTCGCAAAATTTGGATCAATTTTTATAGCGTTATTGAAATGCCGCTCAGCGGCTTCAATGTCCTCAGGGGTTCTCAGGTCAAATCGATAATCACCCTTAAGAAATTCTTCAAACGCTTCAATATTTAGGGTTCCTTGTTGTATTGCATTTTGCAATTCTGCATTTGATAAAGGAACATCAAGATCATTCAAAACGGCAGAAACAAGTTTTGATCGATCTGAAATCAAATCAGTTATATTTCCGGCTTTGGAAAACACCGTTATGTTAGACGAACCGTCCGTTTCAAAAATCGACAGCTCGAGAACTACTTTATTACCTTTGTTAAAAAGAGTTCCATGGATTAGGTGATCAAGTCCGAGCTTTTGCGCTGTACTTTCAACATCTAGACCGTCTAATACCGCAATATTTACGCTAGAACGAGCAAGAACATTTAAACTAGGAACTCTGGCAATCGCTTGAGAAACCTCGCTGCTCAGACCAGAAGCCACATAATCTAGAGCATCATCTCCTGTATCATTAATGAAGGGCAAAACGGCAATTGAACTGGTAGTATACTTGGTAACAAAGAATACTTGATAGTAGGTAAAAGCGGCAGCCATCATTAACAGAAAAGCACAAGCAAATACTGATCTTTTGAATGTTTTACTGAAAAAGCGCCTAGTGGCTAAACCCGGCAAAACTACATCAAACGCATGAATCGACGAATTTTTAATATTTTGTATTCCGTGATCTTTAAAGTCAGTATTTTTATCGTCTAAGTCTGAATGGAACCTCGAAGAGACAGATATTCCACAAGGTTGAGCAAAACTTTCTAGCCTCGATGCAAAATTTACGGCTTCACCCAGTAGATTCTCTGAATCTGCAAAAACGTCACCAGTATCAAGACCTATCCTAAAAGTAAGCTTTTGAAGCTTAGTTCGCTGGTTATAATCCATCAGACGCTTTTGAATTTGAATAGCTGCCTCGAGAGCAGCATCGCTATTGTTAAACTCTGCAAAGACAGAGTCGCCAGCCGAATGGAATATTCTCCCGCTTGAGCTTTCAATTACTTCTGAAATAATATCTACGCATTGCTTTAGCGACGCTAACGTTTCATACTCATTTTTAGAAACAAGTTTAGAGAAACCGACTGCATCGGCAGACAATATGCTTCTAACAAAACCATCACCTAACTCTGACATAATTAACGCCCTCGCAGATTCAATGCAGACAAATTTTGTATAACAGCATAATACCTACGAAACCAAATGATAGCATTCTCAACCATCTGTAGCAGAGCTCTAACTGATATCCTTTCCCATAACCTGTCCCTGCCCCCTAAAACTGATCCATAATTTTTGCTAATCTCTGTTATTTTGAGGAGGATGGTTATGGCTCGGAAACGATATGGCGAAGATGATATATTGCGATTGATCCGCGAGGTTGAGGCGCCACGCAGAAGTTAGTTCTAGAGTTAATCCGCGAATATCCACGCTGCACGCAAAAATACGTTGTGAACACAATTGGCAAGGATCAGGGGCAAGTCGCAAAAGCGATCAACCGTTTGATCGAGTTGGGTCTCATCGTGAAGAAGGGCGTTCAGCTTTCGGCGCAATAGCTATCATATGTGTCATATCTATCATATTCTGCGTCTCAATATGACAAGTATGATAGGTATGACAGGCTTTGCGTGATGAGTGCCTATTCACCGTTTGGCCGTGCTGTGAGAGAGGCTGTATGGATATTCGAGGTCTACGAGAATCCTCTCAGGAATGAAAACAACTTGCAAATCATGCATTGGCGAAGCCCAGCGTCGAAAGCTGATTTCCACAACGTGTGCATGGTAAATCTGCAGTAGTAGTTACACACGCTCGCCCTCATTGATCCCAAGACCATTTCGGTCAAGACAAGTCGCCCAGTCGAAACAGAAATAGCTTAGCGGTGTCAGAATGCCGACCGCGCCGCGTATGCATTACACTCCAAAGAGTGACCCAACCTAACCGCCACATCATTGAAACTTTCTACAACCACAGCGGACTCCACTGGCAGAGAAAGAAATCCATGGATCATTCCGGGAACGCAGGTCAGGCTTGCGGGTACGCCATTGGCGACCAGAAGCGTGTGGAAAGCATTGCCCTCGTCGCGAAGCGGGTCGTATTCGGCTGTGACAATCGTGGTCGCGGGAAATCCCGAGAAATCTTGAAGCTGATGGAGCATTGAAACGGCGTTGTTGCGACTGTCATCGCCAAGAAAACAGGACCAGAACCACCTCATCGCGTCTCTTGTTAAAAGTGGTCCGTCCGCAAAGGTGTGCTGGCTGGCGGATTCGCAGGCGGGGTCCAGTGCGGGGTAAAATAGCCCGAGATGGCGAAGTTTTTTTCCAGCGCGGGATGCAAGCACGCAGGCCGAGACGCATAGTGCGCCGCCGGCACTGTCGCCGCAAAGCGCGACCGCATCCGAGTTTATCCCGTAGACTACCGCATTCCGCATAAATTCCTCCAGCACACCATATACATCCTCGACCGGGCCGGGAAATCGTGTTTCCGGCGCCAGGCGGTAGCCGACACTGATCACAGCAGCACCAGTTGCGGCAGCCAGACGGCGGCAAATTCCGTCATGGGTGTCGATACTGCCCCAGACGAAACCGCCACCATGGCAGAAAAGTATCGCGGGCAAGACTGCCACAGGGCTCGGACGGTAGTGGCGAATTGGGATGTCCCGGCCGGGCAGGTGAACGACACCGTCCTCGATCCGCGTCAGTTCCGGCAATTCGCCCTGATCCACCGCGCTGTCGGCAGCACGTCGAACTTTGTCAATGGTGATGTGCTCGGGCGGCGGACGCACGATGTTGCGCGGATCGGACAGCAGGTCTGCAAAACAGGGATCTATCGCCATCGTATAAAAAACTTCTCTGGTAAGTATGAATGGATACCCGTAAGTAAGACATTAAACCGACGTTGCACAAGCCCGGATAAATGCCGTTAGGGCTCTGTGGCACGCAGAATGAACTGGTTGAGGAGAGTGCTGGCATGGCCAAGGAACAGAAGACCCGATCGAAGCTGCGCGACGAAGTCGCAGCGCTCAAGCGCCAGCGTACATTGGATGCCGCGACCGATCTGTTTTACGAAAAGGGATACACTAACACGACGCTTGACGATGTCGCGAACCAATTGGGCGTCACAAAACCCTTTATTTACAGCAATTTTGGTTCGAAACCGGACCTCTTGGCAGAGATTTGCCGCATTGGCGTTAAAAGCGCTTTGGACGAGGTAGAACGAATTCTGGATCAGGGCGAGCCGGCGGCAAATACGCTGCGTCGTTTCATCCCGAGATATGTGGACGCGGTGATCAAACGGCAGAAGAATATCGCCGTCAACATCCGCGAAGAAAAGAACCTGCTGCCGGAACACGCCGAGGATCTTGCGGCGTTGCGGCGGACCTTCATGACGCGAATCGAGCTTCTGCTGACCAAGGCCAGCGCAGCGGCGGGAATCACTCTCGCGGATCCTCAGGTAACAGCCTTCGCCGTTGTCGGAGCTATCAGTTGGTCGACTTTTTGGTTCAACCCGAAAGGCGCGCTTAGTGCCGATGACCTGTCTGACAAGATGGGCGACATCGTTCTGAACCTTGTTGCCGGGGCCAAAGGAGCCGCCTAAGCTCAGAGTAAAATGCAGTATTTACAACAGGGTGCGCACAAAATCGCCTAAGAGGCCGGTGTGCGCAACTAACTGTTTTTCGTGAAATCTCAGGCAGGACGGCCAATAGAAATCTTGTTGGGGGCCGCAAATTTTCCTTGTAATATACTGATCAGTATGTTTTCAGTATCATCAGTATATATGTGGTTTCTTCGGTATTTCGGCTGGGAGGACGTCAGATGGCGCAAATTGAAACACTGATCATCGGAGCCGGTCTTGCTGGTCTGCGCGCGCTCTATGCGCTGCGCCAGAAGCGGATCTCGGCCACCGTTCTGGAGGCCTCGGACGAGATTGGCGGAGTTTGGAACCACAATCGCTATCCAGGTGCGCGCTGCGACGTGGAAAGCTTCGACTATTCGTACAGCTTCTCTGAGGAACTGGAACAGGAATGGCGCTGGACCGAGCGTTACCCGACCCAACCCGAGATCCTGCGCTATATCAACCACGTCGCTGACCGGTTCGACCTGCGCGAGGATATCTTGCTCAACACCCGCGTCGACAAAGCCGTCTACGATGAAGATTGCGCCACCTGGACGGTGACGGCCGAGGATGGTCGTGTCTGGACCGCCAACGTACTGATGCTTTGCCTCGGTCAGCTGTCGGCGCCGAAAATCCCGGCTTACGAAGGGCAGGACAGCTTCAAGGGCAAGCTGATTGTAAGCGCCACGTGGCCGAAGGAAAAGATCGACTTCACCGGTAAGCGCGTCGGCATCATCGGCACCGGGTCCTCCGGCATGCAGATGACCCCCGTCGTGGCCGAAACTGCCAAGCACCTGACGGTGTTTCAGCGCACTGCCAACTACAGCCTGCCGGCTGCAAATGCCCCGCTCAGCGATGAAGAGGTTTCCGCCGTCAAGGCGAACTATGCCGCGCGGCGCGACCAGATCCGCAATTCGCCAAGCGGCCTCGGCTTCCAGCCCGGCAAGGTCAAGACGCTCGAGGTTTCAGACGAGGAACGCGAGGCGGCCCTGGAGAAATCCTATCACCGGCTGGGTTTCGGCTTTGCCCTGACCTTCCCGGATATCCTGTTGAACGTAGAGGCCAATGCGGTTGCCAGCGACTTCCTGAAGCGCAAGATGGCCGAGCGAATTGCCGACCCGGAGCTGAAGAAGAAACTCGTTCCCAATGACCACGGTTTCGGAACCCGTCGCCCGTCGGTCGATGGCGGCTATTTCGAGGCTTTCGCGCGCGACAACGTCAGCCTCGCCGATATCCGCGAGCATCCGATCGTCGAATTCACGCCTGAAGGCATCCGCACCGACGATAAGTTGCACGAGCTGGACATCGTGATCTTCGCAACAGGTTTCGACGCCATCACCGGCGCGCTCCTGAAGCCCCGGATCGTAGGCCGTGGCGGCCAAACCCTGGCCGAGAAATGGGAAGGCGGCCCGCTCACGCAACTGGGCCTGGCCACCGCCGGTTTCCCGAACATGGTGATGGTTGCCGGCCCCGGCAGCCCCTCGGTACTGTCGAACGTGATCGTGTCCATCGAAGAGCAGGCAGACTGGTACGCCGAGATGCTGGCCTCGATGAAAGCCGATGTAATCGTCGAGTTCGAAGCCACCGAAACCGCCGAGCAGGCCTGGACGGACTATGTTCAGGAACGTGCGCGCGAGACGCTCTACGGCACCGCCAATAGTTTTTACAATGGTGGTGAAGTGGCCGGAAAACCGCGTGTCTTCATGCCGTATTCTGGTGGCGTGCGGCATTACCGGTTGAAGCTGATCGAATGTGCCGATGCGAAATATGCGGGCTTCGAGCAGCGCAAGACGCCGCTGGCGCAAAACGCGGATATGACTGCGAATGGCTGATCCGGCGGGCATAAGTGGTCAGCGCATGGGCGTCGTCGGGGCAGGCACGATGGGTGTCGGCATTGTCTATGTCTTCGCCATGGCGGGTTTCGAAGTGTTCCTTGTCGAGCCCGATGCATCCGGCACCAAGCGGGCCTTGGTTACGTTGCGCGATGCAGCCGCCAATGCGGTGGCGCGGGGCAAGATGACCAGAGATGAGTGCGAAGCAGGGCTTGCGCGGGTGCAGACGCTGAAAGATGCGGATGAGTTGCCGGAAGGTTTAGACTTGGTGGTCGAAACTGTGCCGGAACGGCGTGAGCTGAAGCTGGCCGTACTGGCTACGATCGCCGCCCGCGCCCCCGGGTTGATTGCAACGAATACCAGCGCGATGTCGATTGAAGATCTGTCCACAGCGGTGACGGACCATAGTCGGTTTCTCGGTATGCATTTCTTCAACCCGGTCTGGTCCCTTAAACTGGTCGAGATCATTCGCGGCGCGATGACCAGTGACGCAGCAGTCGCCGATGCGCAGGCTTTTGCAAGCGCTATCGGAAAATCCAGCGCCGTTGTTTCGGACACGCCGGGTTTTGCCACCAGCCGCCTTGACCTCGTTCAGGCGCTGGAAGCGATCCGTATGGTCGAGCAAGGCGTTGCCAGCCCCGAAGACATCGATCGCGCCGTAACTACAGCCTACCGCCACCCAGTCGGGCCATTGCGGCTCAGCGACATGGTCGGGCTGGACGTCCGGCTGGACATCGCGCGGCAACTCGAAAGCCGCCTCGGCGCTCATTTCGCGCCGCCGCGTCTGTTGCAGGACATGGTGGCGCGCGGTGAGCTTGGTCAGAAATCCGGCAAGGGTTTCTATGACTGGTCGGCCGAAAACACCTTCTCAAAAGCGGGGTAACAGACTGATATGGCAAGCGTTTTCAACTCATCCCTGGTCGATACCGCAGAGCATCACCAGATACTACGTGATAGCGTCGGCAAGCTCGCTGGCAGCTTTGGCCGCAAGTATTTCCAGGACGTGACCAAGCGCAAGGCGAAGCCGGTCGAACTGTGGAATGCTTTGGGTGAAGCAGGTTTCATCGGCGTTCACGTGGCCGAGGAATATGGCGGCGGCGGCGGAGGTATGACGGATTATAACGTCATCGTCGAAGAGGTAGCGGCGCAAGGTTGCCCGATCCTGTCACTGGTCATCGGCTCGATCTGCGCACCGATCATTCAGAGCCATGCCAGCAAGGAAATGAAGGACGAATGGCTGCCCGGCATCGCCAGCGGCAAGAAACGCCTCGCCTTCGCGATCACTGAACCTGATGCGGGCTCGAATACGCACCAGGTGTCGACCATTGCCCGCAAGGATGGTGACGGCTGGGTGATCAAGGGCAATAAGTACTGGACCTCGGCGGTCGATGAGGTCGACGCGATCATGGTGGTCGCACGCGGCGAGGAACTGGATGCGCGTGGCCGTGGGCGGCTGTCTCTGTTTCTGGTGCCGACAGACGCGCCCGGCATTTCCAAAACCCCGATCGAAACCGCGCTGCACGTGCCGGAAACCAGCTTCATGCTGTTTTTCGACGACGTGAAGGTGCCGCGCTCGGCACTGGTCGGGGTCGAGGGCAAGGCGCTGAAACACCTGTTCGCGGGCTTGAACCCGGAACGTATCTGCGCCGCGGCCATCAATAACGGCATCGCCCGCTATGCCATCGAAAAGGCGGCGGTTCAGGCGGGAGAACGCAAGGTCTGGGGCGTGCCCATCGGCACCCATCAGGGTGTCGCCCATCCGCTGGCGGCAGCTTATGTGGGCGTGCAACAGGCGCGTCTGATGACGTCGCGGGCGGCGCAGCTTTTTGACCAAGGCTCGCCCGAGGCTGGCGAAGTTTCCAACATGGCCAAGTTCGCAGCGGCCGATTCCTCGTTGGTGGCGCTTGACCAGGCGATCCAGGTCCACGGCGGCAATGGCATGGCGCTGGAATACGGGCTTGCGGACCTCTGGTTCATCGCCCGGCTGCATAAGACCGCGCCGGTCAGCCGCGAAATGGTGTTGAACTTTTTTGCCCAGCACTCGCTGGGTCTGCCGAAAAGCTACTGAGGTCGCGAGGCAAGGGAGGGCCAGATGACTGAAACATTCGCCAATATCCTGCGCCGGAACGCCGCGCGCCGCGCCGATGCGCCCGCGCTGACCTTCAATGGCCGGACCCAGAGCTTTGCCGACCTGCACGCTGCAAGTTCACAAAGCGCGAATCTGCTATCATCGAAAGAGGTTAAAGCGGGGGACCAGGTGGCGATCCTGTCCAAGAACAGGCCTGAGTATTTCGAGCTGATCTACGCCGCGAACAAGATCGGCGCGACGCTGGTTTGCCTGAACTGGCGGCTGTCAACCCGCGAGACCGGGGACATCCTGGCCGATGCCACACCGTCCTTACTGCTGGTCGACGAAATCGGCGCGAGCCTGCTGCCCGACGACTTTGACCTTTGCGAGGTCTTGCAATTTGGCCCGGCGTACGACGCTTTGCGCGCGGGTCAGCCCACCACCGATCCCGGCCGCTACGGCGCGCCGGACGAGGTTGCGCTTATTCTCTACACCTCGGGCACGACCGGCTTGCCAAAGGGCGTCATGCTGACCAACGAAGGCATGTCCTACACGGCCGAGCTTGCCAAAGCCTGGTCGATGCGTGAGGCAAGTGTGAACCTCGTCGCCATGCCGCTGTTTCATATTGGCGGCTGCGGCTATGGCAGCAGTACCATGCTGGCGGGCGGGCATACAATCCTGATGGCGGATGTGGATATCGCCGCGATCATCGACCTGATCCCGCGCTACAAGGTGACCCATACATTCATGGTGCCGGCCGTTGTGCAGGCGCTCCTGAATGCGGCCGGCGTGGCCGAGGCTGACATGTCGAGCCTCGAATTGCTGATGTATGGCGCATCGCCGATGGGCGATGTGCTGCTCCGCCGCGCGATTGATACGTTCAGCTGCAACTTCATGCACGCCTATGGGATGACCGAGAGCGCAGGCACCGTGGTCATCCTCGGCCCGGAATTCCACGACCCGGATGGGCCGAACAGCCGGTTACTGAAATCCTGCGGCAGCGCGCTGCCCTGGGTCGAGCTGCGGGTTGTTGACCCAGCGACGGGTAAGGACCAGCCGTCCGGTGTAGTTGGCGAATTGTGGCTGCGTACCCGGATGCTGATGAAGGGCTACTGGCAAAACCCCAAGGCCTCCGCCGAAGCGATTGTCGAAGACGGCTGGTTCCGCTCGGGTGACGCGGCCTACCTGGATGACGAAGGCCATGTTTTCCTGTTCGACCGCTACAAGGACATGATCATTTCCGGTGGCGAGAACATCTACCCAGCCGAGATCGAGAACGTGCTGAACGGCCATCCATCGGTGGCACAGGTCGGTGTGATCGGCGTGCCTCATGAACGCTGGGGCGAGACCCCGCTGGCGGTCGTTGTCCTGAAAGACGGGCAGTCCGAGACCGAGGCCGGACTGATCGCCTATACCCGCGCCGACCTTGCCCATTACAAATGCCCGACCCGGGTTGTTTTTAGCGATACCCTGCCGCGAAATGCCTCCGGCAAGCTCTTGAAGCCCGAGATGCGACGGATCTACGGAGCTGCAAAATGACGACCGCGCTGGCCCTTCTACGCCGCTGGGTAGTTGAATATTTCAACGGCCATAATGCCGAGGCTGCGCGAAGCTTCATCGCACCGGATTATGCGCTGTCGATCGGCGACATCGTTTTCGCGGGCCGTGATGACGTATGGCTGCCGGCTGTCGACGTGCAGATGCAGGCCTATCCCGGCCTTGGCATGACCGTGCACCAGACGCTCGCCGGTCACGGCTGGGCCGCGGTCTGGTTCAGCGAGCATGGGCAGACTGAGGGCCGCGCAGCCGCTTGGTCTGGCGTCGGCGTCTATCGCTCGAACGGCAGGGTTCTGACTGGCTGCGTCGCGCAAGAAGACTACATGACCCGCCGTCGCCAGCTGAAATCCGGCATCGCCGACCCTGTCGATCCACCCGCTGTCGCACCGTGGGATGTGCAGCCTGCCCCTCGCAACGAGGACGCAGAGGCAGCGGTGCTCGGCTGGCTCAAAGGCGGCTGGCCCTGCGGCGAGGCCACGGTACGGTGCGACGACGACTACATCACCGGCACGCCACTTGAGTTTGATGTGCGCGAATCGGCGGTGGGCGAGCTTTTGTCTTCGGGCGAATACGTTGCCTTCAATGTCCGCCAATCCGGGACCTATCGCGGTGGGCTCCCCGCTCCGGCGAGTGGCCCGCGTGTAGAGACGCTGGATTGCAACGGGATCGTTCGGGTTGAAGGCGGCAAGGTCGTCTCGGGCCGGGTGATCCGCGACCGCATGGGCCTCTGGTCCCGGATGAGGACGGCGGCATGACAGACCAAACCGATAAAGTGCTGGTCGAGCGCGAAGGCGCGATCCTGACGGTGACGATCAACCGGCCCGAGCGCCGCAATGCCATCGATCACGAAACCTCGCTTGCGCTGGCCGATGCATTCGACTTGCTGGACAGAGACGAAGCCCTGTCGCTCGCCATCCTGACCGGTGCGGGCGCACACTTCTGCGCGGGCATGGACCTGAAGGCCTTTGTCGCGGGCGAACGGGTGGAGCTGCCTGGGCGTGGGCTGGCGGGGCTGACGCAGGCACCGCCCAGAAAACCGCTGATCGCGGCTGTCGAGGGCTATGCGCTGGCCGGTGGCTTCGAGATCGCGCTCGCTTGCGACCTGATCGTCGCCTCAGAAACCGCGCAATTCGGTCTGCCCGAGGCAAAGCGCGGGCTGATCGCCGGATCAGGCGGGCTGGTACGTCTGCCCGAGCGGATGCCGCGCCAGATCGCCATGGAATGTGCCCTTACCGGGCGGATGATCCCGGCTGCCGAGGCCGAGCGCTGGGGTCTGATCAACCGGATTTGCACCCCGGGTGCTTCGCTGGAAACAGCCAGAATGCTGGCCAGCGAGATCGCCCAAAATGCCCCGATGTCGCTGATTGCCAGCAAGGACATCGTCGCCAATGCAGGCCGTTGGCCGGAGGAGGAGCTCTGGCCCCAGCAAAACGAGATTCTTGAGCGGGTCATCGCCTCTCAGGATGCGCGGGAGGGCGCTAGTGCCTTCGCCGAAAAACGCCTGCCGGTCTGGAAGGGCCGGTAATTGCCGCTGACGCGGCACCAGCAAAAACATGCCGATCTGGCATGGCTCTAAAGGAGGAATAGAAATGCAATTGAAATCAATCCTGCGCACCACCTGTGCAGTTGCGGTGATGACCGTCTTCGCTGCATCCGTTCAGGCTCGCGACGTCAAGATCGTCGTCGGCGTGCCACCGGGCAGTGGCGCCCATTTCGGCGTCGATGCCTTCGCCGCCGACCTTGCCAAACGTACCGACGGTGGCCTCAAGGTCCGCGTTCTGCCAGCTTCGTTGCTGAACCTCGTTCAGACCTTCGGCGGCATGAAGGACGGTGTCGTCGATGGCGGCTACTTGGTGCTGAACTACTTCCCAGCCGACCTGCCGGAAGCCACCCTGCCGATCGAACTGGCCATGCTGGGCAAGAATCCCTTCGCCATGGCCGGTGCAATGAGCGAATATATCCTGACCTGCGAACCTTGCGTCGCCGAGCGCCTGAAGAACAACCAGGTGCCGCTCGGAAACGCCTCGACCGGCGCCTATGCGATTATCGGCACCTCGCCGATGACCACCAAGGAAGAGTTGGCTGGCAAGAAGATCCGCGCCGCTGGTGGCTCCTGGACCCGTTGGGCGGCTGCGAACGGTGCCGTTGGGGTCAGCCTGCCGGGCAACGAGATCTTTGAAGCGATGTCGCAGGGCACCATCGACGGCGCCTTCAATGCGCCCTCCGAACTGACTTCGATCCGACTGATCGACGTGGCAACTGACGTCACCGTCAATATGCCGGGCGGTACCGTGCATGGCCTGGACGTGATGAGCGTCAATCGTGATTTCTGGAAGTCGCTCAGCACCGAAGAGCGCCGCGCCTATCTGGACGCCGCCGCCCTTGGCAATGCCGCAACCACCTGGAAATTCGCCAATGACGTGGCCGAAAACCTGAAACTGGCCAAGGAAAAGGGCCTGAACATCCACGAAGCTTCGCCCGAGATGCTTGTGGCCTCTGACGCAGCCATCGAAGCGGACCTGGCCAATATCGCCAAGATCGCCAAGGAAACCCATGGCATCGAAGATGCCGAAGCCAAGATTGCACGCTTCGCTAATCTGGTGAAAAAATGGGAAGGCCTTGTGCCGATGGACCGTGACTGGACCCCGGAACAGGTGGCCGAAATCTATCGCACCGAGATCTTCTCGAAGATTGACGCTGCGACCTACGGTCAATAAGCGAACAGGGGCCTGTGTCCATGAAACGTAATCGGACCGCCAATCTTGTCCGCCTACTGGACCGGGCTCTCCTTTTCATCGCCACCATTGGTTTGGTGTCGATGATGCTGCATGTCAGCCTGGACATTCTGTCCAGCCTGATCCTGAACGCCCCGATCGCGATCACCTCGGCGATCGTGACCAATTACTACATGATCGCCGTGGCATTCGTACCGATTGTGGCGGCGGAATATCGCGGCAATCACATAAGCGTCAACCTTGCGACCGAGCGACTGCCGGTCAGGCTGCGGCGGATGCTGGAAACCCTCGCTCTGGCCGTGACAGCGGGGGTCTATGGCTTGTTGACCGCGCAATCCTGGCAGCAAGCACTCGAGAAACTTTCCATTTCGGCTTATGTGATCGAGCAGACCAGCAAGATCTATGTCTGGCCATCCTTCTTCATTCTGCCCGCCGCTTTTGGTGCGATGACGCTGCTGCTGTCCCTGAAAGTCTATATGCGGCTCACCGGCGGAAAAGACGCATCTCTGCAGTCCGGTTTCGAACCTGGCATTTCCGTGCAGGAGGCCGATCATGTCTGACGCGATAATCGGTTCCATTGGCATCCTGGCGCTTCTGGTACTGATCGCCGCGAACATGCATATCGGGATCGCGCTGATCCTGGTTTCCTATGTCGGATTGATCGCGCTGGTCGGCAGCCATGCCGCCTGGGGTATGCTGGAAGTGGTGCCCTATACGTTCATCTCGAACTGGACGCTGTCGTCCGTGCCGATGTTCGTGTTCATGGGCTATGTCTGTTTCAGTGCTGATCTGACGCGTGGGCTGTTCGATGCGGCCCGCCTTTGGTTGGTGCGTCTGCCCGGCGGGCTGGCGATTGCCTCGGTCTTTGGTTGCTCCGGCTTTGCGGCTGTCACCGGGTCTTCGGTGGCCTGTGCTGCCGCCATGGGCAAGGTTGCGGTGCCCGAAATGTTGCGCAACGGATACGACGCCCGCCTTGCAACTGGCACGGTCGCCGCTGGCGGCACCGTTGGCGCACTGATCCCTCCCTCAATCCTGTTGATCGTGTTTGGCGTGATCGCGCAGGTGTCGATCAACGACCTGTTCCTCGGCGGGATCGGTGTCGGGATAGCCACAGCGGTTTTCTATATTGCGGTGATCGTGATCCGGGTGAAACTAAACCCGGGCCTAGCGCCCAGCATTACGGATCGGGTGACCTGGGGCGAACGCTTTGTGGCACTGAGGGGAGCACTGCCTGTGTTGTTGCTGATTATCGGCGTCCTCGGTGGTCTGTTCGGCGGGTTGTTCACCGCAACCCAGGCCGGTGCTGTCGGCGCGCTTATGTCTCTGGGTGTTGCGGCTCTCCATCGCCGACTGACCTTGTCGGTTGTGAAAGCCGCCGTCATCGACACGCTGGCCACCTGCGGCAGCTTGTTCATCGTCACCATTGGAGCCAGCATGCTGACCCGGTTCCTGACCATGTCAGGCGTCGGCTATATGATCACCGACGCGGTCGGCTGGATGGGGGCGTCACCCGTCATGCTGTTGATTGTGATAGCGCTTGTCTATCTCGTGTTGGGCATGTTTCTGGAGCCAATTGGGGCTATGCTGATCACCTTGCCGATCTTCCTGCCACTGGTCGCAACCGCCGGGATCGATGCGATCTGGTTCGGCGTCTTCGTGGCCAAGCTGCTGGAGGTAGGCATGATTACCCCACCGATTGGCATGAACGTCTTCGTCCTCAGCACGACCGTCGGAAAAGCCGCGCCGGCAGATGTTGTTTTCCGCGGTGTTTTTTGGTTCTTCGTTGCCGACATTCTTCTTCTGGGCTTGCTGATTTGGGCCCCATCCATCGTCACCTTCATCCCGTCGCTTGTCTGACGGGGAACATATAGTAAGGAGCTATTCATGAAAGACGCCGTCATCGTTTCCACCGCCCGCACTGGTATTGGCCGGGCCTTCAAAGGCGCGCTCAACGCCACGAAATCACCCACCATGTTGGGCCATGCAATCTCTCACGCAGTTGCCCGCGCCGGTATCGACGCGTCCGAAATTGATGATGCGGTCATCGGCACTGTGCTCGCCTCTGGCACCGCCGGGATGAACCTTGCGCGCAACGCAGTCTTCGCGGCGGGTCTGCCTGTCTCGGTTTCGGCGCAAACCATCGACCGGCAATGCGCCTCGGGCCTGATGGCGGTGGCGACGGCGGCCAAGCAGATCATGGTTGACGGTATGCAGATCACCATCGCTGGCGGGCAGGACAACATCACCGCCGTGCAGGCTCCCTATTTCGACGCCGCAATGGCAGCAAAGGACCCGAATGTGACCTCGCATGTCGAACACGCCTATATGCCGATGTTGCAAACTGCTGAATTTGTGGCGAAAAAATACAATATCGGCCGCGACGCGCAGGACGAATATGCGCTGAGTTCGCAACAGCGCACCGCCGCGGCGCAAGAGGCCGGGCGCTTTGATGCCGAGATCGTGCCGTTTGCCACGAAAACGGCAGTGAAAAACAAGGAAACCGGCGAAGTCAGCCTGCACGATATCACGCTCGCCAAGGACGAAGGCAACCGCCCCTCGACCACGCTTGACTCCCTGCAAGGCCTGAACTCGGTGCTCGAAGGAGGCTGTGTCACCGCCGGCAACGCCAGCCAGCTCTCCGACGGCGCCAGCGCTCTTGTTTTGATGGAAGGGGATGAGGCGGCGCGCCGGGGTGTTGAACCCCTCGGCATTTACCGCGGCATGGCGGTTGCCGGTTGCGCCCCCGAAGAAATGGGCATCGGCCCAATCTATGCAGTGCCGAAGCTCTTGAAGCAGCATGGGTTGAAAGTATCGGATATCGGCCTTTGGGAACTGAACGAAGCCTTTGCTTGCCAGGCGCTCTATTGCCGTGACCATCTCGGCATCGACCCGGAACTCTACAACGTGAACGGCGGCGCGATTTCCATCGGCCACCCCTACGGCATGACCGGTGCCCGCCTGACCGGTCACGCGCTGATCGAAGGCAAGCGGCGAGGTGCGAAATACGTAGTCGTGACGATGTGCGTCGGCGGCGGCATGGGGGCGGCTGGCCTGTTCGAGGTCGCATAAACTCCAAGGTCGCGCGTGGGCGCGAGGGGCATATTGACAGACGGGGAAACAATGGCGCGTGCGCGCGCCCGCTGCATTTTAGCAGTGCATCGTCACTGAAGGAGTTTCACAAAGCATCAAACTTAAACTTTTGACTGAACGGTAAATCAATCTTAGTATCAAAATGAGCTGAGACGGGTCTATTGTGAAATGACACGCTCGCCGTCTCTAACATTAGATACCTTGGTATGCATTCTGAAGCGTACCCCGGTGGATATTAACGATTAGTCGGAAAAACGGCTAACATGAAACAAAAAGAACAAACGACGCTCTGATTTGCATCGAGAAGTCAAAAGTAAAGCAAGTGTCTAATTGTTCAGTTAACAAAGGGAGTAAACAAATGAAACTCGGCTTAATTAAAACTGCCGCAATAGCATTACTGGCGTTACCAACCGCGTCCTTTTCCGAAAGCTTCAGCGCTACCGTGGTTGCAGGACACCCAGGTGTATTTAGATGGGTTAAAATGATCGATGAGGCATTTGTGCCGGGTGTAGAAGCTTCTCTAAATGGCAGCGGTCATACCATGAGCTTTGACGGACAGTATGGTGGTGCAATCGCAAAAGTTGGTGACGAACTAGAGACAGTGGAAGCGGGTTTAGCAGAAATCGGAATATGTCAGAGTTTGTTTGATCCAGCTAAGTTAGCTGTCCAGAATGTAACTTACTACACACCATTTGTAAGCGATGATCCCAGGGCAGTATCCGAATTAATGGATACTTTGCATGATACGGACCCAAGAATGACAGCAGCTTATGCTGAAAACGGTGTGGTTTACCTGGGTGCTCCGGTAGGTATCGATGATTATCTATTGATGACCAAGTTCCCAATTGCAGATCTGAGTGATTTGGACGGTAAAAAGATTGCTGCTCCAGGCCCCGCTATTAATTGGCTATCAGGCACCGGCGCTGTTGGCGTATCTGGTAATTTGACAACTTATTACAACGAACTCAAAGCGGGCGTATACGACGGGGTCATAGTGTTCGCGTCAGCAGCTTTACCGGGGAAGTTATATGAAGTCGCCCCTTATATCACAAAAGCAGGTCTTGGTGCTCAATATGCTGGCGCGTTATGTGCGAATGCAGATTGGTATTCATCATTGCCAGACACAGCTAAATCAGCCCTGCACGATGGTGCTGACGCTGCGAAAGAGTGGTACCTGTCGGCCCTAGAAGGCGCCGTCGTGAAATCATTTGAAGTTATGGGTCAGAATGGCGCTACTATTTCCGATGCAAGCGACACATTGAGAGCCAAGTGGGCCTCGGGAATGAAGAATGCCGCCAAAGAATGGGCAGCAGGATTGGACTCGAAGGGAGTGCCAGGTAGCGAAGTACTATCATTGTATATGACTTCAATGCGAAATGCGGGTGCAGCGCCATTGAGAGACTGGGATAAAGAATGAAATCTAGAGGGATTGGTCGGGCTAAGTTGCCCGGCCGTTTCGTAAAGATCCTCGACCTCTTTACCAATGTAGCAAATCTATTCGGGTCTTGTATCATTGTCTTTTTAATTTGCTTAATCAGCTTTGATGTACTTGGTCGAAATGCCTTTGAAAGTCCAATCCCCGGCGTACCAGAGTTAGTGTCACTTTCAATCGTCGCAATTGTATTTCTGCAAGCGCCAAAAGCTTTGTTGGCTGGGAGAATAACAAGGAGTGACGGCGTATTAAACTTTATCGCAGAAAGATCACCTAACACGGCAAAGCTGTTGGATACCATATTCGACTTAGTCGGCGTCGCAGTTATCCTAGCGATACTTTATGCACATTGGCCAATCATGATCAAATCTTGGGTGAGGGCAGATTTCATTGGAGCCATAGGTAATTTTACGGCGCCTACGTTTCCAGTAAAAGCCATGCTTACAATTGGAGCTATTTTGCTCACTTTGCAATTCGTTGCTCGGATATTACGGAGATATTTAGATTGACCCCATTCGAAATTGGCCTGATCGCACTTCTCTTAATGGGCTTCCTAGTTTTATTAGGTATGTATGTACCGATTGCCTTAATTGCATGTTCTTTCTTGGGCGTTTGGGCAATAAAAGGTTCACCACTTCTTGCATCTAAAATGTTAGGGTTGGCAGCCAACGACGCAATCTCTTCCTATTTCTTTGGAGTAGTTCCCCTTTTTGTATTTATGGGTTTTGTTGTTAGCGAGAGCGGTATGGGTCGAGATGCTTTCGATGTCGCGAATACAATGTTCAGGCGCATCAAGGGCGGGTTAGGCTTAGGAACAATAGCGGCCAACACTATATTTGCGGCTATAACTGGTATTTCCATAGCTTCTGCAGCAGTTTTCACAAAGATAGCGATCCCAGAACTAGTACGCCATGGTTACAGTCAAAGGTTTTCATTGGGAGTAGTTGCAGGCTCGTCGGTGCTTGGAATGCTAATACCACCAAGCTTGTTGCTAATTCTCTATGGCTTACTAGCGGAGCAAAGTATCGGAGATTTGTTCCTCGCTGGAGTTGGACCTGGGCTTTTGCTGGCATGTTTATTTTGTATAATGACAGTCGCGCTCGCTTACCTCAAACCTAGCGAAATTGGCGATCACACAGATGCCCTAATAGCGCAGGTTACGCGTAAAGAGCTTTTTTACAAAGGTTTTCCACTCAGTGCGCTTATCATTTTGGTGCTGGGCGGCATTTATGCAGGCATATTTACACCAGTAGAAGCTGGAGCAATTGGTTCGCTTGGAGCTCTCTTAATCGGACTCATGAAAAGAAGCTTATCGTTTTCGGGTCTCTGGAGAGTTCTAGTGGAAACGGGATTGGTAACTGCAGCAGTCTGTTTCTTGATCATAGCTGCACAAATGTACTCTAGGATGCTGTCTTTTTCAGGTTTGCCAGGTTATTTCGGCGAACTTGTCGCAGGCGCGCAACTCGGGTTATATGGAATAATCCTTATATACATTGCAGTCGTTGTTTTATTCGGAATGATACTCGATTCGTCATCAATCATGTTGATACTTGTGCCATTGATGTTACCAGTAGTCATACCCATGGGGGTCGACTTGGTATGGTTCGGAATTGTAACCGTAATCGCCGTTGAGATAGGATTATTAACTCCACCTTTTGGCATCTCTGTCTACGTTATCAAGTCAACGCTGGATGACCCTAACATCAAGTTATCGGATATATTTATCGGCGCAGCACCATTCGCAATAATGATGCTAATTTGTCTGATTTTAGTGGTATTTATACCTGAAATCGCAACAGGTTTCACAGCCAGATAGGAGTTTTGATGGGCAGACGTTTAATTGACATTTCGGTGGCGCTAGACGCAGGTATAGCTTCCGATCCAGCGATCATGCTTCCCGAAATAGACTACATGACGCACGAAGATACAGCTGAACAAGTCATGTCGTTCTTTCCGGGTCTCGCAAAGGAAGAATTACCAGGCGGTGAGGGATGGGCGATCGAAAAGCTATCGATTTACACCCACAATGGAACACATTTAGACGCACCTTATCATCACCATTCGACCATGAATGGAGGTGAGAAAGCAATAACCATTGATGAAGTGCCGCTAGATTGGTGTTTAAATCCTGGCGTTAAGCTTGATTTCCGTCACTTAGACGATGGCTACATAGTCACCCCTAACGATATAGATGAGGAGCTAGCGAGAATAGGGCACAGCTTGCAACCATTAGATATCGTAGTCGTTAATACTTCCGCTGGCGACAGATACGGTCATCCTGATTACCTAATGAAAGGATGTGGAATGGGACGAGAGGCTACACTTCATTTGCTTAACCAAGGCGTCCGATTAACTGGAACCGATGCCTGGAGTTGGGATGCCCCTTTCGCAATAACAGCAAAACGCTTCGAGGAAACCGGAGATGCATCATTAATATGGGAAGGACACAGAGCCAGTATCGATATAGGTTACTGCCACATAGAGAAGCTGGCTAATTTAGACTTAATTCCTTCAACTGGTTTCACAATCTCTTGTTTCCCATTCAAGATTAAGGGCGCGTCAGCAGGCTTCACAAGAGCGGTGGCGATAATTGAGGAGTAAACTATGGCTAGCAAAACAATCATTTCGTGTGCGATCACTGGTGCGGTCCATACGCCAACTATGTCCCCATATCTTCCAGTTCATCCGGATACCATTACAGAGCAAGCAATTGCAGCAGCTGAAGCTGGTGCTGCAATCTTACACCTGCATGCGCGAAATCCGCTAAATGGTGCTCCTTCTGTAGATCCCGAACACTTCGCTGAGATGTTGCCTAACATCCGAAAAGAAACGAACGCGGTGATAAATATCTCCACTGGCGGCCACCCCAAAATGACTGTGGCCGAGCGAATTCCACCTGCACTCACTTACAGCCCTGAAATGTGCAGTATGAATATGGGATCCATAAACTTTGCGCTTCATCCGCTAGCAGATAAATTCGAAACTTGGGACAAAGATTGGGAAGAAGAATACATCAGGGGTTCGGAAGCTAACATATTTCGAAACACATTTGCAGACATCCGCATGATCGCGGAGGAATTGGGCGGTGAGCCGCACAATGTTAAGTTTGAACATGAGTGTTATGACGTCGGACATCTCTACAACCTTAGGTTCTGTCTAGCTCAAGGACTATTTAAGGGCCCCATTTTCTTGCAATTCGTCATGGGTATTTTGGGTGGAATAACTGCCGACTTAGACAACTTGATGTTTATGAAACAAACAGCAGACAAGCTATTCGGAGGAGACTACCAGTGGTCGGTAATTGGCGCCGGTGCACAGCAAATGCGGATGGCATCTGTTGGCGCTCAGATGGGTGGTCATGTACGCGTTGGGCTCGAAGATTCCCTCTACATCTCAAGAGGTAAATTAGCGAAATCGAATTCCGAGCAAGTTGCGAAAATGGTGCGTATTTTAGGAGAACAAGGCAATGAGCCGGCAACTCCTGATGAAGCAAGGCAGATACTTGGCCTAAAAGGAAGTGAGAAAGTGAAGTTCTAATGTCAATTACACAACCAAAAGATCCACTAACGGTTACCTTTAAATGTGCAGGAAATGCTACCGGCAAAATGAGAAATGATCTTGATGTAAAAATGGTTGAACCATTCGAAGAACAATTCACTTTAGCAACAGATGAAGGACCATTTCATGGAGGCGATGCCACCGCACCACCGCCTCTTGCGCTTTTCGTTGGAGGGTTGACCGGGTGTATTATGACGCAACTTCGCGCCTTCGCAAAGCGGATGGATGTAATTATTGACGATCTGCAAGTGGAAACCACGGTGAAATGGAAATGGATGCCTAAAGGACGAATATATGAGACGGCACCAGAGTCTTTTGACATCGATATATTGTTGAGCAGTTCTTCAGAAACCAAGCGCCAAATTGAGCTCGTAAACGCTGCAAAGAAGGGTTGCTTCGTTGAGCAAACTTTAAGCGTTCCAAATACAATCACTCATCGAATAAAGACTGACCAAGGCTTCATTAACGTTTAGATTCATCTTAATTATGGCTTCAACTCTTTAGTATATTTAATACCAACAGAAGCCATAGAGAGCCACTTACAGCGCGTTGCAGCATTGTGGCCACGTCCATAGTTGTCACCAACGCTATTTCTCGCCCATCCACCAATCGCATCTACAATATCAGTTGGACACTCTACATGCCTCAACCGATCTCTTAAAGAATGCCGTAGTGAATGTACGACTAATTTAGGCGCTATATGTGCTTGCAACCATTTATTTAAAGCTGCACTTGCTGAATTTGCATTTAGCCGACCATCAGCAACATAGCGAGGGAATACTGCTCTTGAGTTACGTGGCTGCTGGGCTCTATGTACTGCCCAGAGGCTGCTGCCAGTAAGTGGTATAACGCGTTCGCTACTAATTGTTTTCAGTCGACGAATTATGTTTGGGATAACGGGCACGGCGGAAACCATACTGGTTATGGAGCAACTGACGGGTACGCAGGATTGTAAGCTGACTGTGACTGGCAAAGATGTTGAGCAAGCGGAAAAGCACCTTGCGTGGAATGGACATGGCTTTGACATCAGCGACGATATGCGTGAGGCGAAACTGGGCGCCACACAGAAGCTGGTTCTAGAGTTAATCCGCGAA
>Ga0255765_1002049_pt1 | contig 23608 bp, 16 predicted proteins | sample 041ome_8_FD_179965 | JGI IMG/M metagenome (GOLD analysis project Ga0255765, IMG submission 179965) | Coastal salt marsh microbial communities from the Groves Creek Marsh, Skidaway Island, Georgia - 041407BS metaG (version 2) | ecosystem: Environmental > Aquatic > Marine > Intertidal zone > Salt...
CGCGGGCGCGATTGAGTTCTACGTCGACGGCGATCTCAAGTACACGAGCTTGACGTCGCCTTCTTTCCCGCTCTACGCGGACACGTCGTTTCACAACCACCTCGCAGAGCTCGCCAACGCGCGCTGGATTTCGGCCGTACCGACGCCAGCCTGAGCAATAAATAATACCCCCGCCGTAAGTTATACTTGCGCAGTTAACAGAGATGAACCGAAAAAATCGAAAAATTGAAAAGAGTCAAACGTGTAAGCAGATCTTAAGTTCAATTCCAAATCAAATCGCGTCGCTTTCCACTAAGTCGTTGAGCCATCGATCGAGTCTCATGCAACTAGTCGCATTCAGTCTCATCAAGCCGTCACCCATCGGCTGGTGGGTGCGGAGGCATCACAGTATTTTGCTGAGCCGCATAGTACGCCTGCCATTGCGCGTAATACGCGGCAGTCTGCGGATCTATCTGCTGCATCTGCGATGAATTGACTGGGATTCCCGGAACGGCGGCGTATGCGTTGGGCATCGTTCCGTATCCGTACGCATACATTGGCGGTACCACTGGAGCGGCTTGCAACTGCGCTTGGTTCATCTCCTTCAAGAGTTGATGAACAATTTCGACAGCTTTTTTAACTTGCGCCGGCGTGCCGATTATGCGGCACTGATCGCTCGCTTTGCAACCGTCCGCGCCGCGCTCGATGTCAATCGCCACTCCAGTCGTTTCGCGAATGTGCCGAATCGTCCCACCGCTTGGACCGATGATAGCGCCAGCCTTGTACGCGCACGGAATCACTTCCTCGACGATGGTAATATCGCCATCGGCACCTTCTTCCCAGGAATCCGCAATCATTTTCTCCACGATGGCTTGCGCCACTTTGACGCGATCGCCCGGGCCCGTGATGACGCACTCTTCGACGTCTCGCATGACTTCTATACGACAGCCAGTTTGCTCCTTAAGGGCTTTGATCGTTTGTCCAGCGTTACCTATGATCAGACCCGATCGCGCCTTGCACTTCACCTTGACAGTCTTCGATCCTTTTTGCTCGAAGAATTCATCGAGCATCTTCCGCGCGTACTCAATTTTCTCTCTGGATCCTTTAATTTGTAATTTCCCTTCGCCACGTACGACCTCGATGGACGTCCCGATGTCCTGCTGCAGCTTACGAATCGTAGCGCCTCCCGGACCGATGATTAAACCTTCGTACTTGACGTCCATGTCGTAGTGCTCCACGCAATACGTCGCCTTTTTACTATTCGCGCCATCTCCGACGACGCCCGCGTCTTCGTCGTCGCGCGCGCTTTTCGGCGCCGCCTTCGCGACATTAACGGCCATCGTCCGAACGGGCGCGCGCGCATCCCCACCACCACTCGCACTTTCACCGCTCGCGTCACCCTTCGCCGCCGCGACGCGCGCCGGCGCCGCCTCTCCCATCAACGTCGCCGCCTTTTCTCGCGCCTCTTCGATCGCTCGCTTCACCCCATCCTTCGTCGTCGAGCTCAGCGCTCGCATCATCTCGATCTGCGTCTTCAACTGCGTCGATTTCTCATCACCTCTCCCCGCGTCCCTTCGCGCGTCGTCAAAATCCACCCTCGTCTCCCCGTCCCCGTCCTCGTCGCCGTCCTCGTCCCATCGCGACGCTCTCGCTCGTCCGCCGCGTCGCCGCGTCTTCGAATTCGACCTCGATCTCGACCGTCCTCGCCGTCGCTCGCGATCCCGGCTTCTCGATCTTCGTCCTCTTCGTTCGTTCCGCGCGCTTTCGCTTCGACTCCTTCGCCGCCTCGTCCTTCCCTCGCGTCGTTCGCGATCTCGACTCGCGCGTCGCGTCCGCCCGCGCCCGTCGTCGTCGTCGTCGTCGTCGTCGTCGTCGTCCCGTCGTCGTCGCCTTCGTCGCGCGTCGTCTCTCGATCGCGACCGAGACCGAGACCGAGACCGTCTTCGGCGTCGTCGCTCGCGCGCGTCGTCGTCGCGCGCGTCGTCGCTCGCGTCGTCGCGTCGTCGTCGTCGTCGTCGCGAATCCGACCTCGACCGTCGTCGTCGTCCCTCGCTCGACCTCGAGCGCGCGCGGCGACGCGCGCCGTCGCGTCGCTCGCCGGACACCGTCGCGCGCGCGTCCGCGCGTCGTCGCGCGTCGTCGTCGTCGTCGCGCGGCATTGTGCGGCGCGAATCGAATCGCCGGCGTCGCATCGCGCGTCGTCATCATCGCGTCGCCCGCGAACGAGCGCGCGCTCGTGCGCGTCCGCGGACGCGCGTACAGAGACCTGCGAAGCTCGAGCGCGCGGACGCGCGCCGGCGACGCGGACGCGGCGCGCGAGCGCGCGCGCGCGACGAATGAAGATTCGAGAGCGTGGCGCGACGACGCCGCGTTTCGCGACGATTCGCGGCGCGACGCGGACGCGGACGCGGACGGGACGTGACGCGTCGCGAAACGCGTCTTCTCACGACGCGTCGTCGAGCGCGACGGACGCGCTGTGCGAAGGCGTCGCGGCGTGGGCGATTCGACCGGCGCGTCGACGCGACTTCGACGCGGCGACGGCGCTGTGCGCGGACGCCGACGTCGATTGGAGCGAGGCGACGGTGCGAGACGATCTCGAGCGAAGCGTCGACGCGGAGACGTCGAAGACGCACAGAGCGCTGGTGGCGGTGCCGGCGGCGGGCGAGGCGAGCGAATCGGACGCGCGCGTCGTCGGCGCGATTGGATTTTGCGTCTGCGTGGCGGGCGAGACGCAGGTGACGCAAATCGCGACCAGACGATCGCTGCGACGCCGAGGCCTGGGCGCGCGCGTGTTAAAAGCCATGTTAGGTCTGCAGCCGACGAACGCGGCCGCGTTGGAGGTGCGCGCGACCAACGTCGCCGCGTTGGCCATGTACGAAAAGTGCGGCTTCGAGACGCGCGGCTCGCGTCGCGGTTACTACGCCGACGGCGTCGACGCCGTGTGCATGACGCGCGCCCCAGGCGAGCGTCCCGTGAGCACGCGAGAGCTCACGCGTTTGCTCGCCGGTTTAGACGTCGACGCCGCGCGCAGACCCGCGCCGCCGCTTCCCGAGCGTCCCGAGCGCGTCCGCCGCGCCGTCGTCGACGCGCCTCGCGACGTCGCCTTCGAGCGCGCGTCGCCGGACGACCGCGCGTTCAGAATGCGCGATCGCGTGCGTCGCGCCCGACGCTGAGACGCGTCGACGCGAACGCACGCGCGATTACATGAATTAAATGAATCGACGCATCGCGCGCACCCATCGAAGCGTCGCCCCGTCGCGTCACTGCGCGTCGCGAGCGCGCGTCGCGCGTCACTGCGCCGCGACGATGCGCGACGCGCGCGACGCGCTCGACCGCGCGCCGAGTTCGCGCGCGCGCTCGACGCGAAGCGCGACGCCGAGCGCGTCCGGCGCCTCGACGTCGCGCGACGCGCCGACGCCCGCCGCGACGCGCGCGCTCATCGCGCGGTGCTCGTGGTGCTTCCACGAGACGTCGCACGCGGCGGTGACGCGGTCGAGCGCCGCGCGAGCGCCGCGCGCGTGCGGGGCGTGCGCGGGACGGACGCGGGCGTGCGCGCGGTTCGCGACGTGTCGAGCGATGGCGAGAAGCGGCGACGGATGGGACGACGACGCGTGCCTGGCGTGCGCGAACGCGGTGACGAAAAATAATAATGGATTCAAGTGGTCGGACGCGGAGGGCGGGGACGGGGTGGAGAGCGTCGCGCGAAGGATGTCGCCGAGCGGGCGGTGCTCGTGGTGCGGCGAAGAGACGCGACATCGAGTGACGCGAGCGACGGGGAGAAGAGGGACGTATCTGAGTCACTGCGCGCGGTGCGCGAGGGCGACGCACAAGTGCGAACGATGCGCGGAGGGATTCGCGAAGATCGGGGACGGGAGGTGCGCGAAGTGCGCGGGATGGGTGGAGACGTGGACGACGAGCGAGGCGTTCGCGGCGGCGACGAGACGCGTCGCGTGGTGCTCGTGGTGCGGGGAAAAGAGTTCGCACGTCAGGCGTGGGACGCGCGGGAGCGACGCGTACGAGTGCATGGTGTGTGGGGGGGGGACGGCGGCGTGCGAGCGGTGCGGCGAGGACGCGGAGGTGATGCGCAAGCGCTCGCGGCCGGGTGGGGGATCGTGCGCGAGGTGCGCCGCGGCGGAGACGACGACGCGCAGAATAAACATCGGTGGACACGTGTCCGTGCCCACGATCGGGGCGTTGGCGAAGGCGTTTAAGCGCGCGCTGAGCCGCGGGGACGACGCGGCGACGGCGACGGCGTCGGCGGAGGAGATCGCGCGCGGGTGGGATTTGCGGCTGGCGAAACGCGAAGCCGCGGACGAGCGCGCGGGGTTCATATTTGACGTTCTCGACCGCGAGAGCGATTACCGAGACAAGGCGTACCGCGCCGGTTTGATACGCCCGTTCTTACTCCTCGCCACGCTTCCTCCGCGCGAGCGCGTTCGACTCGGCATGCGGTTGGGAGTGACGCTGTGTCGAAGCTCGGCGTACTTGGATCCGCACGCCGAGGCGTGGAAGTTGCTCAGGGATCCGATGTGCGGACTGCAGACGAGAGGCGGGAGCGTGTCGCGCGTCGTCGAAAAGGTCACCGGCGTCGGACGCGGGGCGAATTGGATCGATATATTGTACTCCGCGCTGACCCTCGGCGCGGACACCGGAAAGTGTCCGGCGACGGATCCGAGCGAGCTCGACGCGCTTCCGAAATTTCGTTCAACCGGTCACGCGATGTTTGCTCTTCGCGTCGCATCGCACCCGTCGTTGAGCGCATTTGAAGTCGCGACGCTGCGTCTGGTCGGTCGCGCGCAACGCGGCCGACTCGCACCGGCGTCGACGATTGTTCTGGACGGCGTGTGCCGACATCCTCGCATGGCGACGCTGCGGTCGCGATTAGCCAAGGCGTATCCGCGCCACGCGGACGAAGTTTCCCGACACGCCGTGACGTGCGCGTTCGCTTCGTCAGAATGGGCGTCGACGATGCGACCATCGAGTCCGGGAGATGTCGAAGAGACGGCGGAAGAAGTGTTCGGAATGTTGCTCGACGGCGCGCCGTTTTCGCGCCGCTGCGGCGCCGCGGACGAAGACGTACTCGACGAAAGCGCCGACGCGCACTTGTCGCGAGGCGCACCTTCGTTGCTAGGATCTTTAGCCTCCGCGACGTCGATTGGACTCGCATCTTACGCCGCCGCTCAATTTGCGCCGAAGAAATTCGCCGTGCTCACGCCCAGGGACATCATGGATTTGACGACGGGCGTTCGCACGCCGACGCTGACGTCGTCGGGCATTTTCGAACCGGTGGCGGTGATGCTCATACACAACGTCCTTCTCGCCGCGAGAAACGTGCATGTGGACGAGCACTTGCCGGACGAAGCGTCGCGATTGTCGAGAGACGCTCTGATGTCCGCACAGTCGCCATCCGTTGCCGCGCCGACGCCCGAACCGGCGAGCGAGACGAGTCCAGGGTCGCCCATTGACGACGAACCCGGTTCGCCCTGGGCGCCTAAATACGCGCATCTTCAAGACGAGGACGCGAAAGTGCGTTTAGAAGAATTAGAAGAGGCTGAGGAGTCCGCGGCGATGCTCGCGAGATACATCAACGCGTTGGATACCTCGGATCTGTACGTCGACGATTCCATTCTTAGCGGCGAGCTCAGTAGCGACGACGGCGACTAGTTGTGCGGTTTGTGTAACAAATGTTAAGGTTGTATGTATTCAACAAATCTATCGTCGGCCGCGACCCCGGCCGCGACCACCTCCTCTACCTCCCATCGGCATGCCCCGACCACCGCCGCCACCCATGCCTTCATCCGCGCCTTCGCTTCGCGGGTTTCTCACGGTTTCGTCCACGGAGAGAATCAAGCACGTCGCTTCGGTGGCGGCGTTCAGGGCGTTGATTTTCACCAGGCTCGGTTCCCAGATGAAGCGTTCGTGCGTGTCGCAGATGCCACCTCCGTTGACATCGACGCCGAAATTCGCCCCGTCATCGCCCGCGTGCTTTTGTCTGAGCTTGTTCAACACGTCGGTCGCGTCGTGCCCGGAATTGTCGCAGAGCTGTCGCGGGATGATTTCTAAAGCTTTGGCAAAGGCGTTGATGAAGAGCTGAGATTTGCCCGCCACCGTGCGCGCGTGGTTGCGCAAGTACTTGCTCAACTCCATATCGATCGCACCGCCACCAGGGACGATCGCCGCGTTCTTCACCGCGCGGCGAACGATTTCGATGGCGTCGTTGAGCGAGCGCGCCGCCTCCTCGATGAATTGCTCGGCGCCGCCGCGCAAGATGAGCGTGCATGTCTTCGCCTGCGGACAACCTCTAAAAATGTTGTACCGTTCGTTACCGACTTGAATCTCTTCGAACAACTCGCACGATCCGAGCTGGGCGTCCGTGATGTTGTTCACCGTGGTCTGCACCGGCGCGCCGGTGGCGCGCGTCACGCGTTCCAAATCCTGCGCGTCTACGCGACCGGCGCAAAACAATCCGCGGTCGGCGAAATATTGCGTCGCCAAGTCCCCGATCGCGAGTCTGCTCAGAACGATGTTCGCTCCCGACGCCACGCATTTGTCGAGCTTCTCGTAAATGATGTTCCATTCAGCGTCAACGATTTCTTGATACTTGGTCGGATCGCTCAGGCGCACCTCGGCGTTGTCTTTTTCGCTCTTCAGTTCGAGCTCCATGTTGAGCGCCAAAATCTTCGGCTTTTTGAAGCTCTTCGTCATTTGCTCGAAGCCGGCGTAGGCGAACGTCTTCTTAAACGCCACGCCATCCACCAAGAACGAATCCGTCATCCCTCCGCCCATGACCTTTTTCACGCCAATCATCTTCGGGTCCAACAAGTCTTGATCGAGCGAGCGCACCGCCTTGACGCACATGTCGGCAAAGAAGTCCTTCTCCCCTCCTACAAGTTTGGAGCTCAGCGTCGTCATCGCGCATTTCTTCAAAAGTTCATCCTTCTCCTCCGCGCTGTTCCCTTCGATGGACGTCGCCAATTCGCGCACGCGCGCCGTCGCCAAATCGCACGCCTCTCGAAACGACTTGATGACATTCATCGGGTGCACGCCGTCCTCGATGAACGTCTTCGCCTCCTTCAACAGCTCCCCCGCCAGTATCACCACCGTCGTCGTCCCGTCCCCCACTTCGCTATCCTGCGCTCTCGCGATGTCCACGAGCGTTTTCGCCGCCGGATGCACAATCTCCAACAGTTTCATAATCGTCGCGCCGTCGTTGGAAATCGTCGTGTTTCCTCGCGCGTCTCGCACGAGTTTATCTAATCCTCGCGGTCCAAGCGTCGTTCGCACCGTATCCGCCACCGCACAGCACGCGTTTATGTTCGACACGCACTGTCCGCGTCCTTGCGACGTGTCCGTGCCTTCCCTGAGCAGCACGATTTGCGGTTGCTGCGTTCGCGCGTTCGTTCGCGAGCGTCAGTCTTCAGTCTTCAGTCTTCATCATCACCATCATCGCCGCCTCGCGTCTCCCGCGTCGCGCCGACGTCCCGCGCGACGTCCGCGCTCGAAGCACACAAATTCTTCGACCCCTCCTCCGTCGCGCGCCCCCCCCCTCGTCGTTCGCGCGACGTCGCATCGCTCGAAATCATCCTCTTCATCCGCCGTCGCGAGCCATCGCGCGCGCGCGTTCCGATCGCGTCTCTTCGCGCGTCGCGCGTCGCGTCGTCCGCGCCGTCGCCGTCGCGACACGCACTATTAATCGCCCATCGGGCATGCGCACCATCGGCGCCGCCATCGCGTTCGCGCGTTCGCGGCGTCGCGGTTTCGCGCTCGATCGCGCCGCGGCGCCGCGTTGACTCGAACCGAACCGTCCGCGGCGCGGGTCGGTTTCGACGAACGCGACGCGAACCTCGAGGTGAGGTTCGAGCGCGCGGCGATCGATCGATCGATCGATCGATCGATCGATCGATCGATCGACCGATCGACGCGCGCCGATTCGACCGAACGGCATCGCGCGACGCGCGACGGGACGCCTCGGGACGGGACGGACGCGCGAGGACGGCGTCGGGAGACGCGCGCGGATCGCGCGCGAACGCGAGGCGGCGGCGCGGACGCGAGGCGGCGGCGTCGAACGGATCGGATTGGATTTGGATTTTTGCGTCGGATCGGCGTCGTCGGACCGGCGCGGCGGTGATACGAGCGATCGCGAGCTCGGATCGGCGCGCGTTGGGGCGCGCGATCGGTCGATTCGAGCGCGGGCATGGACGCGGCGCGCGAGCGGGCGCGCGGGGACGAAGGTGAGACGACGGCGGCGGCGGCGTTTCGCGTCAAGGCGCGACGCGTCGAGGGCGCGGACGTAGGGCCGGTGGTTTTAGAGGATGAAAACGCGACGGTGGCGGATTTGAAACGCGCGTTGTGGGACGCGCCGTGGTTGGCGCGCGAGACGTCGGATGGGGCGATCGGGGACGGGGACGAGGCGACGTCGCCCAAGCCGGCGTCGCCGGCGTACCTGCGCGTGGTGCTCGACGGGAAAATTTTAGAGCCGGACTCGAAGGCGTTGAAGTGGTGCGGATTCGTGAGTGGCGAGGTACGCATCGCGCATCTCATCGTCAGCGAGAATGCGTCGACGCGGGGCGAGACGCGGAAGCGGGCGTCGGAGGCAAACAAGGACGCGTCGGCGACGCAACCGACGTGTTGCTCCGTCATGTGACGGCGATTGCGCGCGATTTTAGTCTGTATTTCTTCCTGTATCACTCATTCATGTATCGTACTTCTCGTATAGCGTCACTCGTTTACGTATCGCATGAACTCCGCGAGGTTTATTTCCATTACAGTCCAGACAAATCCGCGATGTCGGCGTATTTCTCTGGAATCGAAGCGACAGACGCCAAGCCGGCGAGTTTTTCTACGAACGACGCGGGAGTTTCGAGCGAGGTGGAGCCAATGATGACCTCACGGTGTAATTTCTGACTCAGGACGTGTGCCTCGCGCAACTCACCACGAGTCATACCGCCCACGACGAAGACTATGAGGCGACGACTCGAACGCTGGCTCGCCGCGCGATTCGACGTCATGGAGTCACTTCGTCGATGATTCGTCCCCGATGCCGATCTCTCGGAGTCGCCGTCGCCGCCTAAGCTACCCGCGCTACTGTGTGTCGCCCACGACGCTTCAGTTCGCGTGCGCACCGAGCGCGATTTCGTTGGCGACATCATCGTAGGCGGCGCGTTCGCCGCTCCCGGAGAGATTCCGACGGATGGATACTCCGTCGCGTCGAGAGTTCCCGCATCAAGCTCGGTCACCAAGCCCGCCATCGTGGGTAAAAATCTAAATAAATCCCACTCGCTCCCCGCGCCTTTGCGTTCGAGCACTTTCGGTCGAATGCTCTTGGTACTCGAGCCAAACATCGAGCTCGAAAACGGATTCGATGCGCCGTCTTTCAGAACCTTCACGCCCAATAACTCTAGATTTTGCAAGATGTTCACGTCCGCGAGCGTCAGCCCAGTGTTCGTCATCCATCGCTTCTTTTCACTTTCGTCAATCTTTTGCGGGTGCGAACTGACGTAGCACAGCAATAGACGAAGTTTCTCCACCATGGGCAAACGCACGCCGCGCGAGTCGAGGTCGTTGAACAACGCGATGAGATCTTTGCTCGTCGCGTCGCCGAACACCACGTCTTGCTCCAAGCGCCCGACCTCGCTCAACGCGGACTTTTGCAAAACAGCGTTGATCTCACCAGCGATAGACGTGTGCACCGAAAGTTTGGCTTGTTGCTCCAACACTCTGGGCAACGCCTCGACGGCTTTCTTCAATTGACCGGTGGTTAAATCGCGGCCACCAACAACGCCCCCACCCGGACCGACGTTCGCGAACGTTTTCGCTTTATCCGCTAATACGGTTAAAACTTCGGCGATGTGCGCGTGGCGAAGCTCGACCCACAGCGGATCGTTCTCCCCGAGCACGGCTTCTTTTGATTCTTCGCCCTTCTTCGTCGTGATCTTGTACTGATACACGCCGTTCGGCACGTTTAACAAATCCGTCACCATGCTTTCGTACGTCCACTCGTGAACCACGGGCGCGATGACGTCGAACGAGCGATCGACGATCAACACGTCGCACGTGGGATTGGACTTCGCCGCCTCCGCACCTTTTGCGCGCAAAAGAGCGGTGAGCGAACGATCGAGTCGGTCGGCGACGCCGCGCGATACGTCGCTCTTCTTATTCCCAACCTTGGCCATGTACCTAATCGACGGAATCTCCCCGAGCGACACCATCACCGTCGCCAACCGCTGCGCGATCATATCCATCATTCTCGCCTGCGCCTGCGACTGTTCCGATCCGACCGCAAACGTCCCTCGCAAAGCGTCCTCTACGCCGACGCTGAAACCTTTCGGATCCACCGTAAAGTACTCCAGATTCATCTCACTGCAGTTCCCGAGCATAGACACGCACGCCTTGCTCGCTTTGATCGCGTTCAAAACCCCTCGCGGCGCGGCCGAGGTAAAAAACACGTGCGCCTTACGATACAGCTTCTTTTCGCAATCCTCCACGACGCGCGCCACCGAGCGTTCGCTCGGCGCGATGAAATACACCACGTCCAGCGTCGGTTGCGGCGCGCGCGCGACGTCCAAATTTTCCACGACTGCGAGCGACGACGACGACGCATCGTCCATCGGTCAGTCACGCGCGCGTCTCTCACCTCCCTCGCGTTCGCGTTCGGTTCGCCTTCGCGTCGGTCTCGTTCGTCGCCTCGCCTCCTCGTACCGCTCACGCACGCCTCCGCGAGATCGCTCATCTTGCACGCCGACGACACCACCCGCAGCGACGTATCATCGACGATCAACACCCGCCACGCGCTCGCGCGATCGCGCAGTTTCGTCGTCAGCATGTCCACCTAACGCGCGCCAAACATCCAAACGTCGCAGTCAGTCGCGCGTCGCGCGTTCATCGGCGCCTTCGCGCGCGCGGGAAGCGCGGTCGACGACGCACCAGTAAACGACGCTTGGTGACGCTGGCGAACGCGCGCGCGCTCGAATCCGCCATGACGCGTCGTGCGCGCGACGGCGACGCGTCGGACAGTGCCGAGTCGTTGGTCGCAGACGGCGACGCGTCGAGCGCGACGGCGCCGTCATGGGGTACTTTCACGACAGCGACGCCGACGCGAGCGAGGACGAGCGCGATGGACGCGATGCGAGACGCGCGAGCGGTCGCGCGACGTCGGTGACGCGACGAGAGGCGATGGATGCGATGGATGGATTTCTGTTGCAGTTTAATGAAAACGACGACGACGACGACGACGACGCGGTCGTGGACGCGCTGCGGAAGATTCTGCGGCGCGATGGGAACGATGTCGAACGAATATCGCGAATGATTCGTCGCGAGGCGCGCGAGGCGCGGGCGATGGCGCCGAGGTCGAGCGGAGAAGCGCGACGGGACGCGGCGACGGCGAGCGAGGCGTTGGCGAACGCGCGGCGGAAATCGCGAGCGATGGCGCGCGAGATCGAGAATGGTTTGCGGATGAGGGAACAATTCACGAATGAAGCGACGATGGAAACTATGCGGGCGCGGGCGTACGAGGTTGGGGTCAAAGCGGCGAAGTTTCGTTTGGAGCTATCGCGAGCGGCGAAATCGTTGAGAGACGCGCAGCGAGCGGGCGAGCACGAGACGGTGTGCGCATCTTTGCGCGAGATGCGACGACAACTCGAGGTGTGGCGCAAGCATGATGGTGAACGCTTGAGCGCTGACGCAGTGCGCACCATGCTGGAAGCTACGATGGCGGACGCCGAGGCAAGCGTGGAAGCTGAAATCAAGCGAGCGATTACGTCGTGGTGCACCGCCGCGCGCGTCGTCGCGCGCGAGGTCGCGCGCGAGTTGATCGCGGGGAGTGACTTCGACGCGGCGATGATGAAATATCGCGATGCTTTAGATCCATCATCGTGCGCGCGCGCGCGAGTGTTGTGTGTTCGACTTTTTGGCGACGATGAAACAGCGTTCGCGACTTGCTTGCGAGAGGTGCGGCGCGCCCAGTTGTCCGTAGACGTTGTGTCCAAGTCTTCCGCGAACGCACTTCTGAAGAGTGGGCACTCGAAACGTGCGCCAAACGCGACGACGGACGAGATGGAACTCACGCTCGGTCATTTTGCGATTCAGATATTTGCTATCGGGGCGTTTCCCGGCGCTTTGTCACGAAGCGAAGTCGAAACCGAGTGGAAGGAGCTCGCGGCGACGCTTCGAAATAACATTCTGAGTTCTGATAGGAACGAAATAGCTTCCGTTGTCGAGCGAACGCGCGCCGTCTGCAACGTCATTCAAACTGCATTGGGATTTCCCGTAGAGAATCTCACAGACGCCGCGTCGGCGCTGGAAACTATTGCACGACCGCGCGAGGACGCAGACGACGAGTAGATTTTGCATATTGTTACAAACTCTCTAGCTAGGTATCTAAGCCGCTTCGAGCGCTTGAGCTTCCATAATCGCGCGCACGGCACTTTCGACTTTATTCTTATCGCCATGGAACATCTTCATGAGACCGGCCTCGATGCTCACTTTCACATCATCGGCCGTCGACGCCTCGCTCTCTTTTTCGCTTGATCTTTCGGCGCTTTCCTCCGGTTCGTGAGTTTCGTTCTTGGACGGCGAAGGCGGCGCGTCACCAAAGATTGAAACGTTGTCAAGGCTGTAATCCAATTTGCCGAGGTCTTCATTCGTGCCCTGTGCCATGCCCCAGTCGCCGAGAGGAATCTGTGTCGTCATCGCCGTCGTAGCCCGTGACGTCTCCGTGAGGCCTATGATTGTGTCAAAGTGCAAGAATTTGACGTCTTTTGCTGACTCAAGGTTGACCGACAACGCGTCGAGCGAGCCAAGGCGTGCCGATAGCTTGATCGTTTCGGCAGCACGGAAGACTGCATTTCCCTCGGGTAGACACGACTCATCGCCTCGCTTTCTGTCGCGCTTTTCAAAGCATGCGCGAAGCTTGTCGTGAAAAGGAATGGTTGCCTCGAATGCTGCGCTCGACGGAATCTCAACGCGGCGAACGTTCTCACTCGTCAAAAAGTGACGCGGCATGTAAGGATGCCCTAAAAACGAAAATTCGCGATAGTCTTGCGCGAATTCGTGCAACTCTTCAATCTTGAGCACGTGATCCGCAGGGCACACGAATGGAAGCTTGAGCAAAGCACCGGGATATCGCCCTTTGTGAGGGAACCAAACGCGATCTAACCCGCACGCAAATGGCGGTAAAATCAACGCACGTCCAAGATGCTTCGCGACGACCGCAGCTTCGTACAATTGCGCGAGTTGATGATTGACGAATCGCATGTGCTCCAACACAACGTCCTCGTCTCTCTCGAGCATGGGTGTATTTTCTTCATTCGGGTGGCCACGCTTGACGAATTCGGCGTAATCGACATCTTTGAGCAGCCGCGGCGTGTACGACATGAATTTCCCTTGAAAATAAGTCGGTTCGTATTTATCGCCGTACCACTGGTTCGCCTCTCGCAGGCGATGTCGCTTCCCAACCGTGCCTGCGTAACCAAACGTCGTGTGCACAGCGTACGGTTTCAAGCCGAACATTTCGTGAAGACGTTCGGTGAAATATGTGTAACCGTTCGCAAAGAACGCCACCGGCAAGATTCCTAGCATGAGCCCGCCACCATACGCCGGGGCGACACCGCTCCCGTCGCGCGCCGTTTCGCACCCGCCCTGCTCGACCAACTTGTTAAACACGACTTGATCCCAATCTTTGTCATTTGACTCGAGCTTGTTCAACCACTCTTGCGTGAACGACTGACTGCCTTCGGTCGAGCGAAACCACATAATACCGATGTTTTTGTTCCCACCGCACGCGCTGTGCTCTAAGCCTTCCCCATCGACCGCGTGATTCGCTTGCGTCGCCTCGACCGAGGTATGATTGCGCAAATTATCGATGCTCACCAACGCATCCGCTTTGGGATATCGCCTCAAAAACGGAAATGGGTCGCGTAACCACACCGCATCTACGTCCGTGACGATGACATCAAACCCAGTCTTCGTCAGCTCGTGCACTAAACGAATCTTATCCCGTCCCATCTTATGAAACGTCCTCGTCCCCCAACCGAAATCCTTCTTCACTTCGTCGTCGTCGATATTTTTCGATCCCATCAACCACGCGTTGACGCCAATCTTTCGCAACCGACCGTATAAGCTCTCATCCATCGCCCCGACTAAGTAATTCGTAATCCCGATTTCGTCCATGTGTTCGCACCAGTTCACCACGAAGTCGTACATGCCTTCGTTCGCAAACGTCACCGCGACGCCGCCGTCCCGGCGCGCGACTCTTTGCACGAGCTCCTTGGACACCCCAGACGACAGGTGTTCGCGATGGACCGGCCTGGACGCGCCGGCGGGTTCGCGTCGCAGCAGTTTGCGCGACGACGCCGCGCGCGCGTCGCACGACGCGCCGCGCAGCGCCAACGTAAGCGCCATCGCGAGCGTCATCGCGGACGACACCCATCCAGTGTCGCGACGATTTTTCGAGCGCCGATCGCGCGGTGACGCGCGCGCGCGGTGACGCGCGTCGCGCGGAACGTCGCGCATGACGCGCGCGGTTGGACGCCGTCGTCGACGCGCGCGCGCGCGCGATCGTGACGGCTTCGTCTCGGGCGCCGAGGAAGCGCCGAGGTCGTCGCGGCGACGCGCGCGTCGCGCGCGCTCGATGCGATCGCGCTGAAACAATGAGATTAAATTAAAAATACTGTCGTAGGTGCGTTCACGCCCCCCCACCGCCGCCGCCACCGCCGCCCGCGCGAAATCGTTCGATTTCATCCGGCGTCAACCGCGGCGCTTCGGCGACGCGATCGACGCTCCCCAATCCCACGCTCGACCACGTCAACAGCACCAACACGATCGCGCTCACGGTCGTCATCCACCACGGCGGCGTCTCCGCCATCCCTTCGCGACCCGCGCGGGCGTCGTCCGAACCGTTCCTTCGCCGTCCGCTCGCCTCGGCCACTCGCGCCTCCTCCGCCTCCACCTCCGACAACGGTTTCCCGAGCGGTTGCGGCATTCGCACCCTGAACAACCCGAAGAACACCTCCCTAGACGTCGCTTCCTCCTCGTACGCCCGTCGCAATCGCTCGTCGATCTCGGTTTCGTCGTCGATGGACGCCCCGCCGCGCAGTCGCTCGAGCGCGACGCGTCGCTTCTCCTCCTCCACCTCCTCCCTCGCCCTTCGCTTCGCCACCGCCGCCGCGACGCGTCGATTCACGACGAAGAACGCCGCGCCGATGACGAGCGCCGACGTCGTCGCGCGCGCGTCCACGCGCGGCTCAAACGCGTCGACGCGCGCGTCGTCGGCGTCACCGACGTCGTCGACGACATCATCGCGCGGTGACGCGCACGAGCGCGTCCTCGCGCGGCTCAAACGCGGCGCTCGCGTCGCCGCGCGCGTCGCCGCGCGTCCGGCGCCCGCGCTCTGGCGCGTCGGCGCGAACGCGCGGCGCGACATGGACGCGTCGTCGCGTCAGTGAATGACGCGCATCGCGCGCGCGCCCGCGGGCCCCGCGCGCGGCGCCGCGCCGCCGCGCGCGCGCGCGGCGCGACGCGCGTCGTCGTCGTCGTCGTCGTCGTCGTTCGGTGACGCCGACGTCCTGCGCTGGGCGCGTCGCGCGTGGTGCGAGCGCGTGCGCGCCGACGGCGACGTCGTCGTCGACGCGACGCTCGGGTGCGGACGCGACGCGCTGTACCTCGCGCTCGAGTGCGCGTCGCCCGACGTCATCATTCGCGGCTTCGACGTCGCGAGCGAGGCGCTGGAGGCGTCGACGCGCGCGTTCGAGGACGCGCGCGTCGCGCCGCGTCGGTTCGCCTTCGAGCAGAGGTGTCACGCCGACGCGTTGGAGGCGATGGCGGCGACGCGCGCGCGCGACGTCGGCGTGCTGATGGCGAACCTGGGGTACTTACCCGCCCCGGGCCTGCGCGCGGACGAACGCGCGCGAAGGACGCGCACGGAGGCGTCGACGTCGGCGCGACTCGTGCGCGCGGGGACGCGGACGCTGCGGCTCGGCGGCGTGTTCACCGTCGTCGCCTACCTCGGTCACGACGGCGGCGCGGAGGAAAACGAGGCGGTGCGTCGCGCGTTCGCCGAATTGTCGCCCAAGGACTTCACCGTCGTGGTGCACGCGGTGGTGAATCGCAAGAACGCGCCGGTGTTGTACGTGTGCGAGCGCGTGCGATAGTCGGGCGTCGAACATTCGTCGTCACATCGCGTCGCGTCGTCGTCATGTCGCGCGCGCGCGAGAGGCTCGAGATCGACGACGCGAAGAAAGACCCGTTCGACGTGCTCGCGACGCGCGCGCGACGCGACGACGACGCGACGACGCGGGCGCCGCCAAACATTTCGCGTCCCGAACAGAGTCCGTTGTTGGGCAAACTCGCGACGTTTTTACCGTCGCTCGCGAGCGCGAACGAGGCGCTGGCGACGAAAACGGCGAGCGAGGTGAACATCGAGGTCGCGAGCGACGACGACGGGGCGGCGAGGATCGAAATGGTGCGTGGAGACGAAGGAGCGCGCGCGGGACGCGCGCGGCGACGGCGACTCGAACGAACGATCGATCGACTGACTCGACGCGTGCGCGCGATTGGAACGCAGGATTTGGGACTCGGGGTGGTGGATTTGAAAACAGACGACGCGGTGCGCGTGGCGGCGAAACGCGCGGGGGTGGCGCACGAGGAGACGCGAGACGAGGTCAAGGCGGAGACGCTCGTGGTGCCGACGAAACAGAGCGGCGCGGCGTCAAAGAACGCGAAGCGCTCGAAGAAGATGATAGAGGAATTGTAATGTGTGTATCGATAGAGAAATCGTAGAAGCGCGGTGTCTCGCGGTGGTGTCGTCGCGAACGTCACTCGTCTCTCATAACAAACGCGAGCGTACGCTACATGCCGCCCAAGGCGCGTTCGAGGTCGTTCATTTCTCCTTCCAACGCGTGATTTTCGCGCAAGTACCGAATCAAAACCTTCTCAGCGTCACCCTGGAGCTCCTCCGCGCCCGCGGGCATGTTGACGCTCATCACGATCGACTTTCCCGATCTCAAAGCTAATCGTCTCGCGGCGTCGCTCGACGCTCGAGCCGACGCCTCCGTTCCGAGCAACGTCGTCGTCGCGACGCCGCCGCCTCCCAAACTACTTCGCGCCTTTACCCCAAACGCGCATTCCGAAAAACGCCCATCGCAACCGCCGATGTACGCAAACAATTGGTCGTGCAAGTGATACACTTGAAACGCCAACTCGACGCCTCGAACGTCGGCGACGAACATTTCGTGCCTCAATCTCGGCTCCGTCGTCTCCACACTCGACGTCATCTCTCCAGAATTAATCATCCATAACAGGTTTATTCGCCGACGCTTTCTCTCCCGGTCCGCTCTTTCGCTTACCTTCGTGGCTAAACTTATCGTCGTTGCGCGACGACTTCAAAAACGACCTAAACAGCGCCGAGGTGGTTTCGTAAATCATCGAACGAGTCTATTCGCGCAGTCACTGTCCGCCGAATCATCGCGCGTTTAACGTCAGTCTTCGTTCGTCGTTCCCGTCGCGCGCGCGTCGATCGGGCGTCGTCAGACGACGGCGGCGACCGATGATGCGTTCGGCTTAGGGTCAGCCGCGACGCGAGATCGTCGTCGTTTCGTCGCGCGCGACGCGTTCGAGGCGCGCGTCGCATCGCGCGCGACGCGCGTCGCATCGCCGTCGCGTCTCTCGCGCGAATTTCGCACCTCGAGCGTCGAGCGTCGCGTCGTGAGGTGCGGCATCGCGTCTGGCGTGCGGTGCTTGCTTTGGTTTGCAAATCGAATCGCGGCGGCGCGCGCGATACACAGTCTAATCGTCCGCGATGCCCGCGCGCTTGCGAATGCTCAGCGCTCGGGGAGACAATACTTTATCGCGATGCGTCGCCTTGTGCGTCGCGGTGTACGTGGCGACTTCATCGTGGAAACGGAGCGGCGAGGACGGCGAGTTGGCCAGAGCAGAGCGCACGCGCGGCTCGCCCGCGGCGACGGCGCGCGCGAACACCAAAAATTCGCTCCCGGCGCGTTGGGCGGCGAGATGGAGAACGGTTTTGAACGCATCAAAGTCGAGCGTCTTACGATTCGCCGTGGCGACGGCGTTGAAGACGATGCCCGCGCTCGGGTGATCGAGCCCGTGCGCCTCGAACAGCTCGCAGTCTTCGCAAATCTTCACCCACCTCGAGCACGTCAGCGCGGACTGCGGCGGTGAAAACTGCAAGAACGACTCGAACGCGGTGAACAATCCTTTGACGTCGGGCAGGCTGGCCTCCTCCGGAGCGGCGTGCGTTTCCACCGACTCGCCGCGTCTCGACGCCGCGCGTTCGAGCGCGCCGCGACCGTGCTTCTCCGCTTGCACCCCGGTGTAACGCTCGCGCTCGTCGTGGAATCGCACTTTACCCGGGCTCAACGCCGACTCCACGCTCGGTTCGCAACCGATCAATTTCGCGCACGTCGCGATCGCGTCCGCCTCGCCGTCCTCGTCGTCGCCGCGATCGATGTTCGCGCAATCCTCCATCACCAACGCGCGAAAATCTTCGTAATCAATCTTCCGATTCAATTTCGCCCTGCGCGCGAACGCGATCTCCGCGCGTCGCAACTTCCCCTCCCGCGCGTCGTCCCCCGCGCCCTTAAATATCACCTCTTTGCACAGCTTCGCGAACCGCGCGCCGTCCATGCGCGTCTCCGCGTCTCGTCGTCGGCCAAACGACCCGAACGCGTCGAACGCCCTCGTCAGCGCCTCCTCCAGATCGCTCGCGCGCAGCTTCGCCACCGTCTCTCGCGACACCGACGATTCTTCGTCGTTCGCGCGCGTTCGCGCCTTCGCCGCTTCGTCGGCGCCGTCGTAGAGCGCAATCTTTTCTCGCACGCTCGTCGCGCGCGGCACCGATCGATTCGTTCGATTCATTTCGTCGTCGGTCGTCGCGTCGCGTCCGTCGGCGGTCGTCGCGTCGGCGGTCGTCGCGTCCTCCATCGCGCGCGTCGTCGTCGGCGTCGCGTCGTCGGCGTCGTCGCGTCGCGTCGGAATCATCGATCGAATGCGAATGCGAATGCGAATGCGAACGCGTCGACGAGTGACGCCACAGCGCGACGACGCCGCGGCATGCGCGCGACGGCGACGCGCGCGTCGCCGTCGCGCGCGTCGCCGTCGGCGCTCCGGACGACGCGCGCCGGACGACGCGCGACGCGCGCGCGCGGCGACGACGCGCGGCGTCGCGCTGACGCGGATGGCGACGGCGCGACGAACGCGCGCGCGCGCGCGAACGTCGTGGACGACGCGACGACGACGGCGACGACGACGGCGACGACGACGGGACGCGCGTGCGTCGGAGGCGCGATCGACGGCGGGACGTCGACGCGAGACGCGCGCGCGATGGAGATTTCAGTCGCCGCGGCGTGCGCGGCGGCGATTTCGGCGGCGGCGCTGAGCGTCTTCGCGTTGGAGGGCGCGCGGAGGAAACGCGTCGCCGATCGGGCGGCGGGACGAGATCCGGATGAAGAGGTGCTGCGCGCGGCGGTCGAGGTGGCGGAGTTGGCGGAGAGCATGGCGCGGAGATGGCCGAGCGAAAAGACGATGAAACGCGCAAAGGCGGCGCGCGCCGAGGCGACGGAGATTCGACGACGGCGAGACGCGCGAAGAGACGCGGCGAAACGCGCCGAGGAATGGAAAGAGCGCGTGCGCGTGAAAGGGGGTGAAGGCGAGGAAGCGTCGGAGGGTGACGCCGAACGCGCGCGGTTGGACGCCGAGCTCGCGGCGCGCGCGCGCGCGAAGGAGGCGCGCGAGAAAAAGGCGCCGATGCCGGGCGCGTCGGCGCAGTGGACGCCCGCGGACGAATACCTGAATTCGATTTTGAGAAAGGAGAGCGCGGTGCACCCGGTGGATGATGCGGAGGTGGTGCGAAACGCTGAAGTCGAGTCGTCGCCGCGGACGAACGCGCGAGAAGCGCCGCGCGAACCGGAGTACCCGCCCGAACTCGTCGAGGCGATGAAGCGCATGGAGGCGGACATTGCGAGCGGGGCGTTTAGCGAGGAAGCGCTCTTGGAGAAGTACGCGGACGTTTTGGATACATTCGGGGAAGAGTTCGACCCCGTTAATATCGATGACGATGACGACAAGGGCGAGCATCCGCAATTGCTCGATCCGTACTGGTGGCGAGACGCGCGCGCGTTGCACTTGATCATGATCACGCCGATGGGAAGTCGAGACTCGCGCTTGTTCGCGATGCAAATGGTTCCGGATAACATCCCGCCGCGCGCGAGACCGGAAGACAAGTTTCATGTCTTGGCGTTTGAAAATAAGTCGGACGCCGAAAATTTTTGTTTCTTCATGCAGTCGAAGCGGGAAGACGAGGATTTGGACGACGCGTTGAGAGGTTTGGTGACGATGACGGGCATCGGACCGAAGGAGTTGCAAAAAGTCGCCGACGACGCAGGCTACGGTGTCACCGTCGTCGGCGCTGGGCGAGTCGACTTGTCGGCCAACCGCCCACACGTAGACGTATTAAATCACATCACGCACATCGGGGGCGAAGTGTACCTTTGGGAATTCGCGAGGAAAGTCAAGCGCGACTTTGACGCCGAAAACGGTGGCGCCGGCGCGAGGTGAAAACTTTAGATAGCGTTACAATTCTCGTGCCGGTGCGACTTCACTTAATAAACCACAGACCCACCAACGATACGCCAGGCGTTTTTACCCGTCTCACATCGCTTGAGCTCGTACTTGGCGCGATAAGTGCTTTCGTAGACGTCGTCGGGCTCGTTCCGCGCGCGATCCTTTAACACCGCCACCTCCGTGAGCGTCGTCTCTACGAATACCTTCTCCGTGCCGATGACCTGCACGGAGTCAATGCTGAGATCGTTAAGTTTATACTCCCAAGCCCAGCCGTGCGTGGCGACGTCTTCAGCGCGCGTCTTCCATTGTTGCAACATGGGTCCATCCAAGATGCCATCCAAGTAACGCGTGTTGTGGCTTTGACCCATCGCTTGCGCCTTGGCCATTTGCCACTTGCGCACGAGCTTCTCCGCCGTACCTTTATCCATGGTCACCGCGGGCGTAGGGCGAGGTTTGGGCGCCACTCGCGTGGGCGGGCCTAATTCGCGACGCGGCGTCTTGACGTCCATCTTCGGCATGTTCAACGTCGGCATCTTCAACTTTGAAATCGTGCTCCCGGCGGTTCCGACGGCGGCTTGCAACGGTGCGAGCGGGTTCAAAGTCGGCAGCTTCGGCGCGCTGACATTACCAGTGCGACCACTCACGGCGAACGCGATACCGGCGAACACGCCGAGCTTGGCCACGGCGACGACGCGGCGCTGCGCGTCCGAGACGCCGAATTGCAGCGCTGGGGGTGTCGGCGCGAAAGCCGTGACGACGGAATCGACGCTGGAAACGACGACACGCTTCGCGGCTTCGATCGCGCCTTGAATACGAATCAATACGGGAATCGAGCTCATTCGCCCGACGAAACCTTGAACGCTCGGTGTGGAAAACCATTCATCGAGGGTGGGCGTTCCACGCGCGTTTGAACCGCGGAAGAGCGGGAACGCGACGTCTACCAACCATTGATCCGCCATCGAGCACATCCCTTCCGCGATGTCTCCGCTCGGAGAACGGTCCTCGATGTATTGCAACAAACCCGGATCGACGGTATCGTCGCGCAGACCGAGCGTGTGCTCCGCCTCGTCGAGCTGGCCGAGCAAAATTTGGCACACGGCGCGTTCGACGCCGACGTCAGCAAAGTGACTGATGTCGGCGGATTCCAAAGAGGCGAGTTGGATTTGATGCAGAATCTCGTCCGCATCGGCAATCATCATCGGTTTACGATCAATCACGCCGGCGACGACGTGGGCGAGAGCGCTCTTGTACACTTCGTCGGAATCAAGGGCGATGTAATCCGGAGCGTCGATGAAGAGAGACACTTGTTCTTGCGCCGTAAGCAATTCGTTGGCTTGCTCCATGAAAGCCGCGCGCTGCTCGAGCTGTTGCGCCGGATCTTTCGTCCACAGCAATGAACGAAGAGCACGCAAGCCCAAAGCACGTTCGGATCGAGCCTCCAAAGGTGAGGCCAGCAACTCCAAGACGTATCCTGGCGCCACGTCGTGATACGACAGCGCAATGTTGCGACGAACTTCGGGAGCAAAGGAGCTGCCCGCCACGCTCGAGAGCGTCTTCGAACCCATGTCGAGCAGTTCACATCCTTCGGCAAATCGTGGCGGATTCGCCACGAGCGCCATGTGACCGTACTCGCACAATGCCAACGCCACGGTGAGCGCGACGTCGCGGCGATGCCGGCGACCGCTCACGCACTGCGCGACGACGTGCTCAAATTCCAAAACAGCCTCGTACTCGCCGGCTTCCTGGAGCAGGCAGAGCGCGGCCGCCGCGCGATGCGGCTCGACTGGGGTCAAGATCCCTTCGGCGATGTCGTCGTCGTGTTGTCTTCGAGCCTCTTCGTCCTTCAACACCGCCACGGCTTCGTCGATGAGCGAGAGACGTTGTTCGAGCATGTACGGCGAGTACCCCTCGGTGAGCTGGGCATCCATGACGGCGAGCGCCGCGCGCGGAAGCGCGTTCGGCGTCGACCGAGCCGCCGTCAAACCCAAAATTTGGTAATAAGACAAAGGAAGCGCGATGGTACCTTCGGGGGTGTCGAAGCCGCCACCCGTCCAGCCTTGCGTCGGCGACGCGTGGATTCCTGGAATCTCGTAATCCTCCTCCTCGTCGTCCACGGGCGGCTTCATCGCCGCCATCGGCGCGTACGCTTTCTGCTGTGCTTTCTCCGCGGCAGCCATTTCGGCGTAATACGGCGCGTCTTCTTCTCCCGCCTCGATCTCCGCCGCGGCTTGCGCGACGGTTTTCGGCGACTCGTAAGACGAGTTCCCATTCGTCGCGTACGCCGCCGTCGTCGACTTATCTTCGCTCGCGCCGCCGTACGCCGACATCCCACCCGCGACGAACAGTCGCGCGTCGACGTCGTCGTCGCCCTCCGCCGTCTCTTCCTCGTACGCCGCCGCGCCGCCGCGCGCCGTCTCCTCGCCGTACGCCTCGTACGCCGTGCGTTCGAGGTTGATGATTTCCCCCCCGTACGCGTTCGCCCCGACCGCGTCGTCACCGTTCACCACCCCCTCATCCCACGCGTTCGCGTTCTCCTCGTCTTCGACCGCTTTCGTCGTCGTCGCGCTTCGTCTCGTCGTCTTCGTCGTCGTCGTCGCGTTTCGCGTCGTCGTCCTCCTCCTCCTCCTCGTCGTCGTCGTCGTCCGCATCGTCGTCCCGCGCGTCGTCGCCATCGCGCGCGTCCTCATCTCCCTCGACCCTTCGCCCGTCGTTCGCGCGTCGCCTCGCGCGTCGCGCGTCGTTCGCGTCGTTCGCCCGCGCGTGTTCGCGCGACAGCCGGATCGCTCGCCCCTTTGTGGATCGTTCGCCTCGCCGAAGCGCGCGCGCGCGTCGCGTCCGTCGACGCCGCTTTGCGCGCGATTTGACTCGAGCGCGTCGCGGGCGTCGTTCGCCCGAGCGCGTCGCGCTTCGTCGAGGCGCCGTGTTCGGTCGTCGCCGCGCGGTCCGCGTCGGTCGAGGGACGCGACATTTTGAATTTTGTGTTCGCCTTGGGTTCGTGTGTGCGTTTCAGTCTCACTCTGAGGTTCGTGTGTGCGTTTCAGTCGAACCGTTTCAG
>Ga0255765_1002065_pt1 | contig 23526 bp, 21 predicted proteins | sample 041ome_8_FD_179965 | JGI IMG/M metagenome (GOLD analysis project Ga0255765, IMG submission 179965) | Coastal salt marsh microbial communities from the Groves Creek Marsh, Skidaway Island, Georgia - 041407BS metaG (version 2) | ecosystem: Environmental > Aquatic > Marine > Intertidal zone > Salt...
CAATTAGCCAGTTAGTGTTTTTGACACTAAAATTTTTAATCTCTTCTTTTGATTTATTTCCATAAGGTGAATTTAAATTATCAGATAGATAGATAATACTTTCATTGGGCATCAATTTGTTTATTGCATTATATATGGTTATGCCTCCAATTCCAGAATCAAAAATACCTATGGGTCCGTTTGTCATAAAATAAAAATAAAAAAAAACTATCTAAAGGATTAGATAGTTTTTTATAAATAAAAGTATAAGAAGATGTTAGAATCCTAATTCTTTTTTTACATCTTCCATCAAGTCTTTACCGTCTGCTAAAATTAAACTCCCACCTTGTGTTCCGTCAATTACATAATCAAAACCTTGAGCTCTAGCAACTTTCTGAATAGCAGCTCTAGCTTTTTCAATAAGTGGTCTCAATAAATCGGCTTGCTTTTTTTGAATATCTTGAGAAGCAGTTTGTTGATATTGTTGAATATTTTGCTCCATTCCAGCTAATTCTTTTTGTCTAGCATCATTAGTTACTTGTGTTTGATTTTGAGCGTCAGCTGAGTAAGTTTGAAGTTTTGTTTGATATTCTTTCATAGATGCATCAATCTCTGTAGCATATGTTTTTTGTAGTTTTTCTAACTGAGCTTGGGCTTCTTTAACTTCAGGCATTTCACTTATAAGAGTTTGGCTGTCAATGTGAGCAACTTTACTTTGAGCTGATAAATTTAATGTCAAAAACATTAAGGCAAATACTGAGATTAAATTTTTAATAGTTTTCATTTTATTTTCTTTTTAGTTTTTTTGTTTTTTTCTTGAATTTAGTAGACTATCTCTTTTCTTTTGATAGGCTTTTCTTTTTTCTTCTCTTTGTTTTAAAATTAATTCTCTTCTTGACTTAAATTCTTTTTCCTTTTCCGCTTTTTTTTCCTCAAGAAGTTTCTTTTTTTCTTCTTTTTCAGAATTCAACTTATTATCGTCAAACTCAAGATTTAGTTCGCTTATTTTTTTATCTCTCAATAAACTACTTAAAACCAGTTCGCTAATATCGTATTTTTTTTCGGAATATAGAACTATAGCATCAGCAGATTGATCAAATATTTTATCAAATTTTCGTTGTTTAGCAATTTTTTGAACAACATTTAATACTTGATCTTGAATTGGCTTAATCAGTAATAGTTCCTGAACAACCCAATCCCCATTTACACCAAATCTTTTCTCTGTGTAGTTTTCAAGTGATTTTTGTTCAAATTCTATTTCAGAAAGCCTATCCTCGATTAATTCTTTTGTAAGTAATGGCTTTTCAAGTTCTAAACTATCTTTTAATTTAAGAATATATTTAGATCTTAGCTCAATTTCATCTTTCCAATTGCTCATCTTTTCATCTAATTGCTCGTTTGCTAATTTATATTCATCCATTTGAGAAAGAATATATTCCATGTCAATTATACCTATCCTTTCACCTTTTTGACTAAAAAGGTTCTGATTCAATAATATAATTACCGAAAATATTATTAAATTTTTCATTACTGTGATCTAAAAATCTAAAAATTTTGCCCAAGCACAAAGTGTGTTTCCCATCCGTGGGAATCTAATACACCATCATAAGGACTATCAAATCCATATCCAAAGTCAATACCTAAAAGACCAAAAGCTGGCATGAATATTCTTACTCCTAGTCCTGCAGACCTTTTAGAATTAAATGGATTAAAATCTCTAAAATTGTTGTATCCATTTCCAGATTCTAGAAATGTTAGAGCAAAAATTGATGCCGCAGGCTTAAGAGTTATTGGGTACCTAAGTTCAAGTGAAAATTTGTTATAAATTGTGGATCCATCTCTGTCTGAAAGAGCTTGATTTGTATATCCTCTGAGTGCAACAGTTTCTCTTCCATCCATTGCATATTGTGACATACCATCTCCACCAAGATAAAATCTGTCAAATGGAATAACTCCTCTATCATTATTGTATGCGCCTAAAAAGCCGAATTCTGCATGTGTTTTTAAAACTAGTTTATCTATAATTCTAGTGTACCAACTCCCTTTAAATTTTATTTTATAAAATTCTAACCATTTGAATTTTTCTTGGTCAATTTTTGCTTGATCTGGAGATCCGTCTTCGTTTTGATATTCAGCCTGGTTTTCTAAATCTCCATAATCTATGTCATTGAAAAGAGAATAAGGCAAGGACAATTTTGCACTAATTGAAAACTGAGATCCTCCTAAAGGGAAAATAGGATTAACATAAGTATTATCCCTTGTTAGATTAATTTGATAAAAAATATTGTTAGATTTTCCGTCTCCAAAAGTAAACAGTCCGGTGTAATAATTATTCAAATTATAGTATTGATATCCGATCGACTGACTTAAAATAAAATAATCATCAGGGACCCTAAGCTTTTTTGCAAGTCCTATTTGAGCACCTGAAATTTCAAAAAACTGATCTTTGTTTGCTCTACCAGTTAAATAATTAAATCTGTATTGTTTTGTTCTTGAAATAGATGTTGAAAATGATACTGGTTGTCTACCTCCTAACCATGGTTCAGAAAATGAAAAACTAGATGTATTGTAGAATCTATTAGCCTGTAATCTTAATGATAAAGATTGACCATCTCCCATAGGTAAGGGTTTGTATTGAGATTTGTCTTTTAGCCCCTTTAAAGAAAAATTATTAAATGAAAGTCCTAATGTTCCAATAAATCCACCACCACCGTAACCACCTTGAAGCTCGACTTGACTTGCACCCTTTTCAACTAGACCATATTCAATATCAACAGTACCTGCGTTAGGGTCAACATTTTTAAAATCAGGACTGATTTGTTCAGGGTCAAAATAACCAATTTGTCCAAGCTCTCTAACTGTTCTAACAACTTGGTCTTTACTATATAAATTTCCAGGTTTTGTTCTAAGTTCTCTATAAATTACATGATCTTTGGTCCGAGTATTACCAACTACACTTATTTTATTAAAATATGCAGGCTTACCCTCTACTATTCTAACTTCAAAATTTATCGTATCGTTTTCAACAGAAACTTCAACAGGATTTATATTAGAAAATAAGTATCCATTATTTTGGTATAAATTTGTTAAGTCTTCTCCATCAGGTTTAGAATTATCTGCTATTCTTTTTTTCAAAAGGACACCATTGTAAGTATCTCCTTTAGATAAGCCTAAGACTCTTAAAAGCTGATTGTCAGTATAAACTGTATTACCTAAAAAATTAATATCACCAAAATAATATTTATTACCTTCTTCAAGATCAATATTTATTGAAATCCTGTTTTTATTAGTAATAACAGAATCAACAATAATTCTTGCATCTCGATATCCTTTTTCTTTGTAGAATTCTAAAATTGAATTAAGGTCATCTTTGTAATCTTTATCAATAAACTTTGACTTTTTCCAAAATCTACCAAAAAACTTTGTTTTGGTATTTTTCATCTTCTTTTTAAGCTTAGAAGATTTTGCAATATTATTACCAGTGAAATTTATATTGTCAATTTTAACTCTGTCACCTAAATCAATTTTAATAAGCATTTTACTAAGGTTGACATCACTAGTATCAGGGACAACATTTATAGCAACTTTAGCATTTAAAAAACCATCTTTCTTGTACTTATTAACAATATAATTTTTTGTTGTTTTAATGAAGTTTTCAGTAATTTTTTGACCCTTTTTTATTTCTGTATCACTAATTATAGTTTCAATTTTTGATTTTTTTAATCCAGTAATTTTAAAATCAGATAGGGTAGGTAATTCAATTATATCAATTTGTATACTAGCATTATTATCTCTAATATCAGTAAGATAAAAATTTATATCACTAAATAAATCTAGTTTCCATAATTTGCTAATTATACTACTAATTTCCTCACCAGGAATTCTAATTTTTTGACCTTGTTTTAAACCAGTATAAGTAATTACTGTTTGTTCATTAAAATTTTTTAATCCAGTAACTTTTATTTCATCTAAAATGTATTCATTTCCTTTAACAAAATCAGTTTGCTGTGACCACGTATTTATACTGATGAGTAATATAAATAAAGTTAAATAAGATTTAATTTTTAAAAACATCAATATAGTTTTCTATTTTATGTGATTTTTCCAAACCTTCTATCTCTTTTACCATAGTTGTCAATTGCATCATAAAAATTCATTTCTTTAAAATCAGGCCAAAGTATTTTAGTAAAGTACAATTCAGCATATGCTATTTGCCAAAGTAAAAAATTACTAATTCTATTTTCACCACCTGTTCTAATCAAAAGATCTACGTTTGGTAAATTTCGGGTGTAAAGATGCTCATTTATTATGTTTTCATCAATATTTTTTTCAGAAATTATGTTATTTTTAACTTTATTTGAGACATCTTTTACAACTTTTACTATTTCTTGCCTGGATCCATAACTAATTGCAAGATTTAAATTTAGTTTTTTGTTTGTTGATGTACTTTTTATAATTTCTTTCAACTTTGATTTTGGTTTTTCTTTTAATGAATCTAAATCTCCAATTAATTCAACTTTAATTCCGTTTTCAATTAAGGATTCTTTTTCCTTTTCAAGAGAATAAACCAATAAGTCCATAAGAGCATTTACTTCATAACTAGGTCTATTCCAGTTCTCAGTAGAAAATACAAAAAGAGTTAAATCTTTAATGCCCATTTTTAGAGAAGCATTTATACACTCTCTGACAGATTCAGTTCCGTTTTTGTGTCCAAATTCTCTTTTTTTTCCAATTTTTTTTGCCCACCTTCCATTACCATCCATAATGATGGCCACGTGGCTTGGAATTTTATTTCTAGTTTTATTCTTCATATTTAATTGGGACAATAGCATCCTCTCTTACCAAATAAATAAGTTATTGAAACCCCGCTAAATACATACCAATCTCTGCTTAGTGATGAACCAAAATTATCTGAGGAGAGCTTTTGTTTATCTCCTGGATAACTACCATCAAGATTGTCTGAATAACTGTGGTTAGCAGTAATTTCAAATGCAAAAATAAAGTTTTTTGATGGTTTTATTTTATATCCTATTGTAATTGGTATTGAGATAGAAGAGGCATCACCATATTTAATAGCTTTTTTTTCACCAATTGGGTATCTGATAGCATCATATCTAAAAAATGAAATACCTGAACTCAAATAGGGAGTCATTTGTAAAGAAGAAGAAAATACATCAAATTCTAGGAAATTAAAATCAAGACCAATCCCAAATTCAGCGATATTATTTTGAAAGAATTTTCCTCTTTGTTTTCTATATTCAACGCTGTTTGACCAATTGTCTGAGCTCCCAATTTTCGAATAGTTAAATTTAGCTCTTGCAGAAATACGTTCATTGAAATTTCTTTTATAAACAATGCCAAAAACAAAATTAGCTGATGAATTGTATGAAAATGGGTGGACATAAGTTGTTGGACCAACATCCCCAATGTAATTTGATCCTCCTGCAAATAAACCGATTTCGTTTTCTTGAGAAAAAATAAAATTAAAATAAAGTAAAAAAATAAGAGGAATTATTTTCCTAATCATTGCAATTGTATAAATATATAAATTCAAATTTGATTTGAATTAGGCATTTCTTTTGTCTTCTCCCCACAATAATTTGTTTCTTAAGGTTTTGTAAAAACTATTATTCTGAAGTGATGCAAGTTTAATTTTAAAGCTAGCTTTTTTAATTTTAATAACAGTATTATTTTCAAGAGAAATAATTTTTGAATCTAATGAAAGTAAATGAGATTCTTCTCTTCCTTTAACACTTAATTCTATTATGGTTTCATCAGAAATTATTAAAGGTCTGGCATTTAAGTTATGAGGAGCAATTGGTGTTATCGAAAAGGTTTGGCTTGAGGGTGACATGATTGGACCACCACAACTAAGAGAATATCCAGTAGAACCAGTTGGAGTTGAAATTATTAGCCCATCTGCCCAATAAGTATTTAAATATTCACTATCCAGAACTGTTTTAATTTCAATCATAGATGTTGTATTTTTTCTTCCAACACTTACTTCATTCAATGCATAATTAAAGTCAGAAAAATTTGTCTTATTATTAGCACTTACCTCTAGGAGACTTCTTTCTTTTATGTCATATTCTCCAAATAATATCTTATTGAGTTCAGAATGAAGCATTTCTTGTTTTAATGTGGCTAAAAAACCTAGTCTTCCTGTATTAATACCCATAATTGGTATACCAAGATCTCTAACGTATGTAATTGATCTTAAAAGAGTACCATCTCCTCCAATAGTTATCATTAAATCATAAGTTCTGTCAAGGTCTTTATGATTTACAAATATTTTATTAGAAGAATTTTTATCAGAAATAATAGAATTGAATTCTTTTTCAAGTACTAACTCTACGTCATGTTTTTTTGCAATACTTAATAACTCCAAAAAAATTTTTTTGGAAGTGTTATCATTAGATAGACCGTATATTGCAATTTTCATTATTAAATAATATTTCTTTGCAAATTAATTAAAATAACAGATTATAAATCTCTAATTTTGAAAATTATGACAAAATTAAGTGTAAATATAAATAAGATAGCAACTCTAAGAAATGCCAGAGGAGGGAATAAGCCTGATTTACTATTAATGGCCAAGGATATACAATTATTTGGTGCTCAAGGTATAACAATACATCCAAGACCTGATCAAAGGCACATTACTTACAATGATGCTTTAAACTTGCCTGAGTTTGTAAATACTGAATTTAATATTGAAGGAAATCCAATTGAGAAATTTATTGATTTAGTTTGTCAAATTAAACCCGATCAGGTAACATTAGTTCCTGATAGTATTGATGCAATAACGTCTGATGCAGGTTGGGATACAATAAAAAACAAATCTTTTCTTAAAGAGGTTGTATATGAATTTAAAAATCACGGTATAAGAACTTCAATTTTTATTGATACTAACTTGAACTTTATTGAAGCAGCTAAAGAAATTGGAACTGACAGGATTGAACTTTATACAGAATCTTATGCTGTAAATTTTGAAAAAGGAAATAAAAAAGAAATAAAGAAATATGTTAATGCTTCAAATTTTGCTAATAACATAGGTCTTGGAGTTAATGCTGGTCATGATTTAAACCTTGAAAATATTAATTTTTTTGTAAAAGAAATTCCTTTTTTAGATGAGGTTTCTATAGGTCATGCAATCATTTGTGAGTCTTTATACTTAGGACTAGAAAATGTAATAAACATGTATTTACAAAAGATAAATAATGCTATTAAACAGTAAAATAGTTGGAACTGGAAATAAAACTTTAGTTGTTTTGCATGGTTTTCTTGGAATGCTTGATAATTGGAAAACTTTTGCTAAAAAAATGGTAGGCAATGATTATAAAATTCATCTATTAGATCAAAGAAATCACGGTAAAAGTTTTCACAATAATGAGTTTAATTATCAAATAATGGCTGAAGATTTGCATCATTATGTTACCTATCATAATATTAAAAAATTTTCTTTGATTGGTCACTCAATGGGAGGAAAAACTGCTATGATGTTTTCAAGTTTTTTTCCAGAGCTTATTGATAAAATGATAGTTGTTGATATACTGCCTATTTATTATAAGAACGATTATGCAACAATTTTAAACTCATTAAAATCATTAGATTTAGAAAAACTAAGAACCAGATCTGAAATTGATAAGGCCTTAAAAAATGATTTTAAAGAATTATCATTTAGATCATTTTTATTAAAAAACTTACATAGAATTGACAAAGATAAATTGGGCTTTAAAATAGATTTAGATATTATATTGAATAATCTCAATGAGGTTGAAAAATCTTTACCAAATAAACTTTTTTATGGTGGGGAGGTTCTATTTGTAAAAGGCGAAAAATCTAATTACATAAATGACTCAAATATTAATTCACTTATCAATCAATTTCCAAAATATAAAATAGTAGAAATCCAAAACGCTGGTCATTGGGTACATGCTGAAAATTTGAATGATTTTATTAAGGAGACTTTACTTTTTTTAGAATCTTAAAAGTTGGTCACCTGTAAGAAAAGAGCTACTTTTGCGTCCTAATTTTGTAAAATATGAAGGTTTCAAAAAAAGATATTGATAAGTTAAATTCAATTATATCTATTGATATTGAAAAAAATGACTTTGAATCAAATGTTGAAAATGTATTAAAAGACTATAGAAAAAGAGCAAATATCCCAGGTTTCAGAAAAGGCCATACACCCATAGGACTTATAAAAAAACAATATGGTTTGTCTGTTAAAGTTGATGAAATCAATAAGCTTATTCAAAAAGGTTTATCAGATTATTTAAGTAACGAAAAGCTAGCAATACTTGGAAACCCTGTTCCAGTTGAAAAAAATAATATCGATTGGAATGCTGATAAATTAACTTTTGATTTTGAAATCGGTTTGTCTCCTAAATTAGAGGTTTCTCTAAAAAATAAAAAAGCTATTCCTTCTTTTGAAATTGATGTTGACAAAAAAATGATAGATGATCAAATCAAAAATATTCAAAATCAATATGGAAAATTGTTAGCTCAAAATCGAATTGAAGACGATTTTGAAATTAATGGAAACTTCAAAAATGAAGATTTTGAAATTGATAATAAATCCAATTTTAAGTTAAAAGACATAAAAGGTAAATCAAACAAAGAACTACTGAAAAAATTAACAATCGGAGATTCAGTTGAATTAAAAACTAAAGGTTTGTTTACAAAAGATTCAGATTTAACCTTTCATTTAAAAATAGATGATCAGAAAAAAGATGAAATCAAAGTTGTTAATTTTTCTTTAACTGAAATTAATAAACGAGTTCCAGCAGATTTAGACCAAGAGTTATTTGATAAACTTTTTGGGAAAAACTCAATCAAATCAGTTACGGAATTAAAGGATAAACTTAAAAAAGACGCGGAATCTAACTTTGCTAATCAAACGGATCAAAAGCTATTAAATGACATCACTGAACATTTAATTGATAATACAAAATTTGAACTTCCAGATAAATTTCTAAAGAAATGGATGCAAACAGCAGGGGAAAAAAAACTAACTGAGCAAGAAGCTAATGAAGAATATGAAAAATCTGAAAAAGGACTAAGATATCAGTTAATTGAGGCAAAAATTATTGAGCAAAACGATATAAAGATCGACCACATTAAAATTAAAGATTTTGCCAAAGAATTAATTAAATCTCAAATGAAACAATATGGTCAAAACAGCCCAGAAGAAAAAGAGTTAGAATCTATTGCACAAAGGATTTTATCTAATAAAGATGAAGTAAAAAGGATTTCTGATCAATTATTAAGTAAAGAACTTTTGGAATTATTTAAAAATAATTTAAAGTTTAAAAAGAATAAGGTTTCGTACGAAAAATTTATTGAAATGGCTTATGCTAAAAAATAATTAACTTTAACGTAATTATAAGATTATATTATGGACTACTCTAAAGAATTCAAAGAATACTCAATTAAACATCATGGCATTAATTCGTTGTACTATGATAAACTTGTAAGTTCTATGACACCATATATTATTGAAGAAAGACAATTGAATGTCGCTCAGATGGATGTTTTTTCAAGATTAATGATGGATAGAATTATTTTTTTGGGTACAGGAATTAATGATTCGATAGCTAATATAATTCAAGCACAATTACTTTTTTTAGAGAGTACTGACAAAGATAAAGACATTCAAATCTATATTAATTCACCAGGAGGATCTGTTTATGCTGGTCTAGGAATTTATGATACTATGCAATTTATTAATCCAGAGGTTGCTACTATTTGTACTGGGATTGCAGCATCAATGGCTGCAGTTTTATTATGTGCTGGACAAAAAGGTAAAAGATCAGGATTAACTCATTCAAGAGTTATGATACATCAACCACTTGGTGGAGCTCAAGGACAAGCTTCCGATATCGAAATTACAGCCAGAGAAATTGGAAAACTAAAGAAGGAATTATACGAAATAATTGCTAATCACTCTGGCCAAAAATACGATAAGGTTTACAAGGATAGTGACAGAGATTATTGGATGAAAGCTCAGGAGGCAAAAAAATATGGAATGATAGACGAAGTTTTATCTAAAAAATAATTTAATGTCTGAAAAAAACTTAATTTGTTCTTTTTGCGGTTTAACTAAATCTCAGACTAACTTATTAGTTGCTGGACAGGATGCCCACATTTGTGATAGCTGTATTGAGCAAGCTTATGGAATAATTATTGAGGAATCTAAAAGAACAGTTGTCAGACAAGATCCGATTGAACAAGAAATTGCAAAACCAAAAGAAATCAAACTTTTTTTAGATCAATATGTTATAGGACAAGATCATACTAAAAAAGTTCTCTCTGTTGCAGTTTACAATCATTATAAAAGGATAAATCAAAACTTCTCCAAAGATGATATTGAAATTGATAAAAGTAACATATTAATTGTTGGAGAAACGGGTACAGGAAAAACATTGATAGCAAAAACAATTGCGAAAATGTTGGATGTTCCTTTAGCAATTGTAGACGCTACAGTATTAACTGAAGCCGGTTACGTTGGAGAAGATGTTGAAACTATTTTAACAAGATTGTTACAAGCTTCAGATTATGATCAGAAAAAAGCTGAGAAAGGTATAGTGTTTATTGATGAGATTGATAAAATTGCCAGAAAAAGTGATAATCCATCTATAACCAGAGATGTTTCTGGTGAAGGTGTTCAACAAGCACTACTAAAACTTCTGGAGGGAACAATTGTTAATGTTCCTCCTAAAGGAGGAAGAAAACACCCTGATCAAAAATTCATTGAGTTAAACACACAAAATATACTTTTTATTGCGGGTGGTGCTTTTGACGGAATTGAGAAGATTATTTCTAAAAGGCTAAATATGCAAGTAGTTGGTTATAAAAATCCTTCTTCTAAGAAAATAAATCATAAAAATCTTTTATCATTTATTTCTCCAAAAGATCTAAAAGATTTTGGATTAATTCCTGAAATTCTAGGTAGACTTCCTGTATTGTCCTACATGAACTCTTTAGATAGAAAAACTCTTAGATCAATTCTTACCGACCCAAAAAACTCGCTAGTAAAGCAATATGAAAAACTATTCAAAATAGATGGGATTAAACTGTCATTTTGTGATGAAGGTTTAGATTATATAGTCGAAAAAGCCTTAGAATTTAAGTTAGGTGCCCGGGGGTTAAGGTCAATATGTGAATTAATTTTAAATGATGCAATGTTTGAATTACCAAGTTCAAAAAGAAAAAAACTCCACGTTGATAAACAATACATTTCAAAAAAACTATCACTGTCAAGCTCAAGTATTCTTAAGGCAGCTTCTTAATTAATTTTTAATAATTCTTCAATAATTTTTCGATCATTAGATAATCGAGGAACTTTATTTTGCCCACCCAACTTATTATTTAATTTCAACCAGTTAAAGAATAAATTATTTTTAGCTTCAACTATTTCTAATTGACTCATAGTTATATTTTTGAATCTTTTTGCTTTATAATCTGTATTTATTTTTTGAAGATTTAAATCCAAATCTTTTTCGAACTGAGAAATATTTTTAGGTTTTTTTTGAAATTCAATTAGCCATTGGTGAAACCCTGATTTATCTTTGTTTATAAAACTAGGAGCAACTGTATATTCAAAAATAGTTGAGTTGTGTTTTGATAATGTCTTATTTAAAGCAAGATCTGTATTCTCAATTATTAATTCTTCACCAAAAGCATTAATAAAGTTTTTTGTTCGACCAGTAATTTGAATTCTGAACGGTTTTAGGGATGTAAATTTTATTGTGTCACCTATTTTATATCTCCAAAGCCCAGCATTGGTGGAAATTATAATCGCATAATTAGTATTTAATTTGACCTTACTTAGATTAACAATTTGATTATTATCCTTTAAACTTCTGGAATTGAACTCTTGAAATTCAAAATAAATTCCATAATCTAACATTAATAACATATCATTTTTGTCATTTCTATCTTGAATAGCAAAAAACCCCTCAGATGCATTGTATATTTCATAAAATCGAACATTATTACCTAATGCTTTTATAAATTGATTTTTATATGGTTTAAAATCAACTCCACCATGAAAATAAACTTCTAAATTTTCCCATATTTCTTTTATTGATTTAATGTTTTTCTCTGCAAGAATTTTGTTAATCATTATGAGCATCCATGATGGAACACCAGCAAGACTAGTTACATCTTCATTAATTGTATTTTTAATTATAGCATTTAGCTTTTCGTCCCATTTATCCATGAGTGAAATTTCATTATTTGGAGCACTCATCAATTCTGCCCATATTGGAAGATTATCAATTAAAATTGCAGAAAGATCACCAAAATATTTATTTCCATTGTTTTGTATCTTTTTGCTGCCACCAAGCCTCAATGATTTTCCAGAAAATAAGTTTGAATCTTCGTTATTGTTCATATAGATACATAAAACATCTTTTCCAGCTTTGTAATGACATTCCTCAAGGGATTCTTTACTAACCGGAATAAATTTGCTTTTGGAATTTGTGGTTCCGCTCGATTGTGCATACCATTTTATTTCAGTGTTCCAAAATATATTTTCCTCTCCTTTTATAGATCTATTTATATATTTAAAAAAGTCTTCATAAGTTGATACAGGAACTTTATTGGAAAATGTTTCGTAATCATCAATAGTTTCAAAACCATATTTTTTACCAATCTCAGTATTTTTTGCACAATTTATTAAGTTCATCAATACCTCATTTTGAACTTCGATGGGGTGTTTTTTAAACAATTTAATTTGATGGATTCTTTTTTTAAGAAACCAAGCTGTAATACTATTGACAATTGAGAATGGCATTTTAACTATCTTTAATTTAAAATTAATTATAATTATTTGATAAATGTTTAATGGAGTTCTAAATAAAATGAAAACTGAACTTAATCATGATTTAAATTATTATTTAGATTTTGAAAATGATTTTATCAATCTTAATCAAATTTTAGGATCAAAAATTAAATTAAGTTTTAAAGGATATCAATGTTTAAATTGTAAGTCTGATATTGAGTTATTTAGACAAGGGCATTGTAAGAAATGTTTTTTTGAATTACCCAGTACAGCAGATTGGGTAATGAAACCTGAGTTGAGTAAAGCCCATTTGAACATTGAGGAAAGGGATTTACAATATGAAAAAAGTGTACAATTAAAGCCTCATATTTTATATCTAGCTTATTCAAGTAATATTAAAGTAGGTGTAACTAGAAAATCTCAAGTCCCTTACAGATGGATTGACCAAGGAGCTATTGAAGCTATTGAAATTGCAGAGTTTCCAAATAGGTATTTAGCTGGGATTTGTGAAGTAGAATTAAAAAAATTTTATGCAGATAAAACTAATTGGAGGGAGATGTTAAAAACAAATTCTAGCTCCATTAATATCAAAAATGAAAGTAAAAATGCTTTAAAAAGACTTCCTAATCAGATTTTAAGTTCTATTACAGAAAAAGATTACACAGCTTTAAAAATAGACTATCCTGTTAAAAAGTATCCTATTAAACCAAAAAGTTTAAATCTAATAAAAGAAAAAGTTTTTGATGGTGAACTGGTTGGAGTTAAGGGACAGTATTTGATTTTTGATGATGATACAGTTTTTAATATCAGATCAAATGAAGGTGTTGTAATTAGTATGGAAATACTCAAATCTTAATTTCCTCTCCAATTTTTAAATCAAACTTTCTTCTGAATAAATACACAAAGAAATATAAAAGAGGTGTATCTAAAAATGCAACTAAAATTTTAAATAGAACTCCTGAAATAACTAAACCTAAAAAAATATCCCAGCTCAATACCTCAAACAAGCAAAGTAACGTTATAACTGTAACTGTATCAATTATTTGTGAACTAAATGTGGAAAAATTATTTCTCAACCAAAGCATTTTTCCATTGGTTAGTTTTTTCCAAAAATGATAAATTTTGATGTCAATAAATTGTGCAAATAAATAAGCCAACATTGAGGCTAACACTGCTAGTCCTGAAAGTGAAAAAACATTTGAAAAAGTTTGATCATCTATTGGAGATGAGGGTATTGCAGGTACTAGATCAGAAATTAAAATTATACTTATTGAAAAAAATGAAGCGAAAATACCAGCAACAACAACCTGGTTAGCTTTTTTTTGACCATAAATTTCAGAAATTAAATCCGTTACTAAAAATGTGATTGGATATGGCAGGATTCCGACAGATAATTCAAATAATTTAATTCCACCAATAGTCATTTCAAACGGATACCAGTAGAAAAATTTTTGAAATATTAAGTTAGATACAACTAGAGAAGTAATAAATAGTGCTGCCAAATAAAGATAAATCTTTCTGGCCAGTTCCTGTTTTTCTTTATTCATAGTACTTTCTAAAATAATATATATTCCTTTAATAAATATACCATATTATAGTTTCTTTTATTTATTTTGCTTTGATGAATTTAAATAAGGTATATCTTTCATTAGGTTCTAATATTGGAGATAAAATCAATAATCTTCAAAACTCAATCAACGTAATTGATTCTAGATTAGGAAATGTTTTATCAATTTCTAGTGTATATCAAACAGTTGCTGAAGGGTTTGATGGTGAAGATTTTTTTAATTGCTGTATCTCATTAAATACCCAATATGAGCCTAAAATTCTTTTAAAAAAAATTATAGAAATTGAAGTCAATTGTGGTAGAAAAAGATCTAATTCTAAATTTTATGAATCGAGAAAAATTGATATTGATATCTTGTATTACGAAAATAAAATTATTGATGAAGATAGTTTAACAATTCCACACCCTAGAATGCATATAAGAAAATTTGTTTTAGTTCCATTAAAAGAAATTGCAAACAGTAAAGTCCACCCAATTCTTAATGAGACTACTGATAATTTAGTTGAAAAATTGAATTTTAATGATATAATCAAAATTGATCAAAATTTAACCTTACCTATTTTAATTAAATTGGGATCTTTTAAAAACATAGTAATTGAGGGAAATATTGGTGTTGGAAAAACTTCATTATCTAAAAAGCTTTCAAAAGATTTGAATAAAGATTTAATCGTTGAACAGTATTTGGAAAATCCATTTCTTGAAAAATATTATGAGAATCCAAATAGATATGCTTTAAACGTTGAACTTACTTTTTTAGCTGATAGGTGTCGTCAATTGATGGACTTTAATAATCAAATTAGTTTTTTTAGCTCAGGTATTGTTGCTGACTATGATATTTTTAAATCTCTTGTTTTTGCAAGTGTTTCATTAAAAGAGGTTGACTATAATTTGTTCAGAAAAATTTTTTATCAAATGACTAAAGGTTTATTTAAATCAAACCTAGTTATCTACTTAGTACAATCCTCAGATCAGTTGTTAAAAAATATTAAAAAAAGAGGAAGAAATTTTGAAAAACAAATTACTAAAGAATATTTAGATAAAATACATAGTGCCTATCAAGCTCACTTAAAAAATAATTTTGAAACCAAAACAATATTTATTGATGTTTCAGATCTTGATTTTGTTGAATCTAAAGATGATTATTTGAAACTACTCTTCAGATTGAAAAATAAGTTAGTTTAGTTTTTTATAAAATTCCCATATTAAAATACCTGAACAGACAGAAATATTCAGAGAGTGTTTAGTGCCAAATTGCGGAATCTCAATAACCTCATTTGAAAGATTAATAGCTTCTTCTGAAACACCTTTTACTTCATTACCAAAAATTAAAGCGTGTTTTAGGTCTTTATCAATATTAAAATTGGTTAATTTTTTTGATTTATCAGCTTGTTCTACACTCCAAATATGTACGTTGTCTTTTTTTAGTTCAATTAATAGTTCTGAAATATTTTTAAAGTACTCCCAATCTACACTTTCTGTTGAACCTAGAGCAGTTTTATGGATGTCTTTGTGAGGTGGAGAGGCTGTTATACCACACAAATAAATTTTTTCAATTAAAAAAGCATCACAAGTCCTAAAAACAGATCCGATATTATTTAAACTTCTTACATTATCAAGAATAATTATTAGTCTAGTTTTCTCAGCATTTTTAAACTCTTGAATGTTCTTTCTTTTAAGTTCAATATTTTTTAATTTTCTCATAAATTAATTCAACCATTAACTTCTATTTTGCAAAGTAATAGATTAAAATATTAATTAATGCTATTTTAGCTTCAATACACAAAAAATTGGATAAAAAAGTAACCCCTTTAATGCGACAATACAACAAAATTAAGGAAAAACATCCTGATGCATTATTGTTATTTCGAGTGGGGGATTTTTATGAAACTTTTCATGAAGATGCAATTAAAGCGTCTAATATTTTAGGAATTATTTTGACAAAAAGAGGAGCTGGAAGTAATAGTGAAACAAAATTAGCTGGATTTCCTCATCATTCCTTAAACACTTATTTACACAAACTTGTTAAAGCTGGTGAAAGAGTGGCAATTTGTGAGCAACTTGAGGATCCAAAACAGACCAAAAAGATAGTTAAAAGGGGAGTTACTGAACTTATTACACCAGGTGTTGCTTTAAATGATGGAATTTTAGATCAAAAATCTAATAATTTTTTAGCATCTGTATTCAATGTAAAGAAAAAATATGGAGTTTCATTTTTTGACATTTCAACTGGTGAATTATTAATTTCTGAGGGAAGTTTGGATTATGTTAAAAACTTAATTTCAAATTACGATGCTAAAGAAATTTTAGTCTGTAAGAAAAACAAATCAGATTTTATAAAAAATTTTGGTTACCAGAAATCTGTTTTTTATTTAGATGATTGGGTATTTGGAAAGGATTTTTCACTTGAAAAAATAAAAAGTCATTTTGATGTAAACAGTTTAAAAGGATTTGGCATAAATGAAGATAACATTGGAGTTTTGACATGCGGTTCAATACTTTATTATTTAGATGAGACTCAACACAAACAACTTTCTCATATTACTAAAATTCAACAAATTATTGATGATTCTTATGTGTGGATGGATCAGTTTACAGTTTCTAATTTAGAACTTCTACAAAGTAATTCAAAAGAAGGTAAATCTCTTATAGATGTAATTGATTACACATCTACTTCAATGGGAGCCCGCATGTTAAAGAGATGGTTGATTCATCCATTAATTGATTTAGATGAATTAAATTTTAGACACAATACAATTGAAGAGATTCTAAAAACTCAAAATTTATTATTAAATCTTGAAACCGAGTTAAAATCATTTTCTGATTTAGAAAGAATAATGGCTAAGGTCGTGACTTATAAAATATCACCAAGAGAACTTGTTCAGCTCAAATTATCATTACTGAAAATTAATCCAATTAAGGATTTAATAGCAAAATTAAATTCCTGTAAAAATTTAACAAAAATTGAAACCTCTATTTCTGATTGTAAACACATAATTGAAATTTTAGAAAAAACACTTAATGATGATGCTCCTGTCATTATAAAAAAAGGAAATGTAATTAAAGAAAATTTTAATGCTGAACTGGACCAATTAAGAAGTCTATCAAACTCGGGAAAAAATTATTTAAATGAAATTCTGGAAAGAGAGAAGAATAGTACAGGAATTAGTTCACTAAAAATTAGTTTTAATAATGTTTTTGGATATTACATAGAAGTAAGGAATATTCACAAAGATAAAGTTCCCGAAGAATGGATTAGAAAACAAACTTTAGTAAACGCGGAAAGATATATCACTAGTGAATTAAAAGAATATGAGTCAAAAATTTTAGGAGCTGAAGAAAAAATAGCCGATTTAGAATCTAAACTTTTTGAAGAATTAATAAATAAATTAATTAAAGAGATTAAAATCATTCAGAACAATTCGCATTGGATATCAACTTTAGATTGTTTAACAGGTTTTGCAAATTTAGCATTGAAATCAAATTATACTAAACCAATTTTAGATAATTCAAAAGATTTGAAAATACAAATGGGAAGACACCCTGTAATTGAGTCACAGTTATCACATGGTAACCCTTACATTCCAAACGATATTAATTTATGTGAAAAAAAGAACCAAATTTTAATGATAACTGGTCCAAATATGTCTGGTAAATCAGCAATATTAAGACAAACAGCTCTTATTGTTCTATTAGCTCAAATAGGAAGTTATGTTCCTGCTAATAAGACAAAAATTGGAATTATTGATAAAATTTTTACAAGGGTTGGAGCCAGCGATAATATTTCTGCAGGGGAATCAACTTTTATGGTTGAAATGAACGAATCAGCTTCTATTATAAATAATATTTCAAATAATAGTCTAGTATTACTTGATGAGATTGGTAGAGGAACAAGTACATATGATGGTATATCAATCGCATGGGCAATAGCTGAATTTTTACATGATCACCCATACAAACCAAAAACTCTATTTGCTACTCATTATCATGAATTAAATATGATGGCTGAGTCATTTGAAAGAATAAGTAATGCAAATGTTTCAGTTAAAGAAACTAAGGATAATGTTATTTTTCTTCGTAAACTAGTCCCTGGGGGAAGTGCACATAGTTTTGGAATACATGTAGCTCAGATGGCAGGAATGCCTAAAAGTATCATATATTCTGCTCAAAAAATATTAAAAAAATTAGAAGATTCTCATAGTGATGATAAGCGAGTTTTAGATAATTCGGATTCAGAAATACAATTAAGTTTTTTTAATCTTGATAATCCAAAATTAGAACAAATAAAAGAGGATTTATTGAATTTAAATACTGATGAGTTAACTCCAATTGAAGCTTTGATCAAATTGAACGAAATAAAAAGAATTTTAAAATCATAGAGATATTTATTATTAACTGTTTAATATTTATTTATTTTCATTTTTTATTTTACATTTGCAATCCAATTTGCGAAAGTAGCTCAGGGGTAGAGCATCACCTTGCCAAGGTGAGGGTCGCGGGTTCAAATCCCGTCTTTCGCTCTGAAAAAGACTATGCTCGAGTGGTGGAATTGGTAGACACGTTGGACTTAAAATCCAATGAACAGTAATGTTCGTGCGGGTTCAAGTCCCGCCTCGAGTACAAAAAGGGAGACATCTTATGATCGTCTCCCTTTTTTAATTTTTTAAATTTTTTCAGCTAATTCTTTACCAACTGTAGAACCAATAGCAACTCCCATTCCTCCAAGTCTTATTCCACAAAACACATTTTTACTAACAGATTTTACGATTGCTGTTTTTTTATTTCCAACACCCATTATCCCACTCCACCTTAAATCAACAATAAAGTTGTTTTTTGGGAGAATTATATTTTTTAAAATTGTCTCTAATTCTTTTTGAATTTTTTTATTCAATCCAAATTTACATGTTTCTTCAGTTTCATAATCTAGGTTCCTTCCACCACCAATTAGAATTCTTTTATCGATATTTCTAAAATAATAATAACCTCTATCAAAATGAAAAGTTCCTTTAATTTTTAAATTATCAATTGGTTTAGTTATTAGTACTTGTGCTCTTGCAGGTTTAACATCTTCATCAAGAATCATATTAGAAAACCCATTTGTTGCTATAAATAACTTTGAAGTTTTGTAGCTAAAATTTTCAGTAAAAACTTCTACTGAATTATTGTTGTCTACAAATGATTTTACATTAATATTATTAAGAATTTTAATATTCTTTTTTTTGATAATTTGAAGAAAATTTTCAATCATTTTACCAGGATCAAGCTGACCCTCAAATTGATTATATATAACTTTATTTACTATATTTTCGAATCCAAAATTATTTGTTTTTATTTCAAATACATTAGAATTGAATAAAGGTTTAAGAATTTTATTTAATTCACTTAACTTGGATTCACAATCCTCAAATTTTTTTAAGTCTCTTTTTGGAAATATCTCAAACCCTCCAACTTGTTTATAATTTAACGATTTATCACCTATTAATTTTCTTAGATTTTTTAAACCTTCCTGTCTTTTTTTTATTAATTCAACAACCTCTTTTTCGCTGTGAGTTCTTAAATCATTTATTATTTCAGTTGCACTTCCAAAACATGCAAATCCAGCATTCTTAGTACTTCCGCCTTGTGGAAAACTTCCTTTTTCAAGTATTAATATTTTAGATTTTGGAAATTTGTTTTTAAGATTTAACGCACAATTTAATCCAACTATTCCACTTCCAATTATTGTGTAGTCAACATTACTTAACCATGATTTTATTTCCCAATATGATAGATTCATAAAAAGTTAAAATGTAACTCTAATTCCACCAAAAATAGTTCTTTTTGGTGCAGGCTCATAATATCTTCCACCAAAAGCATTTATTCTAATATTATCAAAATATTCACTTTGAAAAATATTATTTATAATCAAGTACGGATAAATTACAGATTTAGAAACTTCAAATTCTTTACCCATTTTGAAATTTAATGTATTGAATTTATCAATTTTTGTGACATTTGAATTATCTGCATATATTTCACCAATATTTTTAAAATTAAAATTTAAAAAAACATTGTTTTTTGTTCTGTGTTCTAAACTTAATGTGAAAATATTTTTCGGAATTCCTGGAATTTTATTACCACTGTAGTCATCACTATTTTCACTAAAATCCTTAAAATAATAATCACCCGAAGAATATGAAGAGCTTAAAATAGTATTATTTAATTTTAAAAGTCCAGCAATTTCAATTCCTTTTCGTTTTGATTTACCAGCATTATTGTAAAATTTTTGATCTGGAAAATTTTCGTCTTCATAAGATAAAACCTCATCATTTGTAACGGACTCAAAAAACACAATATCTAAACTTAATTTTTTTGATAAATTAAATAACGAAGCACCTAATTCATATCCCATATTTTTTTGAGATTTTAAATCCTTGTTAAATCCAGTTCCAATTGGTGTTGCGCTATATTCATTCAAGGTTGGTGTTTCAAAACCACTACTAGTATTAATGAATACTCTACTATTTTTATTAATCTTAAAATTAATTCCAAGACTTGGGTTAAATGATTTGAGGGTGATTTGGTCATGTAAGTTTATATTTTCTGAGATCAAATCTTCCATTTCAATTCTGTTCAAGTCATATCTAAATCCAGAGTTTATTGTAAAATTTTTGATTTGAAAATTATTTACAAGATATATTCCCAAATTTTTAAATTTTTCATACTGGTTTAGTACTAAATCACCAATCTCCCCTTTGATATTGTTGAATCTTTTTCTTAAATCATTTTGATTTCCAAAATCTATACCTATATGAGTTTTAGCTCTACTGTTAATTTGAAAATTTAGACCAATCCCCCAATAGTCTCTATTCAATTTTATAGCACCTCCATTTTCAACTGGAATTTTCCCATTATAATATCTTTTTGAAAAAAATGTATATGTGGAGAACAAAATACTTTTGCTAATTTCATTATAAAAGCTTGAACTAAATTTATAGTGATTAATATCCTCTTCAGTTTTATATTGCAAGTTTCTTTTTCTAGCTTGAGTTCTATTATCAGTAACTTCATTTAGTGTAAGTCCACCTGCATCTTTTGCATATGGACTACTGACAATATTGAAATTTACATTTAACCACGAATTTTCGGAAAAAATTTTCTTAAAATTTAAATTGAAATTAGAATTTTTGAAATCACTATAAGATCGGTAACCTTTAGCTTTTGTCTCGCCAAATAATACAGTATAGTAAGAATTTTTGTTTTTTATTCCAAAAAAAGCTTGTTTTTTAACTTGACTATGCGATCCAGTCGAGTATGAAATTTTTGAAAAATTTTTGTCAAAATCAGTAATAGATTTAATTTTTATTACTCCTGCAGAAGAATTTCCATATAATGATGAGCTAGTTCCTTTTATTACTTCAATATTTTTAATAAGTTCTAAGTTTAAGTTGTCAATTTGACTTTGTCCGTCAGGGGTTGTTTCCGGAACTCCATCTACAATAAGTTTTATTCCTCTTATTCCAAAGTTAGCTCTAGAACCGAATCCACGAATCGAAATTCTTGAATCTTGTGCAAAATTATTATCATTGGAAATAAAAACACCTGGAATTCTTTCAATGTATTCACTTAAATAAAACTGCTGAGCATTATTTTGAAAATTTGAATAATCGTTTGCTGAAATTGAATACGGTGTATTTTTAATTGAATCTCTAATTTTTGTTATAGAAACTATAACTTCTTCGAGTTTAATACTGTCTTTAGCTGTAGTTTGACTGTATCCAATCACAACTTGAAAAATAAAAAATAAGAGTAGTTTTTTACCTCCCATGAATATTTGATGATTTTGATAATAGTGAGTTAAGTTCTGAGATTTCTTTAGAACTGAAATATCTCCAATCGCCCAGTGGTATATCTAATTTAATATTCATAATTCTAATTCTTTTTAATTTTTTTACCCGGTAGCCAAGATGTTCACACATTCTTCTTATTTGTCTATTCAATCCTTGAGTCAAAATAATTTTAAATTCATATTCCCTGACTCGTTTTACATCACATGGTCTAGTAACTGTGTTTAAAATTGGAACACCACTGCTCATTTGTTTTATGAAATTATTATTTATGGGTTTATCTACAGTTACATGATATTCCTTTTCGTGTTTGTTTTTTGCCCTTAGAATTTTGTTTACTATATCACCATCATTAGTTAGAAAAATTAGACCTTCAGAAGTTTTATCAAGTCTTCCAATAGGAAAAATTCGTTTAGGATGATTTACATAGTCAATAATATTATCTTTTTCAACTCCGGAATCTGTAGTGCAAACAATTCCTTTCGGTTTATTTAAAATTATATAGATTTTTTTGTTTGGTTTTTTTGAAATCCTTTCACCATCAACAGAAATATCATCATTGAGATCTATTTTCTGCCCCATTTTAGCTACAACGCCATTAATTGTAACTCTCTCATCTAATATAAATTTATCTGCTTCTCTTCTGGAACAAAATCCAGTTTGGCTTAAAAACTTATTTATTCTTACTTTATTTTCTGACATCATTTTAAAGTTCTGTTAATCCTTCAGGAAGATTAAATATTATTTTTTTTTCTTTCTTATTTAATTCAACAATAAATTCATCAACAAGTGGAATCATAATTTTTTTGTCATTTTTTTTTACAATTAAAATCGGTTGAGAAGTTTGATCATTTATTTCAAAAATATTTCCAAGATCACCTGTAGCCTGGTCAATAACATTAAAATCTAAAACTTCATGAAAATAAAATTTGTTTCCTTCAAGTGGTGGCAAGTCTTTCATTGGGAGATAAACCTTTGATTTTAAAAGTTGGTTAGCTTTATCTTCATTATCAACAATGTCAAGTTTTATTCTTAATAAACTTGATTTATGAAATCTGACATTTTGAATCGAAAATGGAACTAAAGTACCTTCGGTTTCTAAAAAAATTGTTTTAATTTTTTTAAAGTCAATCTCATCAGAATCAATTTTAATAAGTAGTTCACCCTTAAAACTGAATTTGGATACTATAGTGCCAAGATAAAAGTAATCTTGTTTATTCATGGCACAAAAATATGTGAAAAATAATTACTCTTTTTCTTCAGCGGGAGTTTCTTCAGCAGCAGGAGTTTCTTCAGCAGCAGGAGTTTCTTCAGCAGCAGGAGTTTCTTCAGCAGCAGGAGTTTCTTCAGCAGCAGGAGTTTCTTCA
>Ga0255765_1002068_pt1 | contig 23518 bp, 8 predicted proteins | sample 041ome_8_FD_179965 | JGI IMG/M metagenome (GOLD analysis project Ga0255765, IMG submission 179965) | Coastal salt marsh microbial communities from the Groves Creek Marsh, Skidaway Island, Georgia - 041407BS metaG (version 2) | ecosystem: Environmental > Aquatic > Marine > Intertidal zone > Salt...
CTAAACCCTAAACCCTAAACCCTAAACCCTAAAACCCTAAACCCTAAACCCGAAAATTTAGGGTTATTCCTCCTTAAAAGAAACCCAATCTGGTGGAAAGCAAATATAACAACACGCATGAGACTGATGGATGATGGACTACTCGGGTCCGTCGTCGTATATAACTGCAATAGTATACTATATCATCTACATCATCTACAGAAGAAATATATTTAAATAAAAATTTAGGGGAATTTTTCACATTTCGACGATTGCTTCAGTACACCAGAAGAAGAAGAAGAAGAAGAAGAAGAAGAATGATGAGGACCAAACGTGCGTGAGTTTGAATAACCGCAATACGGCGTGTTTGCGAAGATAAAGATGAAAACACAGACCGGATTGGAGACGAGGTTGGTAACGATGAGATTAGTCAAGAGAAGAAGAAGAAGAAGAAGAAGAAGAAGACAAATGCCGCTCGCGATGAGGTTAGAAAAAAGAAACGCGAATGAAGAGGAAGAAAAAGGGAAAGGCGGGATGTATTTGTGGCTTTTAGATAGAGACGGCGTGATTAACGAGGACGTCGGGTCGCCCGGGGTAATTGACGTGGACAGATTTAAGTTTTTACCTCTCGCGAAAGAGAGTTTATGGTCGATTCGAAGGAGACAGAATGTTGATGAATCAACAAGTAAAACAAATGCTGCTGTTCGCAAAGTTGTTTGTTTAATCACAAATCAAACGTGCGTGGGAAAAGAGATAATAACGGAGGAGTATTTAACAGATGTCATTCACAAAAGAATGACCGAGGAACTTTCTCGCGATGGTGGCGCAGATGCCTTCTTTGATGCGATTTTATACGAGACATCACCAGTTGAAGGCAATAATCGCAGAAAGCCGGCGCCCGGGATGGTTCTCGAAGCTCTGCAAATGTTCCCGCCTAATACACCGGGGAAAGATGGAGTGATTTTCGTCGGGGATTCTATGACGGATATGATGGCAGCTGGGAGAGCGGAAATCGAAAGTGGGCGCTCGATAACGAGAGTTTTAGTGGGCACAGGTTACGGCTCAAGAGTTTGGAGCGAGCTAGCGGAAGAAAATGAAGAGCTCATCGATGATGGTGTTTTTTACTATTACGTAGAGAGTGAGAGAAATGATGTTAACAAGGAATCAAGTTTGGATGCATTTCCCGAGGAATGCTTTCCGTTATACGTAGCGAAGGATTTGGCCGCCGCGGTTGATATTTTTTTATAGCTCGTTCGTCGATTTGATCGATACGATTAGATATGATTTGTGTTTGAATCAACCGATTGGATTCTACTTAAAGCGTTTTTGTCGGCCATAATCGCATGCGCGGTTTGTTGATATCCCAAATCGACCAGACCAGCGCGGTCGCTATGCTGAGCCAAATACCTAGCGGCATTAAAACGAAACCGGCGGTTGGTAAAACCGAGTAATATTGGTATATAGCAAACCACGCGCTCGACAAGACGAATAAAACGCCGACGGCGGATACGCCCAACATTTTCTCTTTGTTCGTGACAAAATTCCACCAGTCTCCGATGGATAAGTGCAAAACTAAGCACATGATTGGGAAGCAAAATAACTTGCCCACTTGTTCGTAGACTAATATGGAAGAAATCGAACGTAAAAACGCGATGGAGATCCAAACTACCGGGAACACTTTCGCTGGAGGCGTCCATTCCGGGCGTTTTCTTTGCTCTTTCATTTTGATTTCGGTTATCAATTTTGGTCGAGACGCGTCTAGAATGGAAAACGTTCTCGATCTCAACGCCAGGAAAGCGAAGAAGAAGAACAAAAAGACGTTTCGGATTTTTGTCATCGTCGCGGCTTTCGCCGCCGCCGCCGATGCCGCGGCTTTAACCGCCGCCTTCGATGTTCCCACCGCCGCGGACGATGTCGCGTTCCCGAAGCCACCACCAGTGACAGCGGTTAACGCAACGTCCATTGCAAATAAAACTAATCCAATCATACACGCTTCCGTAGCAATCGAAAAGATATATTTCCCGATGAGCTCAATCGAAACAGGTCCGTAGTTTTGTTTCCAATTGTTTATCCATTTTGAAGCGGATCTTGCGCGTTCCTTTGCTTCGTAATCAAAAACTGTGTGCGTCATAAACGCGGCGCCAGATTTCCCTTTCTTTCCTCCTTTTGTTGTTGAGGTGAACGAAGCCGTGCCTTTCGGTGAAGAAGATGATTGCGCGAACACTCTTCTTCTTCTCCTTGTTCTTCTTAGTAGCGCATTCCTTCGACTCTCTCTGTTCGTCGGCGAGGACGAGAGCAGAGTGTTGTTCTTCGGAAAAGTGGTGAGCGATATCATCACCGTCATCGTATTCGTATTCGTATTCGTTTTGAGGATTGAGGATTGAGGAGGTGATTTTTAAGCCACAAACGTGACAAAACAGAACACACACACTCATCATAAAACGACAACAACAAAAGATGATTTTAAGGAGGTGAAGAAGATGAAGAAGACGAAGAAGATGAACTTCTTCGAAAGAGCGGCTTCGGGCGTGAACTCGTTGCTTTTGGACTCGACAATTCGTTCGAGAGCGAGCCGAGAGCTGAGCAACGCAAAAGATAAGTTTTATTCACTCAAACTCCCGTCGTTGTTTTTGAGAACATCATCGAAATCAACAGCAGTAGGCTTTAACGAGAAAGACGACGGTTCCACCTGCGACTTACAAGTCGGCGACGGCAAACCGTATTTGGATTCGCCAGCTTTCTTGCGAACACAGTTGTGGGAGAGTGCGATGAAGAAGTACAGCAGCAAACACGGAGAAGGTGAAGTAAACGGAGAAGAAGATGAATTAGATGAATTAGTAGACGAAAGAGAAGAGAAAAGAGATACAGATGACACGGAGGATTTTGAAACCTTGATTGAGCGAGACTTGCGACGAACGTTTCCCCATCATCCTTCGTTTAAAAGCGCGAAAGGAATCAATAAAATGCGAAGACTTTTGTTGGCGTACAGAGATTATGACCCAAGCGTTGGGTACTGTCAAGGAATGCCTTTTATCGTCGGTATTCTAGCTCTGTACATGAACGAAAGTGACGCGTTCCAAACGTTGCTTTTTATCATGTCGAAATCCACTAGAAACGCGAGGGAGATATACGAAGAGAACGGAATTGGATTAAAAAGGACATTTTCGAAGCTCGAGAGTCTTTTACAATGTGAAAACAAAAGACTCAGCGCGCATTTACAGAAGTTCAAAGTAGGTCCGATGATGTATGCTTCGGGGTGGATCCTGACTTGTTTTGCGAGTGATTTTACTACGCGATTTTCGTGCCGAGTCATGGACGTGATCATAGCAAATGCGAATATGGATTTCACTTACGGCGATTTTATCACAAACGTAGCTGTATCGATTTTGAACGAGGCGACGGAAGATTTGCTCGCAATTGGAAGCGATGAAGACGGCGAAAAAGGGGAAGAAGTAGTTTTCGAGAAACTCGTTCAATATATACGTCAAGAGCCTCAACGATGGGACGGAGAGAGATTGAATCGTGTCTTAACGCTTGCGATTCACTCGCTTTCGGAGAGAGTGAAAGCGTGCAGAGAGATTGAGCGTGTCACGAATACAATCGTTTGAGTTTTACAATCTAGCCTGACCTGTATAATAGGAATAAGTACGCACTGAATGAAAAAAACATCACTACTACGCATACGTGTTGAGTAATACGCGTTCTCTTTTAACCTCTACTGAGAATATGGAAGAAGTAAGGTACCCACGGCCGTGGTACTTTTGTGAATCACTTCTGTGTCGATTTTGGGCACGTCGAGAGCCTCTGCGCACGCCGTTCTCACTCGTTCAGCAAACACTTTTAAGTTTTCATTTTCCTCTTTGCTCGGTTTCATCGATGGTAGAAACGTAACCTTGAGCGGATTCGTTTTAGCAAGGAGCAGATCTGCGAGTGATTCAAAACGCTTCGGATACAGTCTTCGTACGAAATGTGTAGCTTTTTCGCGGCGGTGACCAGCTCGGTTCGAGCTAGAGGAAGAAGAAGAAGAAGAAGAAGAAGAAAAGAGTAAAGTGACAGGCTGCACTTTTTGTCCTTTAGCGAAAAGGTTTTCGTCGAATTCTAACACGTGAGTAAGACTTGCGCGCCCTGCAACTTCGGGGAAGTATATGGTCGGGAGTCGTCCAGAAATCAAAGCCAATAACTTCTTCATTCGGTGAACGTATTGCTGTCGATGCGCAAACGTCTTACCGAAAAAAATCTGATCTGATCCGACGGCATCAACGATTGTTGCCTCGAGTGCCGTCGTCGACCTCTCATGCAACAGAGTTGGCGGCGCCGCCGAAATGAATAAAGGGATGGATCGTCGCAAGTACTGCACGAAGAAAAGAATCTCAGAAATCCGAGGTGCGTTGGAAACGACAACCAAGGGCGTGCTGTGAGAATGAATGTCGATATTGGCGTCTCTTTCGCACCCTTCGATCGTAATTTCTGAATGACCCAGCGCTTTCAACATAACCTCGCACAGAGAGACGGTAAAATACACGTGCAATCTTTTTGCCTTTTGATAAAGACGGTTCAATCTTTTGTCGTCGCTTCGACGATGTTTCTCCTTGACACCGCCAGTATTTATTTTGGTGTCGCTTAACAGGACAACTTCTCTCGTTGTCCATAAGAATCTTTCTCGCAAGGCACTATCGACGCTTTCGGCGTTATTGCTGTTGTTGTTGTTGTTGTTGTTGTTGTTGTTGTTGTTGTTGTTGTTGTTGTTGTTGTTGTTGTTGTTGTTGTTGTATTTCCGGAAGGATGAGTATCTGTATAGCGTCGTGCGCCTTCGCTCATTCAAGAAACGCACGATAACGGCGTAAGCTCGAGTCGAAACGTACAACGCGGCGAAAGAGAGAAGGAAAACTACCACTCGAAACGCAACGAGGAATACCGTCTCGTTTTTTTCCGTGGCGTTCGAGTTATTCTTCCTCCTCCTTTGATTGGATTCGTTTTCATCTCGCGACGAGCGACGCCGATCGTGGTTCTCTTGTTCCTGAGCGTCTAATGTCATTTCCACAACGCACGTGAGAGTGAGAGCGAGAGCGAGAGCGAGAGCGCGTGTGAGTCTATAGAGATACGCGCTCGCGTATTTTTTTTTCCCTTTCTTTTCCAAGAAAGAGAGAGAGATTTGGAACACAGAAAATAACTACCAGTAAGAGTACCGTACGAGAGCCTTTTTAATATCACAAAACTAAATGTACTACTGTAAGTTGATATTTTTTCAGCAAGCCACTAACATTCATTTGTATAATCTCAACCAGACGGCGGAGGGGTAGGAGGAGGCGCACGCGAAATTCCTGGAGGAGGACGCGAAAGTACTTTCACGCCAGGGGGCGGGCCTCTAGATGTGGGATTTACCTTGCTTCCTGTACTAACGCTCTTCCTCAGTATCGGCACCCCCGGCGGTGGACGAGATCGAGTGCTGCCACCGCCAGGGGGCGGATGAATCGTTTGCGCAGACATAGATTGCTGAGGAGTTATTACTGATCCTGGTGGATGGTGTTGATGTGTTGATGGCGGTTGGTATGTTTGCTGCTGTTCTTGCTGCGGTAGCGGCAGCGGCGGCGGCGATGACGAATCAATCTTTGATGGATCGTTGATCGAGGGTGGAATAGTGCCGACTTGCGCGCCTCGAGCATTTTTGGCCCACGCCGGCGGCTTTGTTTGCTTTTTCTTCGCGCCAACGGGAATGATTGGTGGAGGAGGCACAATCTCTCCACCTTTTATTTCTGCATCCACGTCCCCATCGGTGTTGTTCAATCTCTGCTCTTGCATCGGAGAAGTCAGCGTTAATGCTCTGTCAAGTTGCTGTATTGGAGGATTCTGTAAGATTGGTACAACAGATGATGATGACATATTCGTTGCCGTTGCCGTCGTTGCGTCCACGCCACCACCACTACCACCGCCCATTGCTGTCGCGCGAGGTGAGGTAGCTGGCGAGGGTACGAAAAGGTTTGCGCTCGGAGGAATTGAGCCTGCTGTCGGACTAATCGCCGTGTTATTGATTTCGCCGTGCGGCGCACCAAACTTCGGCGGAGCCTTATACGCGTCGTCGTTATCCCTCGATGATACGCCCGCAGTCGCTAAATCTCCCATCATCGTTGGCGGTGGATGTTCGCCTGAGCCGGGTCTCCCGATTAAAGTGTTGCTCGACAAATCATGCTTCATTCCACCTCCTGACATACCATTCCCACCACTAGCGGTGCTGTCGCCAGAATTATTACGATCCAGATGATGATTACCGGCATTCATACCTCCGCCACCATTGTTTGCAACAGTTGTGGATCCGGGAATAAAAGGGACACTTTGAGCCGAAATATCATTGCTGAGAGATCCAGCGACTCCTGCATTCGGTGGTATCATTGGATTCATAATCATCGCGGAAGCGCTCTGAGTTTGCTGGTACCGCTGTTGTTGCATTCCAGCACTTCCTCCACCGCCAACACCAATCGACTGTTGTGGAGGAGGCGCGGTGCCCATCTTTGTCTGATCGTTTCTACCATTCGTATCGCCACTGAATTTATTGCTATTGTTATTTACAGTCCCGGTAGATTTCTTCGAATCATTCAATCCCAGAAAGCTCGAAAAGAAGCTCATAAAAAAAATCGTCGTCAGAAACGGCGGCGCGAAAACAATGACTCTCACGCTTTGTCGTATGACTACCTCGTCACGAGCAAAGCTCGTCTTGAAAACCTTATCGACGTATCGTTCGAGGAACTCTTGAAGTTTTCCCTCGCACTTTTCTAGAATTTTCGTTAATTTTACTCCTTCCTTTGACTTCCACGCTTTGCTTGTGGCTTCGCTAAGCGCAACAGAGAGAATGTTCAAAAACTTACCGAGATAAGGTTCCAAAGGCTTGAGTGCGACTACGATTTTATCTTTAGTCGCGAGAACAGAGTCTGCAAAGGACGAGGACGCATTGTTCCCTGCGGTTTCTTCTTTCAAAACTTCATTCTCATTGAATTCTTTTTGCTCTCCGATTTCTTTCACTTCGAAATTATCGACATCGTTGTCGACGCCTTCGACTTCCTCAGCAATATCTCCTCTAGATTCATCATTTTCGGCGTGCTCTGTCTCTCTTCCATTCGCATTTATTGCATTCTCTTCTTCTTTTTCTTTACGCGCATACTCGGCGTCGTTCTTCTTCTTCTTCTTCTTCTCCTTCTCCTCCTCCTCCTCCTCATAACCATCTTTCTCTACTTCTTTTTCTTCCATATTACCTACCTTTTCTTCCTCCTCTTCGTCCACGTCGTCGCGATCAACCTTGGCATCGGGCGATGCTGATGAAGGCTCACTTTCACGCGTATCGTCGTCGTCGTCGTCGTCGTCATCATCATCATCATCATCATCAACACTATAAAACCCGCGCATATTATTATCACCATCATCAGTGGAAATGTCATCACCAGTGGCCTCATCCGCTGTTTCGTCGACAGAGGACTTCTCTTCTTCGCGGGGTGCGTCTTCTTCTTCCTCCTCCTCTTCTTCTTCTTCTACTCCTTCCCCTCCCTTATTAGCGGCGATTACAGATCCAGACGACGATAATAACTCTTCCAACTTCCTCATCTTATCCTCGTATTCCACCTTTAGTTCTTCCAACTGCCTGTCAAAACTTCCTTTCTGTTTCTCAGCTTCGCTCGCGTTTGCTTTCGCCTCTTCGTACAGTCGCGATATGCGCTCAATTTCTTCTTTCGAACCTTTCAGCGCTTCTTCGTTTCGCTCCCTCGCTTCTTTTGATTCTTTCGACAACGATCGAATTTCCATCAACTCTTCTCGCAATTTCTTCAACTCTTCACTTTGCTTCATCTCTTTCGCGTTTCGTTCTGTAAACGATACCTTCAAATCTTCCTCTATTTTCGTCTTTTCATCGACAACTGCATCGCGTTCGCTTTTCACGCGTTCAAGTTCTTTCTCGTGAGCAGCCAGGGTGTCTTCGATTCTCTTCTCCAGCTTTCCACTCTCCGATTTCAACTTATTGTGTTGTTCGAGCAGAATGTTGTGCTTTTCGTGAACTTCGGACATTTTCGTAGACGCTTCGTCGCGCTCTTTCTGCGCAGTTTTCAAATCGGAAATGTGTTTCTCAATTTCTTCTTCGTGTTGCTTCTGTAACACGGCGATTTGGTCCCTGTGCTTCTCTTTTTGCGAAGAAAGTTGTTTGTGGTGCTGCATTTTCATCTCTTGAATGCTACTGTCGTTGCCATCAACTTCGGCGGCGGAGGAGCGCGGCGGCGGTGACGCGTGCGTTGCTTGTTGTTGTTGTTGTTGTTGTTGTTGTAACAAATCGAGCTCTTGCCGTTCTTCTCTTTCGCGTCGCTCTCGTTCTTCTCTCGTTCGCACAGTTCGTTCGTTTTGCGTTGGCGCATTTTCTTCTACTTCTTCTTTGTCTTCTTCATCTTCTTCTCTTTCGTCGATGTTCTTGTTATGACCACCATCGGAGGCATCATCGTTCGCACTCAGCGTCCACCCCGAGGGTTCTTCCCATTGCGTTTTGCCCGTCGCTTCTTCTTGGAAGTAAAACTTTCCAGACTGATCGTCCGTCCAACGCATCCATCCGTTTGAACGAACAATCGTCATCATCGATTCTTCTTCTTCGTCTTCTTCTTCCGCGCTCGCGAAGAGTAAAAAAAAACCTCCTCCTCCTCCTCCTCCTCTTCGTTGTTTCTCGAACGCCGCCGCCGCGCCTCGTTCGTTCGTCAACGATGACGCAACGGAAGAAGAAGAAGAAGACAAAGACAAAGACGAAGAAGACGAGCGCGGAAACGACGTAAACGACGATTTTGGATTTTGAGAAGACGAGAACGAAAACAGAAGACATGAAAGTGCGAGGACGACGACGTAGTCGTGGTAAAGACGGACGAGGAGAGAACCAGAAACGATGATGGTGGCAACACCATCTGCGCCCCTTCCCGAGCGTTTCTTCCTCCTCCTTCTCTTTCTCCTCTCTCCCTCCTCTTCCTCCTCAAAGTTCATCTTTTTTTCTTTTTTTACGAGCTCGCGTGGAAAGTTCTATTTTATTATGAACAAAAGTGGTGTGATGGTATCGTTCTGCGACACTTTTGTGCGTGCGAGATGGTTACATTTTGTGTTGTTGTTATGATGTAGTAGAATAATAATAATTTGTTATTTAATAAATACTTTCTTCGCGTATTTCTCTTTCAATCGAACGACCGGGGTCGTGTTTAAATTTTTTCGTGTATGTACATGTTCACAATATGTATATTTCTTTCGCGCGCCGTACAGCCGACAAAGTCGCGAGTTTAATTGTTTGCTTACTCGCTCGCTTGCTTGTTTCGCTTTTATTCTCTTCTCAAATTACGGATCCATACGCTGGCTGTTCCGGAATGGTGGATTCCAATAACGGCTTTTTGTCTTCGTAGGGGCTATCGCCATCGATGGAAGTCACGATCGGATGCGATATTCTTCGCGCTATGGTAAAAGCGATCGTCGCAGAGACGACCGTCGTCGCGAGAATACCGGCGAGAAGTGTAGATGGAGCAAATGTAAAGAGATTCGACGTCGCGATCTCGTCTTTCACCACGCCTAGTTCTGACGATGCAGCGTTCTTTCCCTTCACGCGCTCGTTTTGGGTGTCGGTTTTATTCCTCCTTGAACGTTTAGAGTTGCCGACTGCGGCTGCAGATTTGGCCGCCACCGCGTTTGTTGAATTAAGAGACGACGAGACCACAGCCACAGTTGCACTCGCGGAGCAGAAATCGACGTCAAAGGTCATCTTCGCAACAACGTTACCTCCTACGTCAGTGAGACCGCTAGTGCTGTTTTTACCAACGATAATTTGATATTTTCCCTGGTTATCCAAATCGCTCGGTAACTGCATCGTCCACGCATTTATTTTGTCTTCAATGCATCGAAAGGAATATTGCAAAAGGATTGTTGTCCAATCGATCACTTCTTCGGTGGTATTCCCGTCGCAGTCTTCAATCCTCGTGACTTGATAAATCTCTTCGTCGGTTTTCAGTTGAGGGCAAATTACAGGTTCAGTGTACTCGACGACGAATAACTTGTCCATCACGCTGAGAGCAATTGGCTTTGGCGAAGTCACGTCGACGACAAGATTCAAATTTTCTTTCGTCGTGGATCCAAACACGGACATTGGGGCCGTTGAAGCCCCACCAGAACAGAATATTTTTGCCCGAATCTCCCACGATCCATCGCGAAGGCCGTTCATGAAGTACTGTTTGGTCAAATTCCAAGACAAACCACACCCGGAAGTCGAATGTCCGCAAGTCACATCCGCGGAAGCTTTGGAATCGTCCCAGGCGCTAATCCATTCACCGATACCAGGTCGTCGAAACTGCACGCGAACAAACTCGACGTTCGGGTGCACGAGATGGTCTTTGTTCACGTCCCATCCGCCTCTAACGGTATCACTGGCTTCGTATTTATCGGATGTCCAAATATTCAACGGGTTTGGATTCATGACAGATACGTCGAGAACATCTGAAGTTGCACCGCTCGCGATGTAATACAGATACTTATTAACCGTGGTTTCGTCCCATGCAATTTCGGGGCACTCGCGCTGCCACTTGATATCGTCGAGTGAATACGCGTCCGAAATTGGATTGCGATAGAGTAAATCTCTCGACATTTGCCACTCGCACTCGCTCACGAGTTTAAGGAAAATACCTGTATATTCATTAGATAGATTCCCTTTCTCCACGCTCAGAGTGAGTTTAGTGTTGATTGAATTGCCGGTGTCGTCCGTAGACGGCACGTCGTGCAAAGGTAACAAATCACCAAACGGACGCAACTTGGTGTTGTCGCCGTTGATGGAGAATTTCAAATCGAGCATGTTGCCGCCAGAAAAAGAAGAACCACCATTCGTTTCGGTCGAAGTTAAAAGTAAACCATAAATGTGACCTTCTCTGTAAGGCGAATCGTTGGTAATGATCACGTCGAACAGCGCAGGTTTTCCGGGAAGGACAAAGTAGTTATCAGACCCCGCGGCGTGTTTCGCCTCAATTCCCAAGCCCGATTCTCGCCACATCGTATTTGGTTCGCCCGGGCATTTGGACGAGCCACCGATTGTTCTGAACAGAGGAGTACCGAATCGCTTATCGTTGGAAACTTGAATCACAAACTTGTCGTAAGGATCATCGTCACCGAGCGTATACGTGACTTCCATTTCACCGTATTTTGCCCATGCCAGAACTTTCTCTTGCCCGATACTTTTTCCGTAAGTGTCTGCGAACTCCGCTTCAAGCTCCCAAAATCCATACGCCATATTAAAATCTGTAGAAGCTGAAACGCTCCCTTCAGCTTCCATCGACCACGAATAGCCATAACTGTCGATGTTACTCTCGATGGATGAAGAAAACTCGAGGTTATGGCCACCGCCAGAGAATGAGAGATACACGTCTTGCTTCTCCTGATTAGATATTGTGGGTGTAGATTTATAGTCTCCACTATCAAGGTCTCCGGTTTCCAAAAAACCAAATTGAGCTTGACCGCCAAATAAAGATGCATCAACCATGGAGGAGTCCATATTTCCAATAGAATCAGGAAAAGTCGCCTTCATCTCTTCTGTCTTGGCATATTTGCTCATGCCGCGACTCCAAAGACCTTCGTCCTTGTCAGGATCATCTTCGTTGGAGTTGAAAAGATTTCGACCGTCGTCGCCAGTTCCACCGGGTTCGTACGAACTCAGCCACTTATCGCTCTTCGTCGGGAACCATCGGCCGTTCGGGTCGTGCGACTCTTCACCAGTACCTTCGACGATGATCTTTACTTTGTCATCCAAGTATGCCTCTGGGTTAGGGTTCACCATTCGATCAGCTACTGTCCCCATCACTGCAGCAAGAGGAATAAGAGGCGCCATGACAGACGATGAGGCTAAAACCCCGGTACCACCAAACGCCGCCAACCCACCAGCCGTAAAGCCGGATACAAGCGCATATGCATTGGCTTCTTGACCTCCATCGTTCTTCCAAGCATCCGTTCTTCTTATTTTTGGAACACCGTGAAGAGGTGCGTTATCCGATGGAATTGAATCCCACACTTCGCTGAGTTCCTCCCAATCCTTCTTCGCGGTATAATCGGGAGAAAGATCATCGTTTTGGGTATACGCTCCGTAAACACTCGTGATGAGAGGTTTCGAAATTTGACCATACACGGAATCATCCGAGGTGAACGGTACTCTCATAGCATCGAATTTACTCTCGATTTCTGTTATTTCGGCTTCCTTGTCTTCTAAAGCGTTCAACCCTTCAGGATTGAAATCCGGAGAGGACCATTCAAGCGTTCGTTTCCAGTCATTTAGCGCATTCTCAAGACGCGATTCCCACGTTCGTCTAATAACAGAGTTGTTGGAGGTTGTGTCATCAATATCGGTATCGGTTATATCAGATGTCTCATTGTTCGTAACTGAAATCAAATTTATCAGTTCCGGTAAAATCTTGTACTCAATCGAGAACACCGTCATGACGTACGTTGTTGGTTTTCGACCTTTCCATTCGATGATTGGAACCACTCCTAAACAGTCAGAAGTGTCATCTTGGAAATCAACCTTATCGGACCTCACGTACACAATTTCGAATCCTCCGCCTAGGATTACATCTCCCGGACGTCCTGGGATGGCTGGGTCTTGAGAAGATTCCAAATTTCTGTCTAGAGTCATGTGAAAGTCCCAGCCGTTGTCTGTTTCGCCACTTATCGTTACAGTCGGGCCTTCTTGAGCGTATCCACCGTGTCCTCCGAATTCCACTCTTGCCCCATTTGAATCTGTCATTATTTCGCCGTTGAGATAGCCTGATCCTGCAGCAATCCCGCCTTTTAAACTTAATTCTGCATCTGCTCCAGCTGCAAAACCCCACTCGCTTGTTTTTTCTGCCGCTCGAGTGGTTGTCAAACCCATCTCTAAATCTATTTTCGTTCCTTTCGAGATGGAAGAGAATGAGTTACCCCCGGGAGGGTCGTGTACGACGGTATACACTAAACCTTGAACCGGCGCGGTCGCGTAAAATTCAGAGTTAGATACGTATCGATCTTCAGGTTTACCACCCTCGCCGCGAGTCTTCGACGTCAACACGACGAGCTCTCGTTCGACGGTCATCGACGTAATGGCCCACCCGTCGTTCCGCTCAATGTGCGCCGAAAACGAGCGTCGATACGGCGTAACGAGGTTGGGAATGGCACTGCCTGAAAATATTTCGCGGGAATATTGCATATTGCCGAAATCAACGAATCCCACGTTTTCATCCCCAGTCGCCAAAACTGATGAAAATTTACACTCCTCCGACGGGGCTTTACTCGGATGGCACGCATTATCACCCCCCGTGATTCCATCCTTTATTTCCACCACGATATTTGTGGTGCTGCTCTGAAAATCAGAGCAAGTTGTGAAAGTGTCTCCTGTCGATGTGTAGTGCGCCTCGAAAACTTTTACGCCGACGCGTTTGCTCGCGTCGATTGTGTGTACATTATCTCTCATTGTTGTGCCAATTAAATAATTCGATGTTAAATCTCCTTCGTCTGGATCTGTATTCGAACTCAAACATGCCTCCGAGCTACTCGAAAGCGCGTGAAAGATAGTTGTAGGCGCATTGGTGGTGCCTCCTTCTCCTCCTCCTCTATCTTCTCTGGTGATCACACTACACAGATAACCGTGATACTCGTATCTGTTCGTAGCCACAGTTGTGCTCTCTAAATCCAACAATAAGACAGTTTGTACGAGCATGTCTCTATTTCTGAAATATTGCATAATTTCCGTACCCGCCTCGCACGTCGCGCCAGCTCCAACAGTAGTAGCACGAATAAACGCAACATCCATTCTAGAGACGTCCGGAGCCATTTCGATTTGAATGTAATAATCCATAGCGGCGTACGGCCAAGTTCGTTCATTACCATTACACGTACCAACCGAACCATCTACGCATTGCCAAGCTTGAATGTCATCGTAAGTGACGACGGCAGCTGCTCCGCAGCCGTTCGCCGGGGTAATCAAAAGTTCATATTCTTCATATTGCGAATCACATGAACCCGCGTATAAACCTATATCCACGGATCGCGTCGAAGTGTCGAGAAAGACCAAATTTTCACCGCCTACCGCAGCCGCTACTTCGTAATAACTCGATGAGGAAAAGGAACTACCTTCTCCCGGAGCAGGAAACTCTTTTGGATCTTGTGACACGCATTTATCATCACTTTCTTCGATATCTACTGAATTTCCAACGTAGCAAATTGTATGCCCAAGAACATCTTGGTCTCCTCCGTGGACGACAAACGTACGACCCTCACCTATCGGCACCCCAATTTCAAACCGACCCGATGTATCAGAAAAGTACGTTCCTTCGTGCACGTAACCTTGTTCACTTGTGTCATAACTATAGGCTTGAATTTTCGCAAACGGTAAACCGCACGCGTACCCTTGCGTTTTCCATGGTTCAAATATCACTATACCGTTGACTTTGACGGCGGAATCATCCGAGAAATCTTTTTCACAGACTCCATTGTTCGCGCAGGAAACGTCCTCGGAAGAAGATTGAGAATTCTCTTCTTCGGATCCGAGACGTGATATCGACTTGGATTTTCGGCCGAGCGAAGCCGGTTCTTCGTCATTCCCTGCTTGATTTTTTGATTTTTTCTTGTCGTATTGATGCACCAAATCCGACATCTGCTCCACGGCATTCACACTGATGGGATTGAACGCGACGCGCGAGATTAAGCTGGCAAAACTCAGCGCGTCACCTGATACTGATTTATCGAAGCGAACGCGTGTCACGTTATTGCCGATGACCGGGATTGCGTGTGCGGAAGATTGCGGAAGAATCGGTTGGGCACTGTTTGAAAAAACAATCGAATACAAAGCGTCTTGCTTCTGGAAAGTAGGTTTTCCGAGGCGAATTTTCTCCCCGCGCTCGGCGTAGCTTGAATACCAAGTATCCCACGATTGAGTAAGAACTGGCACCGAACTCGAGAACGTCGGTATGAAAGCCAGTCGATCGATTACGCCGTCGCGGTTGTAAAGCAAATCATAGTGGTTCGCGCAGTTTTTCATCTTCTTCATGTCCGTTTTTAACCAAAGCTTTACAAGATTCACACTGTCCGGCGTTGGTCCGGGGAATTGTCTTGTTTTGAACTCTTTGAACGCTCCAACTGCGTAATACCAGGTACTGTGGCCAATGCTTCCGTCGAGGAAGGTCGAGGAACCCTCGTTATATTCCAAACCTTTGAAGACACCGCCCGTTGCATCGGGTTTTTGCGAGTATAGATATTCGACTCCTTTCGAATTCAGAGCCGCTGTGAATCCCCGCGCGTAAGCCATTTCGCCGGTAAATCCACGAGAGGTGCTAACGTCAGGTCCATATGCTCTCCCGATGAGTAATTGCTTATTCGATCCGCTGTACGCGTATTTCCCTCCAGATCCACTCTTTTTCAGTACCCCGTCTACGTAGATGCATTTCGTAAACGAGCCTGAGTTTTCGTAGGTGAATACTAAGTGGTACCAAACGTCCAGGCTCGGGGTGAAATCGTAATTAAGATCATCGCCACGAAAACCAAAATATATACCTTTCCCAGGTCTTACTCCGATGTGAAGACCTGAGCGCGTGCTGCCCTTCCCGTGTCCAAAAATATATTGGTTGGACGGAGAATCGGTAAACATCACGTACGCTTCTAAAGTGAAACCGCGAAAACTCCTCAAATCGACTTTAGGAGTCTTGATGACGCTCGCAAACGAAGCTTTACTTCCGAAGTGTCCGCACAAAGATTCAAATACGCCGAATGTTGGTTCAGCTTTGATACAACCAGAACTGCTTAAATACGCGTCGCCAATGGAAGCGTCCGAGGAAGAAGTGTCTTTCACAACTGTTCCCGAGACAAAGGACGGGGCGTACTCAAACATTGCGTTGATAACTTCGCATGAACTCGCGGGACCGTCGTTTGCGTCCTCGCAATCGTGCATCGCTTGGAATGCGTGTGCGTATTTGAACATGCCTGCGTGCGACGTGACGCTATCATCGTTCCAACCGCCAACGAAACCGGTGAAAGCACGCGCGTCTTCAAACATTCTCGACATATTTGTAACTTTAGAAACGTCCCATTTCGAGATGTCCTGGTTGAAAGAGTGAGCTTTATAGAACATGTAGTCCATACTCGTGACTTTAGAAACGTCCCATTTCGAGATGTCTTGATTGAAAGCGTACGCTTCATAGAACATGACGCGTACATTCGTGACTTTAGAAACATCCCAACTGCCAATATCTTGGTTGAACTTTTTCGCTTGGCGAAACATCTGATACATGTTCGTGACTTGCGAAACGTCCCACTTTGAAATGTCTCGATTGAAAGATAAGGAACCTTTGAACATGCCTTCCATACTCGTGACTTTAGAAACGTCCCATTTCGAGATGTCCTGGTTGAAAGCGAAAGAATAATAGAACATGTAGTCCATACGCGTGACTTTAGAAACGTCCCATTTCGAGATGTCTTGATTGAAAGCGTACGCTTCATAGAACATGACGCGTACATTCGTGACTTTAGAAACGTCCCAACTGCCAATATCTTGGTTGAACTTTTTCGCTTGGCGAAACATGTAATTCATATCTGTGACTTTGGAAACGTCCCAGTTTGAGATATCTCGATTGAATTCGAAAGCTTTGTAGAACATCTTCCACATAGCTGTTACAGACGAAACGTCCCAATTCGAGAGATCGCCGTTGAAAGATGATTTTCCACTAAACGCCTGTCCCATACTCGTGACCTTGGAAACGTCCCAATGCGGCATTGGACCAATCTTATTATCTGCGCCGTACTGGTAACACAAACCATCGACTGGAGATTCGCTCAGACATCCGTTAACGTGCGTTTGGAAGTCACCGTTCGCTATCGCGCCGCAAAACTTTAAATCTCGATATGTAGTCCAAGACGACCAGCCAGTCAAACACCCTTTTCCACCTCCGCAGCCAGAGGTGTATCGTATCCCTTCACAGCCGCCTTTGTCACATTTGTGTTTGTAAGAAACCGCGGTGCAGCCGCTGCATGCGCCGCATTTCGCGACAGCTTCGTCGCTGGATATACCGGACGTAGGAAGTGTAACGCCGTCATCGCACGTCGGGACTGAAGGATTTTTGAGGGCCCACCCGTTCGCGCGATTTGAGCAATGCTTTTCTCTCTTCGTTGGTAAACTCTTCGTCGCGCCGAGAGACGCTCGATTTCCGTTTTTGAATCCGCTCAAAGTCTCAGAACCGAGAAGTCGCCTTCTCCCAATCTCGTCCGACGCGCTTGAATTGTTGGTGTCCGCATGAGGTGGATATACTTCTTTTGAAATGAAATGTGCGGAGCGAGTCGCCGATCCGAGCGCGCTTGATAGTCCCGAGCCGATTTGGGAGGAAGATTTCGAGGATGCGAGTTTCGACCACGTAAAATGCTTGTAGTTTTTTATGACCGTGGTTGAAATTGACTTATACCCATCCACGCCTCGTTTCGTACTCTCAGCCGGATTCGAAGTTTGGCGCCAGATGTACGATTGTTCTTTTTGCGGATATTCAAGTTTGAATTGAAACCCGCCGTATGAACTAGACTTGCCGTATTTCGAGATTTCGTCGAGCCTTGAATACTTTTTCTCCGTCGAAGGCGAGACGCCAAAATGTTTCGCTTCGTCAGAATTTAACCAAAAGTCACCCTCGGAACTGTCGTGCTTGAAAATTAAATAATATCCGTCTTTATCGACTTCCGCGTCGCAAGGGAGAAATGATTTTGTTTCAGCAGCGCCATCCGCGGAAATTTTGATCGGCTCATTTCCAGATACTTTCGGTCGAATAACGTCGAAAGAACGAATGTTTTTCATTTCCTTCGATGAGTACACGAGCCATGGCGTTCCTGAAACGTATCCATATCGCATCAAACGGTTCGCACGAGCGTATTCGGCATCGTCCAAGTCGCCGTCGCCGTTCGTATCGAAAGTTGCCCAAACTTCATCCGTAACGATAACTTTCGTATTCATAAACGCGCTTCTTTGCGTGCTCACGTACTCGGCGAACTCTAATCTGTTCATTCTTCGTTTCAGCTCGCACGACGATGGTGGACCATTTGTGGCGCTCGTGCAATTCGTGAATTTCGCTTGAAAGGATATCGCACCTGCAAAAGCGTCCTCGGAAGTTACCGAAGAAGATAATTTCCAATCTTTCAAGTGTTGATTGAAGTTCACGGCATCGCGAAACATCTCTCTAATATCCGTAACTTGAGAAACATCCCAATCGGACAAGTCAGCGTTGATTTCCGCGTTGCCTTTGAATAAGCCGTTCATAGTCGTGACGCGTTTCACGTCCCAACTCGGCATTGGACCAGTGTTACTGCTGAATCCGTACCTGTAGCACATTCCATCTTTCGGCGCTTCTGCGAGACATTCGCGCACGTGCAAATGGATGTTCTCATCCGTGATTGCAGTTGCTTTGACTTTGCTCAATTTACGCCAAAACTGAAAACCCGACCATTGTTTATGAGCGCCGTTCCCACCAATTTGTCCATTCGTGAATCTGCACCTCTTCGTCTTCACATTTCTGTCGAACCCGGCGCAGTTTCCACATTCTGTGCATAACTTGGCGCATATGTAAACGTCGTTTTCTGCGTCGTCGATTACTACTTCACGAAGTTCCGAGCCGTCTTTACATTTACAAGGTTTAATTGTGCTAAACGCGCCGTTTCCTTTGTCGTAGTCTCCGTAATACGGAGCAATCAATGCGCCGTCGTATACTTCCAGAGCGATAATGGCGGTTTCCGGTACCCTTATTTCCTGATTCTTAGAAGTGTCGTGCGAATGAAAAAAATCTTTGTGATAAATAGCGTCGTACACGTCTGTTTGGTACGCCTTTACGCTGACGTGCGTCTTTTTTGGCGTCAAGCCGCTCGCGTCCATAATTTCAATCTCGTAATGTCCATCCTCGTCCGTAAACGACGAATACGGACAGTCCATGATTCGTCCTTCGACGATAATTTCGGCGACTTTGATCAAATCATTGTTCTTTTGAAGGATTGTTACGAATTGGCCGTTAAAAGAGGTAACGGTCGTGCCGACGCACGCGTATTTTTTTTGTTTGGACTCCTCCTCTGCTTCGCCCGAAGACTTCACCGGTTTGCATGACGAACCTTTCGTGCCCACGTTTTTGTTGTCTTTCGGATCGTCGTAGTCGAGAATTCGAACATCGAGATTTGCCGCGTTCACCGCGTCGACGCTGGTTTCCTTCGCGAATTCCACCGTGACGGTGGAAACGGCGTAAAAACTCATCAAATCGATTTTAAAACTCTCCCCCGACGTCAAAGTAGAAAACGAGTCTGAAAATCCATCCGTTATTTGAAAGCCGGATACAACTTTATCAGGATTCGAATGTATAACCATCATGTGAGACGCGAGGTTACTCGAGGAGCGATGCGAAGTTTGCGCCGACGCGCTACTAGGAGAAGTAATCGTAGCGCACACGCGAACGTTGCGCACCGGAACCATTTCATTTCCAGCGACGTAAATCGAGCCCTCTAACGTGCTTCTCCAAGGCGACGTTATGGTGACGGGATCGGAAATTTCATCGAGAGTCTGTGTTTTAGGATACTTCGTTCGAATCGCGTACTCCCAGACGGCCCCCGGTGTCTCTATCGCTTCGTAGTCGAAGAATGTGATCGAATTGAATTTTGAAGCGCATCCACTCAAAGATGAGTCAATGAGAACGACGGAATCATAAATTCCTTTTGCGCTCCCTTCGGAGACTGAACGACGAAGAACTTCGAAACCAATCTCGTCCAAAGCGGTATCTCTGAACGAAAACAACATTCCTTTGTTTGATGGCGTCAGAGCGAGATCTATCGCTGCACCGGTGAAGAACAAAGCCGTCGCGCACGGCGGAACGGCTGATATTTCTGATGCGTCGTCGTCGTCGGCATAGTGAGCAACAATGCAATACGTTCTACGACTTTGCGGATTCGCGTATCCGAGCTCTGCGCAACCTTTGGTGCGACCGCATTGCGCGATTGCCTTTAGCATGGCAGGACTGACGACGCCTTGATAAATTCGAAAGTCGTCATACATTACCAACTTTGCATAAAACACTTTTGGTTTCTCTTGAAAGTGCGGAAAGTCAACCATGTTATGATCAAAATCTTTCATCGAAGCTTTTTCGTCACCGTCGACGAATACGCTCAAACCATAAACACCGTTAATTGTCATTGCGACGTGGTGCCACGTCCCGGATGCGATAGAATTCTTACCTGATTTTATGGTCTTTGAGTTATCCGTATACTTGTTGTCAAACAGCTGCTGATACCCTCCGATCACTTCATTTTCACCCGAATCATAAGAAAGAATCACTCTGTTGACGTAAGTTCCATCATTCGTGTTTCTCAAGAATAAACTTCCGTCTGACGATTGTTCTGTGCTCGAGTCCAATAAAAACCACATCATGATCCCGCTCGATGAAAGAGCGCGCCTTGTACCATACATAAATTGATTGAATCCATTATTCTTCCGTTTCGCGCACTTGATGCCGTCGCCGCACGCTTCAATCGTGAATCCGTCTTTCCATTTGTTCCCGTCGTACCCGTTGTTACCTTGAGTACTCATAAACGGTAAATCGTTGTCGTCAAAGGTCAACTGTGCGACCAGAGTCACTTTAGAATCTCCCGTTCCGACGGCTGGCCGAATATCCGTTAAAGTTCGAACGGCGGCGCCGTTGAACTTTTCGTATAATCTTCCGTCCGCGTACGCGCACTGATAGTCAGAATCGCCCGGTACCTTGGAATAGTCCCAGGAAACTGAAACCAATCCTTTTTGGGCTTCACATTGCGCCGCGGTCGTCTCTTCTCCGGCTCTCGAAGTTGGGTAGGTTGCGCTACGAATGTAAATCGGCGATGATTTGGCCGCGTTTGCTTCGGAGTCGATTGAAAAACATCGAGTCGGAAGCTGCGCGGATTGAATAATTTTCGATAAAAGGATTCCGCCTTGGTCGGAGAAATCCGTGGTGGTTTTCGCCACGTGCTCCAAATATCCCGTGTCCACGTCGTGCGCTGAGAACGCGGCGCGAACTTCGTCCAGAGAAAGAACGCCGTCCAAAGGATTCACGTCGAACTTTCGAAACAGTGACTCCTTGACCAGATGGATTTTGTCGCAATCGGCGTTCAAAAACTCCGGGGAGGATTGTAAGAACAAATCGCCGATGTGAATGCGCGAAGACGCGAGCCATTCGCTGCATCCCTCCGCGACTTTAAACGTGTGCAAAATTTGTTCGCCCGTATCCGTTCCCGTCGCTTTGCTCGTCGAGCTTCCTTTATTCAAAAAATAGCACCGATACCGAATTTCGATATCGCCAGACTGGATTTGACCGTCTTCCTTCGTGACGCGCAAAGTCTTTCTGGTTTGAGCAGTTTTCTTTGAATCGTAAAAGCTGTTCCATTGCATGCACGGTAAGTATTCGCCGTATTTTGAACACGAGGTTTGTTCTTTGGCTTGCACTCGAACATCGCATCGGAGACCTTTTTTCTGATTCGATTTAATATCATCTTCGCTCTCGAAACACGACTTTGAATTCGCGCACGTCGGATGAGAAACCGAGATTCCAAAATCAAACTCTCGATTTGAGACGACTTTTTGCGCGTTGAGAATTTCAACGGTGGGTTCGTCTCTTTGCCCGGGCGGCGGCGGGCTCGGCGGCGGCGGGCTCGGCGGCGGCGGACTCGGCGGCGGCGGCGGCGGCGGCGGACTCGGCGGCGGCGGCATAGTATTAAGATATATCTTGACATATGAGAGCGCCCAAGATGAGCTTTCGCAACTAGTCGTGCCCAAATTTGTTGAAATCAATAACTTAAGCGAATCGCTGGAATGCGAGAATTCGCGACTGTAAGTGTGTACCCCGTCTCTGTCATTCTTATGATTCGAGCTTCCGCCGCATACGTGACCCCTTCCGCCTTGGTTTATATCAACATTACCAAACCAATACGAGGTTGAACCGTATTGGAGTTTAAATTTTTTATTCGACCAATATTTTCCGTCAATAGAAACAACTTTAAACTCAACTTTAACCTTTTGATGGGGCGGCAGGTTCGTATACTCTCTTTCGGCGCGCGCATCCTTGCAAAATCTGCCGTACCCGCCAAGCACACGTCCGAGACTCCCGCAAGTTCTGTAGCACGCGTTCCCGTTACGCACGTGCGCCGTTTTCCATCCGTTTTTCATCTCTATTAAATCATAACAGTCGCTAGCGAAGTTGTCATAATTCCACTCATACAAGCCATCACTCCCAAGCTCAGCAAGTTCGTACCCAAGTTCGGCAAGGTTGTCTGGCGAAGTAGCGTTACCGCCGAGCTCGGCGATTTTACTGTCGCCATCGACTGCTGCACTTTTTCCAAACTCAACGACACCGTCTGTATCCGTTGTCGTCGCGAGAGCGAAAGGAAACGCTCGCGGAACAATTGCAACGAGTATTAGTGCACACAAAAGGAAACGAAGAAGGACTCGGTGCGGCCGCGCGCTCGTCGTCTGAATCGTCGTCGTCGCCGCCATTCTCGCGCGACCCCTTCCTCTTGGTTTTCAGTCCGTCAGTCAAAAGCCAACAAAAACACGCGATCGAGAACACGCGATCGAGAACCCGCGATCGAGAACCCGCGATCGAGAACTAAAAACTCTGTCCAAAATGACAACTTTTTTTCACTCACTTTTGTGTTTTTCTTTTTTGCTTCTTCTTCTTTTTTGCTCTGTCTCTGTCTCTGTCTCAGACGTCGTCAGACAGATTCTTCTTCGTCTTCTTCTTCTCTGAGAAGAAAGACTCTCTCTTTCCTCTCTCTTTCGGAAGACTTTCAAAAAGAGAACGATCGATCGATGATTATTCTTTTTTCGTCGTCCGCTTTTCTTTTCTTTGAGTGATGACGATGAAGAGAGAAAAGACGATGATTTTATATGTCGAAGACGATTCAGACGACGACGACGACGACGACGTTGTGTTTCTGATGATGAGACCAAGAATCACTTTCAAAATCTTCTTCTTCTTCTTCTTAATAAAAATAAAGCAAAAAACAAGAGAACAAGAAGATCACCAACGCGAGAACCCAAAACGCGATTCTTGATGATGAATGATGATGGTGATGTGTTTTTGTCTTCTTCTTTTGTGAAGAATTGTTTTCGTGTTGTGAATTTTTTAGTGTTGGACTGCTTATTAAAAAAGTGATTTTTTGGTCCGAAACGACGCGAAACTGGTGTCTGTCATCAGTCTGTTATACACAGACTTTTTGTCTTCTTCTTCTTCTTCTTCTTCTTCTTCTTTCTTCTACTACTACATACTCCTACGAGTACTATAAAGAGAGAGGGAAAGGATTACTCCTACAGAAAAGAAAGGAGAGAGTTAAAGAGAGAGGAAAAGAAGAGACCATAAAAGTAGTTGTTGTTGTTGTAATTTACTACTACTACTACTACTACTACTACTACTACTCACACCGTGTGTTGTCGTTGTCGTTGTCGTTGTTGTTGTTTCATCGTCGTCATATCATCGTCACGAGAAAACGCGAAAAAAAAAAAAAAAAGGAG
>Ga0255765_1002088_pt1 | contig 23417 bp, 24 predicted proteins | sample 041ome_8_FD_179965 | JGI IMG/M metagenome (GOLD analysis project Ga0255765, IMG submission 179965) | Coastal salt marsh microbial communities from the Groves Creek Marsh, Skidaway Island, Georgia - 041407BS metaG (version 2) | ecosystem: Environmental > Aquatic > Marine > Intertidal zone > Salt...
GATTATTCGCATTAATAAAACTTATACAAAAATAAGTAAAAGTAAATGGTGGGCGTGACAGGATTCGAACCTGTGACCCCTTGCGTGTCGAGCAAGTACTCTAACCAGCTGAGCTACACGCCCTTAATAGGGACAATCACTTTTATATAAAAAAATTAGATAGTAAACAGTAAATTTAGTTAAATCGGACTGATTTATATATTAACCGATATTCCTCCAGCCCTAATAATTTTAACACAATAAAATAAACAGAAATTCCTACAGCTATTAGAATAAGTAAGTCTATATAAATGTTAATGTTTAAGTAATATTGCAAAATTAATATTATAGATATCATTATAGAAGATGAGGTAAATATTTTTATTATTTTGATAATGTCTAACAAATTAATTTTCTTATAAAATTTAGCAAAATATATTTTTAAGAATAATACTTGTATAAAGACATTAAGCCAAACACTAGCTGCTCCAGCGATAGCCAAACCATATACGCCCATTGAACGATAAAAAGAAAAGCATAGTATTAAATTTAAAAAGAAAGTAGGCAATGAAGCTTTAATTGGTAAGTCTACTCTTTCGTAAGAATAAAAAACTTGGTTACATATTCTGGAGATCATATAACCGGGAAGAGAAAAAGAATAAATAACAAGTAAATTTGAAGTAATTAAAATATCTTTACTCATAAATTCCCCCCTTCCGAATAGAACTGTTATTATATCCTCTGAAATAAAAAATAATGCAAAACTACAAGGTATAGCAAAAATAAAACAAAAAATTATTGTTTGATTAAAAGCATTTGCATTTTTTTCTTCATCTGAAATATTTTTACTTAAATATGGCAAAAGAGTAAATGTCATGGCAACGGCAATTAATGCGAAGGGCAAATCTATTATTCTGTCAGCATAGTAGATATGGCTTATTGCCCCCTCTCCTACCAAAGATGCAAATAGCATCGAAATAAAAATATTTAATTGAACAATTCCAGAGCCAAAAATAGAAAATAAGAATCGCTTAAAAAAGATTTTTAAGACTGAGTTTAAAATTAAAAAAGTTCTAAAACTAAATTGATATAATGATTTTAAAAATTCTATATTTACCAATAATAAAAATAATTGAATTATTCCTGCTATCAAAATTGTCCAAGCTAAAGGAAAATGAGAATTAGACTTAAATATTAAAAGAGTGACTATCATAAATAAATTCAAAATTACTGACAAAAAAGATGGTAAAAAAAATTTTCCCTTTATATTAAGGACTGAACTTAATACTGCTGAAAGCGTTACAAAAATCAAAAAAGGAAAAATAATTGGTACTAACTGGCTTGCCAGATTAAACTGGTCGTAATTTTCTAAAAAACCTGGGGCAAGCATAAGGACAATATTGCTACTAAAAAAATAAACAAATACAGACATTATGGATGTAATTAATAAAAAAATTAAAAAAATTGCCAAAGTAAAATCATTAGCAAGGGTCTGACTTTCTTTATTTTGCTTAATATAAAGTGGAATAAATACACTGTTCATGACGCCTTCAGCTAAAATTCTTCTTAAAAGATTTGGTAATCTAAAAGCAAACAAAAAAGCATCTGATAAAATGTTTGCTCCTAAAAAATTTGCAAATAAAACATCCCTAATAAAACCAGTAATTCGAGAACTGAATATATTTGAAGATATCTTAGAAAAATTATTTATTTTCATAAAATTTAGGAAAATTCATTTTCCAAAATTTCTAAAATTTTATCTTTTTCTATATAGCCAGGAATAATTGTATCACCAATGATAATTGCTGGGGTACCATTAAACTTGAATTTGTTTACAAATTGTTCATGAGATAAAATAACATCAGAGACCTTTTCAGAATTCATGTCTTGTTCTAATTGGGCTATATCTATGTCCATCAAAAATAAATCTCCTAAGATGTCAGCCATTTTTGATTTACGATCTGAGGAATAAAGATAGTTATGGACTTCTTCAAATTTATTTTGAAAACTTGCTGCTATAACAATTTTAGATAAAGTAATAGAACTTTCACCCAAAATAGGCATTTGCATTATGACTAATTTAGTATTTTGATTTTCGTTTAATACACTAAGAACTTGTTCATGAAATTTTAGACAATAACCACAGTTATAATCAACAAATTCAAATATAATTTTTGAAGCATTTGAATTACCAATTATCATTGGATTATCAAATAAATTTAAACTAGATATATTTGATTTATTTTGTGAACTTATTTTATCTTGCTCAACTTTATTTTGCTCATCTTGGTATTTTCTAAGAACATCAATAATAAAATCAGGATTATTTTGAATAAAATCTTTTATTTTTCTATCCAAATCATTAACTTGAAGATAATTTGATAAATCAATTTCAATTTCACCAAGAGAATCATTTGTCTCATTAGTTTTATTTATCACTTCTACTTGATCACTAACTTCAATAATAGTTTCAAGGGGATTTTCATCTGGAATGGTATTTAAATTATTGGGATAAAAAAAATAGTATCCTATAATTAAAATTATCGATAAAAGAAAAATACTATAAATAATTAACCTAAATCCTGAATTTTTTCTTTTTTTCGAGTATATACTCATATTTATCTAATCACTTAGGTTAACTAATCATATTGATCGGAATAAATCAAATTAACATACAATTAACTAACTTAATTTTTATGAATTATTAAGGTATATTTCCCAAGGAATAAAATTATGGAATATTTTCTGCAGCAACTTATTAACTCTCTTACGCTAGGTTCAATTTATGGCCTGATAGCTATTGGATACACTATGGTGTACGGCATCATTGGAATGATTAACTTCGCGCACGGAGATGTTTTCATGATTGGTTCCTTTGTATCGCTGATCGCTATGGTATTGCTTGGTGTGGGTACCGGTGCCTTCCTGCCATTGGTATTGTTAATCGTTTTGCTTGCAGCCATTTTAGTTACAAGTGTTTATGGATGGACTTTAGAAAGGGTTGCCTATCGTCCTCTAAGGGGTTCTTTTCGCTTAGCTGCGTTAATAACTGCCCTCGGTGCTTCTATATTTTTACAAAATTTTGTTCAAGTTTCTCAAGGTGCAAAGATCAAACCTATACAGCCTATTATTCAGGGAGGTTTTACTTTTTTTGAGAATGGATCAATGGTTGTAAGTTTTAGCTATTTGCAAATTTTTATTATTATTATCACTGTTATTTTGCTTTCTATTTTTTCATACATAATCTCCAAAACACCATTAGGTAGATCTCAAAGAGCCTGCGAACAAGATCTTACAATGTCTAAACTCTTAGGGATTAACGTTGACAGAACTATATCTATTACCTTTATCATTGGTGCCTCATTGGCATCAGTGGCAGGTATGATGTTTGTTCTTTATTATGGTGTAATTGATTTCTTTATTGGTTTTTTAACTGGCATTAAAGCTTTTACAGCTGCTGTACTAGGTGGAATTGGTTCGATACCTGGTGCGGTAATTGGGGGATTATTAATTGGATTAATTGAAACTTTTTGGTCTGCTTATTTTACGATTGAGTATAAGGATGTTGCTGTATTTGGAATTCTTGTAATTGTTTTAATTTTTAGACCCTATGGGATTTTAGGAAAACCAGAAGTCGAAAAAGTTTAATGAGTTCCAAAAAAAACTTTTCACTAATTATTAAAGATTTAATTTTTACTGGTTTAATTGCCACTGTATTGCTCATTCCCATAGTTGGATTTCGAACGGAGATATCAACGGTTGACTCTACCGGTTTAACTTTTAATTATAATTTTATCATAGCCTTTTTCGTTGTTGCTTTTGTGGTTGGAGTACGTTTTTTATTTCATATTTATTGGTTTTCCAAAATTCAAAAAAAACCTCAAGAAAATTCTGAAAAAAATAAAAAGAAATTTTTAAAGAAACTAAATTTTTATTTAGGCGCTGCTGCGGCTGTTATTGCTTTCACCTTACCATTTATGCCATTTGCCAATAGATATATTGTCGATGTAGCTACCCTTGTTTTAACCTATGTTATGTTGGGATGGGGGCTTAATATTGTAGTCGGATTGGCTGGCTTATTAGATTTGGGCTATGTCGCTTTTTTTGCAGTGGGAGCATACTCATACGCCCTTCTTGCTACCACTTTTGACCTATCTTTTTGGATATGTTTACCTTTAGCGGGTATTCTGGCTGCCTTTACTGGTATTCTTCTTGGATTTCCTGTGCTGAGACTTAGAGGAGATTACTTAGCTATAGTAACTCTTGGTTTTGGAGAAATTATCAGGTTAATTCTTCTAAATTGGTATGAATTCACAGGTGGACCTGATGGCATTAGTAGAATTCCCAGACCTAGCTTTTTTGGATTTCCTTTTGCTAGGAAAAGTGAAGATACAACTTTTCATGAGCTCTTTGGATTAGAATATTCAACCATGCACCGAATAATTTTTTTATATTATTTGATTTTGATTTTAGCTTTAATAACCAACTTCTTTACGATGAAAATACGTAACCTTCCTGTAGGAAGGGCATGGGAGGCACTTCGTGAAGATGAAACAGCTTGTAGAGCTATTGGAATTAATCCTACAAACACTAAGTTAACTGCTTTCGCAATCGGAGCAATGTTTGGCGGCTTTGCTGGATCTTTTTTTGCCACTCGACAAGGTTTTGTAAGTCCAGAAAGTTTTACGTTTATTGAGTCGGCTATCATTTTAGCCATCGTTGTGCTTGGGGGTATGGGTAGTCAAATCGGAGTGGTTATTGCGTCTATTTTATTAATTGGAAGTACAGAACTTTTTAGGGAACTTGAACAATTTCGAATGCTAGCTTTTGGTTTAGCAATGATAATTATTATGATTGTTAAGCCTCGTGGACTCCTTGCAAATCGTGAACCATCAATTCTTTTAAATAAAAAAAATGAGTAATATTTTAGAAATAAACCACCTTACAATGAAATTTGGCGGCTTAATTGCCATTGACGATGTTTCATTCAGTGTAAAAAAAAACTCAATCACATCTCTTATTGGGCCTAATGGTGCGGGCAAAACTACTGTCTTTAACTGCATTACTGGTTTTTATAAGCCAACAGTTGGTGAGATTTTACTAAATTCAAAAAAGCAATTTAATCTTGAAAGAATGAATGATTTTACCATTCCACAAAAAGCAAAAGTAGCGAGAACTTTTCAAAATATAAGGCTTTTTCCACAAATGACTGTTCTAGAAAATCTTATAGTAGCTCAACATAATAAGTTAATGAAAGCCTCTATGTATACTCTAAAGGGTTTAGTCAATGCCAAATCTTTTTTAAATGCAGAAAATGAGGCAAAAGAACTAGCAAAATATTGGCTAGATAAAATCAAATTAACCGATCGAGCAGATATAGAAGCGGGAAACTTGCCTTATGGTCAACAAAGAAAAGTTGAAATTTGCCGCTCTATGTGCACAGATCCAATTCTATTATGCCTAGATGAGCCTGCAGCTGGTCTAAATGCAACAGAGTCACTTGAGCTAAACAGCTTATTAGAATTCATTAAAAATGAACATAAAATATCCATTTTATTAATTGAACATGATATGAGCGTAGTCATGGGAATATCCGATAAGGTTGTTGTATTAGACTATGGCAAAAAAATCGCAGAAGGTGTGCCGAGTGAAGTAAAAGGAAATCCAGAAGTAATCAAAGCTTATTTAGGTGAAGAGTAAATGTTAATAGCAAAGAATATTAGTAGTTATTATGGAAATATTCAGGCCTTAGATAATATTTCAATAGAAGTTAACAAGGGAGAAATAGTTTCTATCATTGGTTCTAATGGTGCGGGTAAATCGACTTTATTAATGACATTGTGCGGAATAGTTCCCGCTAAGACTGGATCAATTGTTTTTAATGACACCGAAATATCAACTCTTCCAACACATGAAATTATCAGAATGGGCGTCTCTCAATCCCCAGAAGGAAGAAGAATATTTCCTAAATTAACTGTTTATGAAAATCTTTTAATTGGAGATCCTCTAAAAAGAGAAAAAGATATTAATTTAGAATTTATTTTTGAGATTTTTCCTAGACTTAAGGAGAGGATTAATCAAAGAGGTGGGACATTATCTGGTGGAGAACAACAAATGCTTTCAATTGGTCGTGCGTTAGTATCTCAACCTAGTTTACTTTTATTAGATGAACCCTCTTTAGGGTTAGCTCCGATCATTGTTAAACAAATCTTTGAAACAATTAAAAGAATAAATAAAGAAAATGACACGACAATTTTATTAGTTGAACAAAATGCATTTGGTGCATTAAAATTATCTGATAGAGGGTATGTATTAGTAAATGGCAAGGTAACAATAAGCGGTGAGTCAAAACAATTGCTAGAAAACCCTGAAATTAAAAAAGCATATTTAGAGGGAGTTTAATGGAATTTCATTTATTTGAATTTATTTTGATGACTTTGATACTTTTTGGGTGGTGTAGTTACCAACTTGGAAAGGCTATGGCGAATTCATGGAAATCAGTTTTATTGATGATTTTTTATGTTTTATTATTAACTGTGTTTGATCGCTTTTTACTTTTTGCACTTTTCGAACAAGAATTACTCTCAATAATCATGTTTCTAATTGATTTCATTGTACTATCATTAATTTCTTTGATTTCTTATAGGTTAACTAAAATAAACTACATGGTTAATCAATACCCTTGGAAATATCAAAAAACAGGCTTGTTTTCTTTTAAAAAAAATAATCAATAAGCTTGTATCTACTCTAAGAATTATTTATTTTGTAGTTTCCTATATAGGAGGAAAATTATGAATAAACTTATATCTATTTTAGTTGCTTTATTTGCAATGACTTTTTCCTCAGCTTTCGCTGGAGGTCATGCAGTAAAAATCGCAACAGTAGGACCAATGAGTGGTCAATATGCTTCATTTGGTGAACAAATGGCAGCTGGAGCAGAAATGGCAGTTGCAGATATTAACGCCAATGGCGGTGTTAATGGGGCAATGCTAGAATTAGTTATTGGTGACGACGCTTGTGACCCAAAACAAGCAGTTGCTGTAGCAAACGATCTTGTAGGCCAAGGAGTTAGTTTTGTTGCTGGACACTTTTGTTCAGGATCATCAATTCCTGCATCTTCAGTTTATAACGAAGAGGGAATTATTCAAATCTCCCCTGCATCTACTAACCCTGCTTTAACTGATGAAAGACCAGGGCCTTATACTCATAGAGTCTGTGGAAGGGATGACCAACAAGGTCAAGTTGCTGGTCAATATCTTTTTGATAATTATAGCGGTAAAAATGTTGCAATCGTTCACGATAAAACTGCTTACGGAAAAGGTTTAGCGGATGCAACTATGGCGGCTTTTGAAGCATTAGGAGGCAATACCGCTTTATATGAAGCTTACACAGCTGGAGAAAAAGACTATTCAGCATTAGTATCTAAGTTAAAGCAAAATAATATTGATGCCTTATATGTTGGTGGTTATCACACAGAAGCCGGACTGATGGTTCGTCAAATGAGAGATCAAGGCATGGATACCCAATTAATTTCTGGTGATGCTCTAGTGACTCTTGAGTATTGGGCAATCACAGGTGATGCTGGCCAAGGAACTTTAATGACATTTAGTCCCGATCCTGCGAAAGATCCAGCAAACGCTGATCTAGTAAAGAAATTTAAGGATGCTGGAATTACCCCGGAAGGCTATGTATTATACACCTATGCAGCAATCCAATCATGGGCTCAAGCAGCTGCAACAGCAGGTAGCAATGACTCCGACTCAGTATTAGAAGCTTTAAATTCAGGTAGCTTTGACACTGTATTGGGTAGCCTTAGTTTTGATGACAAAGGTGACGTTACTCTTCCCGGATACGTTTGGTATGTTTGGGAAAATGGTGGATACGACTATCTATAAAATATGATATTTAATCATAGGGCTTATTTTTAAGCCCTATGACAAACTTGAAATCTCTTTAAAATTCTCATTTATATTATTCTGCCTTAGTAGGCTAAGTTTTTCATATTTAACTTCACGTATTGAATTTATGTAATCCTGCTTTGCTCCTTCATAAATAGGAAGTGTGACATGATGAAAAGAGTATTCAAAATAGTATGGGTATCCCCAAATTTGAAAATATATTTTTTCTTTCTCGGATAGTTGATTAAACCTTTTTATATCCTCTTTAAGTTCAGAGTTATTTAGAGTTTTTCGAAAAAGATCAAAATCTCTCATTAAACTATTAGTCACAAAGTCAAAATTATTGTTTTGATCTAGTTTTAAGACCAAAGATTTTTTAAAAGATTCTAGTTTATTTACTAAGTATGTATTTGATAAGAGTGAATGAATTTTTTTCATGTCAATATTTTGAAATTTTTCAATAAGTTGATTTTCAGAGTATAGATGTGATAAATAAAATGGCGCTTTTACGGTAGAATGAAAACCATAAATTGACTTATTTAAACTAGAGGTGTTAATTGAATTTTTTTTACAAAAAGTATTGAAGTCTTCAATAAAGTTTTCATTCGGAATCAAGAACAAACAATAACGAGGAAATTGAATATAATTAGTCATAAGTAATTTTATTTAATATCTTATTTTGAAATTTCGTATCGAGTAAATATTTCATAAATAAAATGATAATTATTGTGTAAAATACTCTAAAAAACAATATTCCACTTATGTGACTTCCTAAAAGTAAAATCAGGATTGTATCTTCAATAATGCTATGACATAGACTAAGGAACGATAAGGATAGAAGGATATCTTTCTTAGAAATATTATTCTTTTTTGACTCTTCAATTAAAAATCCGCCACCAAAAGAAATCCCTAAAGTAAGTCCAATTAAAATAATGTTGGCTACTTTTTCAGACATTCCTAAATAAGAAAGGGGAATTCTTAAAATGTTAATAATAAATTGCCAGAGCCCTATAAATTTTAAAATATTAATTGTTGAAATGATTAAGAAAATTATCAAAAAGATAATAAAAAAATTTTTAGACTGGAGAATTAACCAGTCCAAATTAGAGGTTATTTTTTCTGGTATCTCTAATATTGATTGATTTTTTTCATTGAATAAATCGAATTTAATAAAGATATAATTTAAAATTTTACCTGCTATCACTGCGTTGATAAAACGAAATAGTAAATTAAATAATCCTGATACTCTTGATTTTCTCGCAATAGCAACCTCGATCGGTAAACTATGAGCTATTAAAATAATGAGTCCCAAAATAGTAGTCTCTGCAACGCTATAGTCGAAAATAGATTGAAGGCTAGCAAAAGCAGCCATACCAGCATAGATATTTACCAAAATTGCAGCCATCCAAACAAGCCCTAATGAGCCGTCTATTCCAATGAAGCTTGTTAATGGTTCAAGAAACTTAGCAAGATAAGGGATAGCTCCTGTTAATTCTAAGAGTCTAATTATAATAACAACAGGAAGAATAACTTTAAATAATACCCAAAATATTTTACTGCTTTCGTGGACAATATTAGCAAGTACTTTTTGGATATTTTTCATTTATATATATATTGATAAAAATTAAATCCTTTATAAAGAAATAAATGACAAGAACAAAGAGTTTAAATGTAAAAATATTTATAAGTATAATAATTTTTATTTTTGGATTATTTTTTTTTTATATTAGTTATCAAGAATTTTCAAAATACTATCAAAGGGATTTAGTTTTATTTGAAGATATGAATATTAACTATTTTGATAAGGATTTATTTCAAAAATATTATGAAAAAATAGATATTGAAAGCTTATCAGACCCTCAGTTCGATGAGGAAAAATCAAAAAATTACTTTAAGGATATTACATTTGATAATTTATTCAGCTTATTTGATAAAGAAAAAGAAAGTCAAGTCACGTATGCTGATACTAAAAAAAATCTTCCAATCAAATTCAAAACTAAAGAGGAATTAATTATTGAAATTGAAAATGATCAATTTAAAGAAATTTTTATTAATCAAGGTGATAATTTTGCAAAAATACTTAGAAAAGGTGGCTTAGAAGGAAAAGATATTGATCGACTATTAATTAACGGCAAAGATATTTATGATTTTTCTAAAATTTATCTTGGAGATATTGTAAAGATTAATTCCACCTACAACAATGATGGTGTATTAGAAAACTTCAAAATGATTTATCGATTTTCTGAAGATCAAGAACTCATTGTTAATTATTTAAATGAAAATTTTATATATGAAATTAATCAAATAGAGCTTTTTGAAGAGAGAATTTATGTAAGTGGTGAAATTAAAACAAGTTTATATGAAGCAATGAAACAAGCTGGCCTATCTGAATTAATTATTACTGAGATTATAAGAATTTATAGCTTTGATGTTGACTTTCAAAGAGACATCTATGAGGGAGATTATTTTGAAGCCCTTTTTACAAGAAGAAAAAATGATCAAGGAAAAACAGTTCAAATAGACGACCCTGAGTATCTTGTGTTGAGCTCTAGGGGAACTCCATTAATTTACTACCTTTATTCTACAGATGAATTCAGTGAATATTTTGATGAAAATGGAAAAGGTATGACTAAAAGTTTGATGAAAACTCCTGTAAATGGCGCTCGATTAAGCTCTAGTTATGGGATGAGAAAACATCCTATTTCCGGATACAACAAATTACATAAGGGAGTAGACTTTGCAGCCCCCACAGGCACTCCAGTTTTTGCTGCTGGAAATGGAGTGGTAGAGTTTGCTGGAAGAAATGGGGGGTATGGAAATTATGTTCGTATAAGACATGACAATACCTATAAGACCGCCTACGCTCATCTCAATGGATTTAAAAAGGGTGTTTATGGAGGTGTAAGAGTGAAACAAGGTGATGTTATTGGATTTATTGGATCAACTGGCAATTCAACCGGTCCCCATCTTCACTATGAAATTATTGTAAATGGTCAGCAAGTAAATCCTGCCACTTTAAAACTTCCTTCAGGTAGAAAATTAAATGATCAGCAATTAGAAGAATTTAAAAAATTAGTTGTTTTTAAAAATGAAGAAATAAATGAATATAAAGGCAGAAATTAAATTAAGCCAATTGGTTAGCTAAATCATCAAAATCTGAATTTGGCGATTGTTTATCGGCTAGTATTTCAGCATCATGATCTTGATCTGTATCTGTTTTTTCTTTAGAAATAATTTTTCGTGAAACTGGATTTCTATTAGAGTGATCAATTTGGCGATAGTAATGTTCAGCATGCTGAAGATAAAATTGTTCAAGCACATCATCTCCTTGGCCTTTGGCATCCTTAGCCTTATTTAAAAAATCATTGTATTGGTCTTTAGGATTCTTACCATTTCTTTTAAAACCATTAGAATTACCATTATTTTGTAAATATGGAGAGTCAGCTACTCCCACTCTTCCACCAGAATTAAGTTTTCTTGAAGAACCAAAAGGTTTTCTTTTAGGATAATTTTTCATAAGTTTTATTCGATTATCTTTAAATAAAGAGCCCTACAATTTAAGATTTATGGGAATGTTATCTTTAATAATCTATCTAAATTAAGATAATCTTGTTTTTTATAGACTATTTTGATCGATTTTTCTAATAAAAATTTCTCTAATTCATCAACAATAGTTGGATCTATTTCAAAATAAATATCTCCTTTAAAAGGCATAGTTTCAATGGAATTTACTATTTTAATATAAAAATCAAGGCCTTTGACCCCTCCGTCTAAAGAAATTCTGGGATCATGTAAAGTCTCTTGATTTAAAGCATAGTAGAGACTAGTTGGAATATAGGGAGGATTACAAATAATTAATTTTATATTTTTTATTTTTGATATTGGATAATTCTCAAATAAATTTGATTCATATAAATTTGATCTACTATCTACGGCTAGATCATAAATATTTTTTTTACAATTTGATAAAGCTTGCCTTGAAATATCAATAAAATCACATGTTGAGGATTTAAATTCTTTTAATAAAGATATGCCCAAACAGCCTGTTCCACAACATAAGTCTATAAACTCAAATTTTGAATTTTTTAATGAATTAAAATCTTGGATAATAGACTCTATTAAAATCTCTGAGTCGGAACGAGGATCTAAGGTATTTTCATCAGTATAAAAAATATCTTTCCAAAAACCTTTTTGCTTAATAATTTTTGATAGTGGTTTTCCAGTTATTCGTTGACTTACGATGTATTCAATCATTTGAAAATCTATATCCTCAAATTTTACATCTAAGTAGTTTGATTTATTTGCAGAGTGGGAAATTATTATTTGTGACTCGGTTAGTGGGATTTTTAAAGAACGATCATTTAATATCAAGTTAATCTGATCTCTGAGTTCAGTTTTATTATGAATTTTTTTATTGAGCATCCAGCTGATTGAGTTTTTCAGCCTGCTCACTTGCTGATAAAGCAGAAATCATTTCCTCAAGAGCCTCTCCTGTTAAAAATTGATCTAGCTTATAAAGAGTAAGATTAATTCGATGATCAGAAACTCTTCCCTGAGGAAAGTTATATGTTCTTATCCTCTCTGAACGATCACCTGATCCCACTTGGCTTTTTCTATTCGATGATTGTTCTTGTTGTTTTTTTAATCTCTCAACATCGTAAATTCTTGAGCGAAGGATTTTTAGGGCTTTTGCTTTATTTTTATGTTGTGAACGCTCATCTTGTTGGGTGACGACTATCCCTGTTGGTAGGTGAGTTATTCTAACAGCGCTATCTGTTGTATTCACTGACTGACCTCCCGCACCACCTGATCGATAAACATCGATTCTTAGATCTGAATCTTTTATATCAACATCTACCTCTTCCGCCTCAGGAAGAACTGCTACCGTTGCAGCAGAGGTATGAATTCTGCCTCCTGATTCTGTTTCTGGTATTCTTTGAACCCGATGAACACCTGATTCATTTTTTAAAAATTTAAATACTCCGTCTCCTTTAATTTCAATTATCGCCTCTTTGATACCTTTTAATCCCGTCTCACTTTTTTCCATTGGCTGAAAATTCCAATTTTTAATAGCAGAATACCTTTCATACATCCTAAACAAATCTCCTGCAAATAAAGCAGCTTCATCACCACCTGTGCCAGCTCGTATTTCTAAGATAACATTTTTATCATCAGCTTCATCTTTTGGGAGCAAGGCAATGAGCAAATCTCTATTTTTATTTTCAAGATCTTTTTCATATATCGGCAATTCTTGTTTTGCCCATGATCGTAAATCCTCATCATTTTCTTTTTCTAAAATTTCTTTATATCCTTCAATTTCTTTTTCTAGTTTTCGAATGTTATCAGATAAGGAAATTATTGGCTCTAATTTTGACAAATCCTTATTAATTTGAATAATTTTCTTATTATCTAAACTTTCTGAATTCATTAATTGATCATTTAAATGATCATACTTAATTTTAAGATCGGCTATTTGTTTATCTAATTTCATGATCTAATTTAATTTCACTTTGATTAAATATTTTTTGTTCTTTTGTTTTTAAATTTTTTAAGACAATCTTATTGTTTAAATTTTCTTCATCTCCTATTAACAAAATAAAATCAAAATTATTTTTATCCGCATAACTAAATATTTTTTTTATATTCTTATTTATTTTAATTTCATGAATGCAATTAAGGTTATAAATCTTTTTTAGAATTTCTGATTTGAGAAGAAATTGATCATTCTGAACAGCAAGAAGGACTTTTAATTTTTCTTCTTTATCATTTTTAATATTAACTAGACTCATTAATCTCTCTATTCCAGCAGCCCACCCCACTCCTGGGATATCTCTAGGAGAAATCAAGCTAATTAATTTATCGTATCTACCCCCAGCCAGAATAGCATTTTGTCTTTTGTCTTCATTTGTTTGAAATTCAAAAGCTGTATCTGTGTAGTAGTCTAACCCTCGAACCAACTTATGATCTATTGTGTAATCAATCCCATTATTGTCTAAGAGTTCTTTAACTTGATTAAAATAAACAGTACTTTCTTGTGATAAATTTTCACTGATAACTGGTGCGTTAATAAGTATTTCTTTATCCTGTTCATCTTTGCTATCTAAAATTCTCATAGGATTTTTCTCTAATCGAGAAAGAGATGTTTCAGATAGTTTGGATCTATATTGACTTAAATAATCAATTAAAATTTTTGAATAATTTAATTGATCTGCTTGAGAACCAAGTGAGTTTAAAATTAACCTGAAATGTTTTTTTTCAACTCCGATTTCTTTTAATAGACTATTTGCAACCATAATCATTTCGAAATCAACATAAGGTGATTTTTCTCCGATATTTTCTATATTAATTTGATGAAATTGGCGATAGCGGCCTTTTTGAGGCCTTTCTCTTCGAAACATTGGGCCATGAGTAGAAATTTTCATAGATCCTGATAGATATTCACTTGCAGCAAATCTAGCAATACTACTTGTTGCTTCAGGTCTAAGGCAAATTGTACTATCTCCTTTATCTGTAAAAGCATACATCTCTTTGGAAACAATGTCTGTGTGTTCGCCAACAGAACGAGTAAATAAATCTTGATGTTCAATAATCGGAGTCTGAACTTGTTGAAAATTAAATTTATTGGTTAAAGAATAAAATTTTTCAACAATGAAGTTAAATTTTTTAATTTCTTCCCCATGTATGTCATGTGTACCCTTAACTGGTTGAATATTTTTATTATTCATTAGCTGTGGATTTCTTCTACTTTATTTTCGATTGTTTTAACTAGATACTCAACTAAATCTTCGTTTTGTATTCTATGACTTTTTTCACCGTCAACATATACCATGTGTGTATCATTTCCTCCGCCCGTGATACCTATGTTGGTCATAGTTGCCTCTCCAGGGCCATTAACAACACAGCCAATAATTGATACTGTGATAGGTTTTTTAATATGAGATAAGCGACTTTCAACGTTTTTAACAGTTTTAATAACATCAAATTGTTGGCGAGCGCACGAGGGGCAAGATATAATAGTTACTCCATAATCTCTGAGGTTCAAAGATTTTAGCATTTCAAAACCTACTTTTACTTCTTGGGTGGGGTGGTCTGACAAAGATACTCTTATGGTATCCCCTATACCTTGATATAAAAGCATACCCAGTCCAATAGATGATTTGATTGACCCACTAAAATAACTTCCCGCTTCAGTAATCCCCAAGTGTAGTGGATAATCACAGTATTCTGATAAGAGTTGGTATGCTTCTACCGAAGTAAAAATGTTGGAGGCTTTTACGCTTATTTTAAAATTATCAAAATTTTGATCTTCTAATAATTGGATATTTAGCTTTGCGCTCTCGAATAAAGCTTGAGCTGTTGGGCTTTTATATTTTTCTAATATCTGTTTCTCCAAACTTCCTGCATTCACACCTACTCTTATTGGAATGTGATTTTGCTTAGCCGCTTCAATTACCTCTTTTATCTTTTCAATCGAACCTATATTTCCAGGATTGATACGCAGACAATGAGCTCCGTTTTCAGCTGCCTCGAGTGCTCGTTTATAATGGAAATGAATATCTGCAATCAATGGTATAGATATATTTGGAATTATTTCTTTTAGAGCAATTGAAGATTTTTCATCTGGAATTGAAACTCTAACAATATCACATCCTTCTTTTTCAATAGAATGGATTTGCTCTAGTGTTGCTTCTATATCGTGGGTAAGAGTGTTAGTCATAGTTTGAACAGATATAGGAGCATCGCCACCAACTAACACATTACCAACTTGAATCTGTTTAGTTTTTTTTCTTTTAATCGAATATGAGTAGTTCATTTTATTTCAGATAATTTATTTATATTGAATTCTTTAAGTACATAAGGTCTATCTACATTAATATGATAAATAGAATTATTGGTTATTATTTTATCTATGAATTGGATATTAGATAAATCAATAGAAAAATCACCGTTAAAATCTAATTTTAGAGGGTTATCTGAAGTGATCGTGCCAAAGTTTATAGTTTTTTGAATATTATCAATAATTTTATAAGAAATTGAATAATTATCGAGCACTGACAACTCAAAAGAATTATGAATATTGTTATTATTATTTAAAACCAATTTATTGATAAATTGGTCATGATTAATTTCTTCATAATTAAAATTAGATAAAATTTTTACTGCATCAAGATAAATTTGGTCTTTCTCAATCAAATTAAAATCAGATTTAAAATTAAATTTTTTATACATATCAAAAGATAGGGAAAACAAAATAATAATCACTAAAATAAAAAAAAATATTGTTAAAATTAATTTTGTATTATCGTTCGGTATCGGTACTACTTCAACAACTGTTGAGTTTTCATAAAGACCTAGCGATTTGAGGATAGAGTTTCTAAATATCTTTTCATATGATTTAAATTTATCGGGCAACTCTTCATTATTTTCAATTTTTTGAATAATTTCAGTATTCATATTTAACTTAATTGCTAATTGATTAACTGTAAGGCCTTTTTTTAGCCTTGCTTCTTTAATGGAAAATAATTTATTCAAAAACTATTTATATAATTTATAGGCTTGATGTAGTTTCTGAACCGCAATATCAGTAAATTTTTCATCAATCAAGATACTGATTTTTATTTCAGAAGTTGTGATCACTTGAATATTAATTTTATTTTTTCCTAATGTGTCAAATAATGTTTGGGCAACTCCAGCATGAGATCTCATTCCTACTCCAACGACAGAAATTTTTGATATTGTATTAGAAGAATTAATTCTTTTATAACCAATATTTATTTTCTCCTTTTTTAAAATTTTTAAAGCTTTTTCAAGATCTCCTCTTGGAAGGGTAAAGGATAAATTAGCAAATTTTCCATCTTGAGATACGTTTTGTAAAATCATATCAACATTGATATTGCCCTTCGCTAAAGGGCCGAATATTTTTGAAGAAACACCAGGTTTGTCTAATACTCTTGATAGAGTTATTTTTGCTTCATCTTTTGAATACGCTATACCACTAACAGTATTATTTTCTAATTTACTATTTTCTTCTGTCACAATAGTACCTGATATTTTTGGTCTCATAGACGATCTTACGCTTAATTTTGTTTTTTTTCTCATCGCCAATTCTACGGATCGAGTCTGAAGAACTTTAGCTCCTTGCGAGGCTAATTCAAGCATTTCTTCATATGAAATTTGTGGAATTTTTTTTGCATTTTTAACTAAGTTAGGATCAGTTGTATAAACGCCATCGACATCAGTATATATTATACATTCTGCATCTATAGCTGCAGCTACAGCTACTGCGCTAGTGTCAGAGCCTCCTCTACCAAGAGTGGTAATTTCATTTTTTGAATTTATCCCCTGAAAACCAGGAATAAGAAGAACATCATAATCTTGTAGCTCTTTGAAGATTTTATCTTGATTAATTGATAAAATTCTCGCTTTCGTATGTTCGATAGAGGTTCTAATTGGTATTTGCCAGCTTAAAAGAGATCTAGATTTAATTTTAATGCTATTAAGATAAATAGACATCAAAGAACAAGAAACATTTTCTCCAGTAGAAATTGCATTATCATAATCCATAGAATTTGGAGATTTGGAGAAAATTTTTGTCAATTTAATAAGACGGTCAGTCTCACCTGACATTGCTGATAAGATTGCAATAACTTTATATTTTTTGGACCAGTCAGAAATTATTGATGCAGATCTTTTTATGGCTTCAGGACTACCAACTGAAGTGCCGCCAAATTTTAAAACTTTTACTTTCATAAATTACGGTAATATACATTTAAGTATTATTAAGTAAAGATCATGCAAAACTATAATTATAAATATTATGAACCCTTAGAACAAATGATTGCCGTCAGACATCAATATATGAGTAAAATTATAAAGAAATTCACTAATTTAAATATTTATGAATATTTAAATAATAAAAAAATTTTAGATATTGGCTGTGGTACTGGTGAATTTCTTAAAAACTATCATGATTTAGATAACCAGTGCATAGGAATTGATATTCAGAAAAACTTTAAATTTAAAAATGTAAATGGATATATTTTGAAAAATATTGATTTAAAAGGTTTCATCAAAAATAATAAAAAAAAATTTGATGTTATTTTTTTATTCGAATTTTTAGAACATTTAAATTTAGAAGATAGAAAATTTTTATTTAAAAATCTTTTTAATTTATTAAATAAAAATTCTTTAGTTTTTATTTCAACATTGAATAAAAATATAATTTCTCGATTCTTTAGTATCGAAATAGCAGAAAAATATCTTAAACTACTTCCACAAAACACTCATGAATATAAATATTTTATAAAACCATCTGAAATTCAAAATCTAGCAAAAAGTAACAAACTTTCTCTTCTAGATATTTCTGGAATGAGCTATAATCCTATATTTAAAAGTTTTAAATTATCTAATTTTGATTTAATTAATTATTTTGGAACATTAAGTAGTTAATTTTTTTTATTTTGTTTTTTTTCAAAGGGCAATCTTATTAGAGGAATACCTTCTTCGATCAAATCATTGCTTTCTTTTTCAGTCGCTTCTCCATAAATTGGTTTATCCTCTTTTTCACCATAATGAATTTTTCTTGCCTCCTCAGGAAAATTTTTACCAACATAAATATAATTTTTTTCTATCTCTTCTTTTAATTTTTTGATTTTTTGATTGTAATTTGCAAAAACTTTTTCTTGATTTCTTTTTTGTTTATCAAGACTATTTGATTTTGAAGAAATATTTGGAGCCATTACAGATTTGAATACAGAACTTGATCCGCAATAAGGGCAATCTATCAACTTTTTTTTTCTTTGCTTTTCAAATGAGCTAGAATCATCAAAGCTAGCTTCGAATATGTGATCATTATCGCACCTTAAATCAAATTTAATCATAATTACTAATTAGTATAAATATCTATATTTTCAAGTCAGTTAAAATTCCTATCATGCATTAAGACGGGAATGGATTTTTGAAATTTTTCGACAGATTTTAAGTCTATTTCACAATTGAGCACCATTTCTGAGTCTGCGGCTTCAGAAATAATTTCTCCCCATGGATTGACAACAAGACTATGACCATAAGTTGATCTGTTCTCTTCATTGGTTCCCCATTGATTAGGGGCCACTATAAAAATACCATTCTCAATCGCTCTCGCCCTTAGTAAACAGTGCCAATGTGCCTTTCCAGTTGTGTAAGTGAAAGCTGAAGGAACTACGATCGCTTTACAAGACTTTTTGGATAATTCCCTAAATAATTTCGGAAAACGTAAATCATAGCATATTGAATGACCTATCAACTCTCCATTTATCTCCACAGATCTTAGAGAAGATCCAGGAGTATAAGTATCACTTTCTTTATATTCCTCATTATTTTTTAAAATTACATCAAACATATGAATTTTATCGTAATAAGATGAAATACTTCCTTCTTGATTAATTAAGATTGACCTATTGTAAACTTTGCCCTCATCTAAAATAGGCAAAGAACCTAATAATAAATTTACTTTATTTATTTTTGCAAAGTTTTGATAATGCAAAATGTATTCATGATCCATAGCAAATGATGTTTTTGTTAAATTGGATAAAAATAGAAAACACTCAGGTAATAATATTAAATCTGGCTTAAAACTCAGAGCCTGGTTGATAAATCTATCTACTTTTTGGAAATTTTTATCTACTTGAGGTCCAACAGTTATTTGAACAAGAGATAACCTCATTGCTCTTTAAGAGAAAATAAATCAAAAGTAGTATTCTCCTTAGATGCCTTATGAATTTTTATACTTTCATCCGGCAAAATAGATAAACTATGGTTTGCAAATAAAATATAGATAAATTCTTTATTATTTCGTATTAAGCTTAACTTTAGTGTTTTATCTTTATTAACTAATACCGAAGGTTTATCAGCGATATATGAAAAATCTTCTTTGTTAGTCAATGAGTTAATTGAGTCGAAATCCTTATTAAATTTTTCAATATCCTCATAGAAGTTCAATCTTTTTTGATCTAAGTTAAATCTGGAAATCATAAAAACAATTTAACACAAAATGATACAATTTAATTTAAAAAAAAAGGAAGCTAGGAAAGAACTATATTATAAAAAAGATAACTTTATCTCAGAGTTGGGCGTTGAGCTAATAAACAAAAAGACAAAATTTATTCTTAATAAACCAAATTCATCGATTCTTTCTGATGAAAGGCTTAAAATAAAAGACTCAACTGGCGATGATGTAATCTTTAATGATATAGACTTATTTCTCCAAAATAAAAAAAATGCAGATGCATTTATCTGTAATTTTGATCTACAAATTCCTTTAGCAATTAATTCTCAAAGATTTTTTCAAAATATATATGAAATTTTGAATATGGATGGATTTTTTTGTTTTAATTTATTGACTTTAAATTCTTTTATTACTCTACAAAAAATATTCCTAGAAATTGATGATAATGTTTTTAATGGAGCTCAACGTAGATTTGGACCTTTCCACGACACTTCTGATATAATTACAAATTTAAACAAAAGTAAATTTAAAGAAGTAGTTGTAAGTACTGAGCAACTTGAATTAAATTATAAATCTCTTGATAAAATAAGAGCCGATTTTAAAGAATTAGGCATATCTAATTATTATAATGAGAATATTAGAACAAATAAAAATTTTTACAAAAAAACTAACTCATTATTTAAAGAATTAATATCAAAACATCAGCATGTTCCAATTGAAATTGAAATTTCGACATTTACATCGTGGAAATAAATTTATTTTGATATAAAGATATTCTATGTTTCAAAAAATAAACGATTTTTTTGCAAATCAAAAAAATTCTAAGTTACTTAAAGAAATTTCAGGGACATATGTTGAAAAGATTAATTCTCTTGAAAATGAAATAAAGAAACTTAGTAAAGCAGATATTCTTAAGAAATTAGATGAAATTAGAAATAAATCTGATGGTAAATTATCAGAACAAGATATTTGTTTTGCCTGCGCCATTGTAAGAGAAGTATCTTACAAAACCATCGGGCTTAGACATTATGATTGTCAGATAATATGCGGTCTCGCTTTGTATCATGGTTTTATTGCGGAAATGAAGACAGGAGAAGGCAAAACCTTGGTGGCCACCATCCCGGTTTTGTTAAATAATCTTTTAAAGAAAAAAGTTCATCTAATAACTGTTAATGATTTCCTTGCAAAAAGAGACTCTAATTGGATGAACCCAATATATGAATACTTAAATATTTCGAATTCCTTTATCCAAAATGATCAGACAATTGAAGAAAAAATTTCTAGTTACAACAATGATGTGGTATACGGCAATAACAATGAATTTTGTTTTGACTATTTAAGAGATAACCTTCGTTCTATAAATACTCCAAAAATGCAGAATGCATTAAATGTTGCAATAATAGATGAAGCTGACTCTGTTTTAATCGATGAGTCAAGATCTCCTCTAGGTATCTCGGGACCAGTTAAAACACCCATTCAATTATTTAAACTTTGTTATGAAATTACTGAAGATTTATCTTTGGATGATGTGGAAATCAACGAGGAAAGAAAAAATGTTCTATTAAAAGATAGTGGCATTAAAAAAATAGAATTTAATCTCAAAAAAATAAATTATTTAAAAGGTAATAGTTTATTCGATAATGAAAATCTAGAAGCCTACCAAATAGTTAACCAATCATTAAAAGCAAGGTTCATTTACGAAAGAGACAAAGATTATATTGTCAAAGATGGGCAAATCGTAGTAATTGACGAGTTTTCAGGAAGGTTAGCTCAAGGAAGAAGGTTTGGGGAAGGATTACATCAGTCTCTAGAAGCTAAAGAGAATGTGAAAATCCAAGCTGAAAGCATTACTTTAGCAAGCATTACTTTTCAAAATTATTTTAAAAAATATGAAAAAATATCAGGCATGACTGGGACTGCTCTAACAGAAGCAGAGGAGTTTTTAGAAATTTATGGTTTAAGTGTAATAGAAATCCCCACAAACAAGAAAATGATAAGAATAGATCGTAATGATCAAATTTATAAAACTAGTGAAGAAAAATATGAAGCCGTATTAAATTTGGTTAAAGACAAATATCAAAAAGGGCAGCCTCTTTTAATCGGTACTACTTCTATTGAAAAATCTAACTATATTTCTGAAATTTTAAAAAAGGCAGAAGTTCCTCATAATGTTTTAAATGCCAAAAACCATCAAGATGAAGCAGAAATTATTGCTTTAGCCGGAAAACCATTTCAAATCACAGTTGCAACCAATATGGCTGGCAGAGGAACTGATATTAAATTAGGAGGTAACCCTGAGATCGATAAAAACTTTAAAGACTCTGACTATCAAAAAGTCATCGACTTAGGAGGATTATGTATTGTTGGAACCGAAAGGCATGAAAGTAGAAGAATAGATAACCAACTTAGAGGAAGGTCTGGCAGGCAAGGAGATCCAGGAGAAAGTATTTTTTTTGTATCGCTTGAAGATGATCTCATGAGAATTTTTGGTTCAGAAAAATTACAGTCCATGCTTTCTACTTTAGGGTTAAAAAAAGGTGAAGTTATTGAACACAAGTGGCTTACTTCCTCCATAGAAAGAGCTCAAAAAAGAGTAGAAGGGCATAATTTCGATATTAGAAAACAACTATTAGAATTTGATAATATTATCGATAAACAAAGAAATATTATTTATTCAAAAAGAGAAATGATAATCAATGATGATATTTTTAATTTTATAAAAGAAACTGAAGAAGAATTTATATCTAACTTACTTGAAAGTGAAGAAGATGAAATTAAAAATTTTCATAACACTCTACCCTTTCTTCAAAATAAAAATATGACTGATAAATCCATTTATCTTGACAATTTTGATGACATCAAAAAGGAAAATTATGAAGAGCATAAAGATATTTATAAAAAAATATTAAGGCAAGTAAGTTTAACTATACTAGATAAAAATTGGCACAATCATATTCAAGAACTTACTAATATAAGAATGTCAGTGAGTTTAAGTGGTTATGCGGGAAAAGATCCAGTAAATGAATTTAGAAAAGCCTCTTTTGCTGCCTTTAATACTTTAGTATATGAAATACAAAAACAGATGGTGTTAGTATTAAATAACATGAGTATTACTAATCAAAATTCAAAACAAAATGACAATGAAAATTTTGATAACTCTGCACCAAAAAAAATTGGAAGAAACGACCCCTGCCCCTGTGGTTCAGGTAAAAAATACAAACAATGCCACGGAAATTTGACTTAGGGTAAATAGTTTAAATAACGATTATTTCTTTGGTTCAATAATGAGGTCAAATCAATTTTTTTTAACTCATTCAAATTTTCTAATAAAGATTTTTTAAGATCTCTACATATCACATCGTGATTTCTATGAGCGCCTCCAATAGGTTCCTCAATTATTTCATCAATAATTTTTAGATTTAAACAATCTTTTGCAGTGATTTTTAGAGAGTTGGATGCTGTCTCTGCATAATCAGAGGATTTCCATAAGATAGAAGAACATCCCTCTGGGGAAATGACAGAATAAATTGAATTACTTAGCATTAAAACTTTAT
>Ga0255765_1002099_pt1 | contig 23319 bp, 29 predicted proteins | sample 041ome_8_FD_179965 | JGI IMG/M metagenome (GOLD analysis project Ga0255765, IMG submission 179965) | Coastal salt marsh microbial communities from the Groves Creek Marsh, Skidaway Island, Georgia - 041407BS metaG (version 2) | ecosystem: Environmental > Aquatic > Marine > Intertidal zone > Salt...
TACTCCAAGTTTTCTTATTCCAATCTTTGTGCCTTTGTATGTGGCTTGGTTTTTTTATTTATTCAGATTTTATGCAATGCCGTACTTTTTAGGTTACTCGGTAATGGGTATGTTATCTTTTCCTTTAGAAAGTGAAATAGCTCAAGAAATTTATCGTATTTTTGGTAAAAATTAATTCAAATTCAAATTATAATTGATAGTAGTAAGTTAATACAATCAATGAAAAAAATTCAAATTTCACCATCTATATTATCTGCAGATTTTAGTCAGCTTGGTACTGAAATTAAAAGACTAGAGGAAGGTGGCGCTGACATGATTCATGTTGATGTAATGGATGGCCATTTTGTACCAAACTTAACAATAGGTCCTCCTGTTATTAAAGCTCTTAGAAATCATTGTTCTTTAAAATTTGATGTTCATTTGATGATTTCTCCTGTTCATAAATATATAGATGCTTATGCAGATGCTGGTGCAGATATTATTACTATTCATCCTGAAGCAACAGAGGATTTAGAAAAATCTATATTAAGAATTAAAGAATTAAAAAAAAAGGTTGGGGTTTCTTTAAATCCTGAAACTAAAATAGATTTAATTTTAGATCATTTAGATAAAATTGATTTAGTTTTAATTATGAGTGTTAATCCAGGGTTTGGTGGACAAAAATTTATGCCTGAAGTTTTATCTAAAATCAAAGAATTAAGAAAAATTCAATTAGAAAAAAAGATTAATTTTGACATTGAAATTGATGGAGGAATAAATTTTGAGAATTACAAATTAGCAATTGAGGCAGGAGCAAATATTCTAGTTTCTGGGACTACAATTTTTAAAAGTAATAACGGGGACATTAAAAAGAATATTGATTTATTAAAGACAGAATAAATTAATGATTTTTAAAAATCCCTTAAAGTACTTCAGTCAATTTTATAATAATCTATTAAATCAGTTTAAGAAACTTTACTTAAACTCAAGTCTATATGATAAAAAAATTTCAAAAATTTATAATGAAAAACTAGAATATAAACCTAGTCCCCACCTACTATCTTCATTAATTAAGTATCAAGCAAAAAAATTTAAAATTGATGATCTATCGTCTGACATGTTGTGGAATCAAAAAAATATTAGTGAAAAAGAATTTAAAAGATTAAATAATTTTTTTTGGTTTTTTAGCTTAGATCTAAAATCTTCAAAAAGTACTACCCAAACAATAGTAAATAATTGGATAAAAAATAATTACAAATATAACTCAAAAAGCTGGGAATTTGATATTACAGCTAAAAGAATAATAGCTTTAATGTCTAATTATCATTTAACTTATGAAAATAGCGATAAAGCATACCAAGATGATTTTAATGGAATAATTCAAAAACAAGCAAACCATTTAATTCAAGAAATAAATAAATCTAAATCCATTGAAGATAAAATCGTTGGTTGCGCATCAATAGTATTAGTTGGTCTTTGTTATCAAGATGAAAAAAATTATCTTAACTATGGGTTAAATACTTTAAAAAAAGCTGTTGCTGCTTCAATTGATAACCAGGGTTTTCCAAAATCTAGAAGCTTTAAACAGCTAACATTTTATCTAAAATATTTTATTTTAATTAGAGAGTGGATTAAAGAGTCTCAAAATGCTGTTCCAGAATTTATTGATGAAACAATTTATTATTTAGGCCAAGGTTATGCTTTTATGTGGCAAAACATAGCTAAAGACTTGTTGTTTAATGGCAACAATATTTCAAATAACCTTGAATTTGATCAATACCTAAAAAGATTAGGTTATAAATTTTCTAATCAAAGCAATGATTTTAGTGGGTATGCAATTTTAAAAAATAAAAAAATATCTTTAGTAATGGATATTGGATCTAGCCCAAGCAAAAATTTTTCCAAAGAATATCAATCTGGTGCTTTATCTTTTGAAATTATATCAAACAATAAAAAACTAATTTCTAACTGTGGTTATTACAATGGAAATAATATTAAATTAAATGAACTCTCTAGATCTACAGCCACACATAGTACTCTTTTAATCGAGGATCATTCATCTTGTAAATTTTCAAAAATTAATAGATTAGAATTCGAACTTGAAAAAGGTTTAAAAATTTTAAAAAAAAATATAGTTAATGAAAAAAATTATTGGAAAATTAATGCATCTCATGATGGATACTTAAAACTTTTCAATTCTATTCATGAAAGAGAAATTGAATTTTATCCTGAACAATTTAAGTTTGTTGGTAATGATAAAATAATCAACAAAAGTTCAAATAAAAATCTTAAATTTGATATTCGTTTTCATCTAGAGCCCAATACAAAAATTATGAAAACTCAAGATAAAAAAGCAATCCTGATTGATCTAGAGGATGAAGGTTGGAAATTTACATGCGATAACTTTGATATAAACATTGATAATGGTTTATATTTCGGTAATAAAAATTCATATACTGAAAATCAAAATATTTTTATTACTGGTTTTACAGCTGGTGAAGTCAAAAATATTAAATGGGAATTGACTAAATTAAGATGAACAAAATAAAAAAAGCACTTATATCTGTATCTGATAAGCAAAATCTTAATACACTATTGAAATGTCTAAAAAAAAATAAAATTGAAATTATAAGTTCTGGAGGCACCTACAAAGAAATTAAAAAACTAAAATTTGATTGTACTGAAGTATCAGAATTTACTAACTCGCCTGAAATTTTAGAAGGAAGAGTAAAAACACTTCATCCAAAAATCCATGCTGGAATTCTTAATAAAAGAAGTAATAAAATTCATCAAAATGATTTAAAAAAAAATAACTTTGAGAATATTGATTTAGTAATAGTTAATTTTTATCCATTTGAAAAAACGCTTAACAACACAAATAATCATAAAAAAATTATAGAAAATATTGATGTTGGAGGTCCAACTATGGTAAGAGCAGCTGCAAAAAATTATGACGATGTTACTGTAATCACTACACCTGAACAATATGATGAATTAATTAATCAGCTAGAAATTAATAATGGCGCTACTACACTTGAATTTAGACAAAAAATGTCTCAAGTGGCATTTACTGAAACGGCTTACTATGATGCTGTAATTTCAAACTACTTCAACAAGTTAACTAATACTAACTTTCCTAAAAAAAAATTATTTTACGGAAATCTAGTTGAAAAACTAAGATATGGTGAAAATCCTCATCAACAGAGCGCCATATATTCTAAATATGAAAATTTAAGTATCAAGCAATTACATGGTAAACAGCTCAGTTATAACAATTACAATGATATTTTTGCAGCTTTAACAATCTCTAAATCTTTACCCTTAAATCGTGGCACAGTAATCGTTAAACATGCTAATCCATGCGGTGTTTCAATTAAAAAAAATGATCTTGAAAGCTATAAATCGGCTCTATCTTGTGATCCAACTAGTGCATTTGGAGGAATAGTTTCCTGTAATTTTAAAATTAAAAAAGATCTAGCTTTAGAATTAAATAAAATTTTTCTTGAAGTAATAATTGCAGATGGGTTTGAAACTGATGCTCTAAAAATTCTTAAATCTAAAAAAAATTTAAGAATTATTGATGCAGAGAATTTTTCACTCAATGAGGTTGTAAGATTTAACTCTACAAATGAAGCAATCCTAACTCAATCAGAAGATTTGAATAAATTTAAAATTAATGATTTTAAAATTGTTTCAAAAAGAAAACCAAACAAAACTCAATGGGATAATCTAATTTTTGCCTTAAATGTTTGCCGATATGTTAAATCTAATGCAATTGTATTGGCTTCAAATGAAACAACTGTTGGTATTGGCTCGGGTCAACCTAGTAGATTAGATAGTTGTCAAATTGCAATAGATAAAATGAAAAAATTTATTAATCCTAAAGATGATATTGTCGCTGCATCAGATGCATTTTTTCCATTTGTTGACGGAATTGAAAAACTAGTTCAATCTGGTATAACTGCTGTTGTGCAGCCTGCTGGCTCCATTAGAGATAAAGAAATTATTAAATTTGCTAATGAAACCAATACTATATTAGTTTTTTCTAAAACTAGACATTTTAGGCATTAGTAATTTGATCAATTTTAGCAGCTAAAATAAAATCATTTTCTGACAAACCATCTATAGCATGAGTAGTAATTTTAATATTGGCATAACCCCAACCAAAGTTAATATCTGGATGGTGCCCTTCATCTTCTGAAATTTTACCAACATTATTTACAAATTTTTGACTTTCTAAAAAGTTTTTAAAATTAAATTTTTTTTCTAAAAAAAAAATTTTATTTTCATTTTGAACAATATCCCAACCATCAACTTTTTTTTGATATTTATGAATCTCAGATATATCAAAAGGAATAGCTCCCCCTTCACATGGGACGCATTTTTTTTTCAAAAGATCAGTCATTTAAAACTTTATTTGGAGCGGGCAAAGGGGGTCGAACCCTCGACCTTCTCGTTGGCAACGAGACGCTCTACCACTGAGCTATGCCCGCTTATTCTAATATGTGTTGAAGGTAGTAGTTTTTAAAAATTTAGCAAGAGTTAAAATAATTTGAATCTTTAAATATAATCTAATTCCTTTAAATTGTTTTTAAATTGATTATTTAATTTATTTTGCATTTCTAAGTTAAATATTTTTTTCCAATTATTTTCTATACCCATATTGAAAAAAGGAATTTTTTTATTTTGTGATTTTGACGAAATTGCCTCAATAAATCCATTATTTTTTTCTAAATTTTTCAGTTTCGAAAAAGACGTTGACTCAATTGAATTTTTTAATTTTGTTTTATTAATCTCATTTTTTAAATGACAAACTTGATTTATAAATTCAATTACATTTTTGATTAAATTAAAATTATTTTTTTGTAAATCTTCATATTTAATAATCTTCATAGGAAAAAATTTATGATTAATCCACGATTTATAATTTCTTTCCCAAGAACTTATGAATTGGAAATCACTAAAATCATTTTTTTTAAATGGGTTATGAATAAATTTTTTTTCATTTGTCATAAACTTTAATGCTTCCTCATAATTTATTTCATAATGATTTTTTATTGATGTTATTACATTTCTAGGATCTCTTAGTATATAAATTCCTCCAATAGTATTTTTTTTATTGGTAAAATTGTTTCCATTAATTGATCCAAGTATATTGTGTGTTTTAAAAAATTTTATTTTTTTATTTAAATTTATTTTTTCTTGAGCTTTAATCCAATAATTTGATGTGTCAGTTATTTTTGCTGGATTATATCTAAATCCATCAAAATATATTTTTTGAGGAAATTGACTAATATTAGAAAGAAGAGATTGTTCAAAAATACCATCATCAGAAAAATAGTATGCTGAAAGCAAAGCCCTTAACCAAGTATTTCCACTTTTAGGGTAAGATGCTATCCAAAAAATCATTTAATTAATTATTTAAAATATTCATAATTATAAAAAATAGATTATGCTATAATAAATTTTAATGATAAATAATTTTCCAAAAAAAATTCCAATTTTTCCTTTAAGTAATTTTATCATCTTTCCAAATACCACGGTACCTTTAAATATATTTGAACCAAGATATTTAGATATGGTTAATGACGCCATGAAGACAAATAAATTTATAGGAATGGTTCAACCTATGAGGTCAAAAAAAAATATTCAAAAACTACATGAAATTGGATGTTTGGGAAAAATTACAACATTTAAAGAAACAAATGATGGAAGGATTTTGATTGAATTAAAGGGAGTAATTAGATTTAGAATTATAAAAGAACTTAATTTAGTTAAAAAGTATAAAGAATGCAATGTGGAATACAGTGAATTTTCTGAAGATTTAAACGAACAAAAACAAGATATTAATTTTTCTGATTTAGAACTTATTTTTAAAAATCTAAAGTCTTTATTTGATAAAAATGGATTAATTGTTAATTGGGAGTCGCTAAAAAACCAAGATTTAGCAGAAACAATAAATGCACTTGCAATGGCTTCTCCATTTTCATTAGAAGAAAAACAAATTTTACTTGAAACTAAGAATTTAGATCTTAGAAAAAACAAAATAACTGAAATACTTAAAACATATAGTTTTGATTACTATAATAACAAAACAATTCAATAACGTTAATTAATTTAACCATGAATATTTTTTTTTATAACTCTCAAACAAAAAATAATATTTTTTGTACTTGTCATAGTCATATCTAACTATTTCATTTCTTAGTTGAGTATTACTAAGAGTTTTAATTGCTAAATTTTTTTTCTTATAAAATTCACTAATTTCTTTATTCCATTTTATATTACAGAAATTAAATAATTTTTTTGAATAATTAAGTTGATCTTCTGTAAGATCTTCTAATTGAATTGACAATATGTTGCTGCTATATTTTTTTTCAAAATAACTAATCACATTAATATAATTATCAATATAATTTATTATATCTTCTATTTTATGTGCCCATGGTAAAAGATATAGCATAGACTGATAAATAGCTATAACAGCATCTTTATAATTTCTTTTTGTATGAATAAATATAGCATTTGGGAAAACTTTTAATATTATTTCAATATTAAAAAAATTTTCAAGAGACTTATCAACAAAAGTCAAGTTACTAATTTTGTTGAAAAAAATATTTTCATAACTATCTATTATTTTTTTTCTTACATTTTCTAAATTTAAATTTAATTTAAAAATATTTTCATTAAAATCTTCTGAAAATATATCTTTTTTAATTTCATTTAATATAGACATATTAATAATTGCTGTTTCTCCTAAATTTAGAATATTTTTATCTGAAAAACTTAAAAGCGACTCTAAAAGAGTAGAGCCAGACCTTGGTAAACCTATAATAAAGATTGGCGTTACATTTTCAAATTTAACTTTGCTATTCACAGAATTATAAAAATTCACTTTATTAAAGTGTTTGGAAATAACTTGATTATAATAAAACTTACCTTGTTTGTTAAAATTTAAATTATAGTTAAAAATTTTATTATGGTGATTTTCTAAAAATTTAATTTCTGATTCAATATTATTTTTATTTTTTTCTCTTTTTGACAACAAATATTCAATCAAAGAACTTTCATATAAATTTATTTTTTTATACGAAATAATTTTTTCAATATTTGAATAAAAATCATTATTTAAATAATTTGGATTTAATAAATACAATCCATAATAAGCCTTGATATTATATTTATCTAAATCAATAATTTTTAAGTAAACATATTTTGCTTCTAAAAATTCACCAGTTACAAAATAAGTATTGGCAATATGTAAAAGTAAAGTTCTTGATTTTGGGTTTATCTTTAAAGCTTTTTTTAAATATAAAATGCTTTTTTTAAATTGATTTACCTCAAAATAAATTTGTCCTAAATAAAAATAAATTTCAATGTTATCAGAAACGATTTTTAATTGATTTAAAAAAAAAATTTCAGATTTTTTATATTCTTTTTGTTTAAATAATTGCTTACCTATTTCTAAATTCATTAAATTAATAATCCATTATCAGCAAATTTATTTAACGTTTTGTTTAAAGCTAAGTTATTTCCAAATAATTTTATAGATTTTGAAAGTATTTTACTTTTATCATTACTTTCTAGCTCAAAAAAATTTTTGATTAAATCAATACCTTGTGAAAAAATAAAATTTAAATGTTTATTTTGATTTTCAAAATCTAAAAGCATTGCATTATTAAATGTTATTCCAAGTTCTCTATTATTATTGATAATTTTTGATAAACTTGCAAAATTCCTTAATGTCATATTGAATCCTTGACCAGCCAATGGATGTATCGTGTGAAGCATATCACCAAATGCTAAAATATTTTTATAGTAATATTTTCTTAAATTTGATGATTTTAGATGAAATTTTTTTTCATCATAAATTTTTGATATATTGTATTTTGTATTAAATTTTTTAATCTCATTATTAAAATCAATTTCTTCATTTGTATTAACAGAGTAAACTATTGAGGTTTTTAAATTCGAAATTGGAAGAAATGCTAAAGGCCCTCTTTTAGTAAATATTTGGGTTGCAATTTTATTATCTATTTCATCATGACTAACTATGGCAGTATATGCAAAACCTCTATATTTTTTTTCCAGTTTATTATGAAAAAACTTCTTTGATAATAAATGATTAATATTACAGTTAATAACTAAATCATATTTTTTAACTATTGAACAATCATTATTTTTTAAAATAAAAAATTTACATAATTTATTATTTTTTAACTTTTTCTCTAAAAGATTATATAGCTTATCATTTTCAATTATTGAAAATATTTCATTATTCCTATTCTTAAAACTTATTAATTTAGTATTTAAGTTTTCTGAAAAAATTTCTATTTCTTTTAATTTCCATAAAATTTTTTCAATATTAACAATATATTTATTAAAAAAATTTAGATTACTATTTGATATCCCTATTGTCCTTGATTTTGAATAATTTAAACTTTTGCTTTCTAAAAATATATCTACATAAATATCCATATTAACTAACATCTTTGCTAAAGCAAAACTTGTTAAACCATTTCCTAAGATACAAACTTTCATAATAATTTTTAATTTTAACAACAAAATTAAGATGATACAAAGTGATTAATTTGATTCAAAATTTATGAATATTAAAATATTAGCAAACAAAACTCTCCATTTTTTAATAAATAGATTAATCGAAATAGCTGGGTTTCTTATTCTATGTTTAGGTGTGATGATATTTTTAGCATTAATAAGTTATTCCGCTGATGATCCTAATTTTATATTTCCTAATAATACGCAAATAAATAATTATTTAGGCTTCTATGGTAGCTTTACTGCAGATCTGTTATTTCAATCTTTCGGGCAAATTAGCTATCTATTACCAATAACATTTATTTTTACTGGCACAAATATTTTTATAAAAAAAGAATTTTTTTTATTAATTGAAAACTTATTTTATTCAATATTCTATCTGCTTTTTGGCGCTTTACTATTTAGTCATTTCTATAAAGAAGCTTACGTATTATATATTAATGGTAATGGTGGTTTTATCGGTAGTTATTTAGATAAAACATTTTTAAATTCATTAATTAATATCAACGAAAATGTTTTTTATTTTTTTTTAATAATAACAGTTATTTTTTTATTTCTTCTTAGTGTAAATTTTAATGCTAAAAATTTTTATTTTTTTATTAAAAAAATTTTTTCAAAAAAAGAAAAAAATTATACAGACAAAAGTGAATTAATAAACGAATACATTCCTGAAGAAGAAATTAAAAATTTAATTCAAGAAGATTTACCATTCATAAAAGCAGAAAAGATTTCTTCTTCAAAAAAACTAAAATTTATTTTACCTGATATTAAACTTTTAAAAACTCCAAATAAAAAAGATATTGAAAATAAACAAGTTGAAAATAGCAATGATCCTGAATTTTTAGAAAAAATACTTTTAGACTTTGGTGTAAATGGAAATATTAAAAAAGTAAGTCATGGACCAGTAGTCACTCTCAATGAATTTGAACCTGCAGCAGGTGTAAAGGTTTCTAAAATAATAAATTTATCTGATGATATTGCCAGAAATACTAGCTCTGAATCAGCTAGAATAGCGACCATTCCTGGAAGCAATACAGTAGGAATTGAACTACCAAACAATTATAGGGAGAATGTTTTTTTGAGTGAAATTTTAAATGATTCTAATTTTAGAAAAAAAGACATTAAATTACCAATAGCACTAGGAAAAAATATATCTGGTGTTCCTGTTATTGGTGATCTTGCTTCAATGCCTCATCTTTTAATTGCTGGAACCACAGGTTCGGGTAAATCAGTGTGTATAAATACAATTATTTTATCTCTTCTTTATCGTCATACACCAGAAAAATGTAAATTCATTCTGATAGACCCTAAAATGCTTGAACTATCTACGTACGAAGGTATTCCCCACTTACTTTGCCCTGTAATCACAGAAGCAAAAAAAGCAGCTTCAGTTTTAGGTTGGGTTGTAAAAGAAATGGAAAGTAGATACCGACTCATGACTAAAGAGGGAGTTAGAAATATTGATGGTTATAATGCCAAACACACTCTTCCAATGCCTTACATAATTGTTGTTGTGGACGAAATGTCAGATTTAATGTTGGTTGCAGGCAAAGAAATTGAAAACTATATTCAAAAGTTATCTCAAATGGCTAGAGCTGCTGGTATTCATATTATTATGGCAACTCAAAGACCAAGTGTTGATGTTATTACAGGTACAATTAAAGCAAATTTTCCAACCAGAATTTCTTTTCAAGTGACATCTAAAATTGATAGTAGGACGATATTAGGAGAACAGGGCGCAGAACAATTGCTAGGTAAAGGTGATATGCTTTATATGTCATCAGCGAATAAAATAGTTAGAATTCATGCGCCATTTGTCTCTGAAAATGAAATAGAAAAAATTAATAACTTTCTTAGATCACAAGCAGAACCAGATTATATTGATGAAATACTCAACTTTGTTGATGAAAAAGAATTGGGATCTAGTTCAGAAAATCAAGGAGACAAAGATGAACTATATCAATCCGCTGTTGAAATAATTAGAGCAGAGGGCAAAGCATCAACTTCCTTTTTACAAAGAAAGCTTCAAATTGGATATAACAGAGCTGCCAGAATTATTGACATGATGGAAGCAGAGGGAATTGTTAGCAAGGCAAACCATGTCGGTAAAAGAGATGTTCTATAATGATAAAAAAAATCTTAATAATTTTTTCTTTATTTTTTTTTTCTAATGCTAATGCTTTTTACAAAGAACAAATAATTAGTGAATTAAAAAAGATAAATAATTTAGCTTTTGATTTTGAACAAAGAATAGATAAAAAAGAAGAAAAAGGTAACTGTATAATCAAATATCCAAAAAAAATATTTTGTGAATATAAAAAATCTAACAATAAAATTCTTGTGTCAAATGGCAAATCATTGGTTATAAAAACTGATAATAAAGGAAGTTACTATCGATATCCATTAGACCAAACTCCTTTAAATCTAATATTAGATAAAGATTTTATAATCAATAAGATTATCGATTTAGAAGAAAGAATAATTGATGAAAGCTATATCAATTATACGATTTTAGAAAATAATTATGAAATAAATATTTTTTTTGATAAAAAAAACTTTAATTTAATTGGATGGCAAATTTTAGATATATATCAAAATTTAAATATGACATTTATTTCAAACTTAAAAAAAAACAGAATTATAGATCAAAAAATATTTGACTTACCAAATCCATAAATTTTTATAAAAAAACTAATTCTTTTTTAAAAATTTTCATACCTCTTGCCAAATAATTATTTAATGCATTATGATGATCCAGTGAGCAAGTATGCAACCAAACTTTATTAATTTTTTTTTCAAAACATTTTTTTATTGCAAATGTTAGTAAAAAAGAACCTAATTTTTTATTATAATATTCTTTTAATAATCCAAAATAAGCTATCTCAAATTCGTTCTTATCATTATGAAAAATTAGCTCAAAATATCCACATATATCTTCTTTTTTTTTTAGTATGTAAGTGCTTACTTTTTCATTAGAAACATAATCAATCCACTCTTTTTCACTCCAAACTAATCTATCAAACCAATGATGATCTTTGCCAATATTTTTATAAAAGAATTTATTTAATTGAAAATTTGGTGGATCTAAAAAATTTACACTATAACCATCTGGTACTGTTGAACACTCTACCAATTCATTCAATGACTTTATTTCTAAATAATTTCTTATTACTTCTTTTTTCACTCAACCATTTTACCAATTCTTTCACCTCCAAATAAATGAAAATGAAGATGTGGAACCTCTTGGCCACCATGATTGCTTATATTGGTTAATGCTCTATACCCATCGCCTACTTCTGTTGAAATACCTAGCTTTTTTGCAACTATATTAATACCTTTAACTAGCCCTACTATTTCCTCTGGAGATGCATTTAAACTAAAATCATCTAGATCAATATATTTTCCTTTAGGAATTACTAAAGCATGAATTTTCTTTTGAGGATTAATATCATAAAATGACAAAACAAAATCATCTTCATAAATTTTTTTACAAGGAATTTCTCCTTTTAATATTTTAGCAAAAATATTATTATTGTCGTAACTCATTTCTTTCTTTTTTCTAACTCTGACATTACATCTTCAATTTTAATATCGTTTGCTTCAAGATACATGAGCAAATGGTAAAGTACATCAGCAGCCTCATGAATTTTATTAGAATTTTCTTCTATAGCCTCTATCAATTCATCAACTTCTTCTAAAACTTTTGCTTTACTTAATGATTTATCATTGAGTAATTTATTAGTATACGAGCCTTCAACTGGAGAGGTCTTTCTATCTCTTGCAAGTTTGATTAAGTTTTCTAATGTACTAAGCATATTAAATTCTAACAGGAATTCCTTTTAAATCCAAATATTCCTTTGCTTCTTTTATAGAATGTTTTCCATAATGAAAAATAGATGCTGCTAGGACCGCACTAGCTTTTCCTAATTTTATTCCATCAACTAAATGATCTAAGTTACCAACACCACCAGATGCAATCACAGGGATATTAACTTTAGATGAGATATCAAGCATTAAGTCAATATCATAACCAACTTGTGTACCATCTCTATCCATTGAAGTAACTAACAACTCCCCTGCTCCACAATCTTCCATTTTTTTTGCAAACTCTATGGCATCAATCCCAGTATTATTTCTACCGCCATGAGTAAAAATTTCCCATTTATCAGAGTTCTTTTTAGCATCAATTGCAACAACGATACATTGTGAACCAAATTTTTTTGAACTTTCCATTACTACTTTTGAATTTTGAACTGCAGCAGTATTTATAGATACTTTATCTGCACCACAATTTAATAACCTGTTAATATCATCAATACTTCTAACTCCACCTCCAACTGTTAAAGGAACAAAACATTTTTTTGACGTTTTCTCTACTACTTCATAAATAGTATCTCTATTTTCATTCGATGCAGTAATATCTAGAAAACAAATTTCATCTGCTCCACCATCAGAATATATTTTTGCTTGTTCAACAGGATCCCCTGCGTCTTTTAAATCTAAAAAATTAATTCCTTTAACAACACGACCATTTTTAACATCTAAACAAGGTATAATTCTATTTTTAAGCATCAATTTCCTTAGCTAATTCATGCAAATTAATATCACCATCGTAAATAGCTTTTCCAACTATTATACCTTCAATGTTATTGTTATTTAATTCTTTAGCTTTATTAATATCATCAATAGATGAAACTCCACCAGATATAATTACTGGGCAATTCGATGCATCAGCAACTTTAGATGTTTCCTTTAAATTTGGTCCTTGCTTCATTCCATCCTTATTAATATCTGTATAAATTAATCTACTTACACCAAAATCATTTACTTCTTTTAAAAAATCCAAAGTTAATTGATTAGAGTTTTCTTTCCAACCAGATACAGATAGATATCCATCTTTAGCATCCAAACCTAAAGCAATTTTATTTGAAAATTTATTACAAGCATCTTTTAGAAAATTCTTATCTTTAATAGCTGCACTTCCTAAGATAACTTTTTCAGCACCAGCATCGATATATTTTTTAATACTATCGATACTTCTAACTCCGCCTCCAACTTCAATTTTAATGTCAAATTTCTTAACTATTTCTTGAATAATATCTAAATTGATTGTTTCGCCAGTTAAGGCACCATCTAAATCAACTATGTGTAAGTTTTTAAAACCATAATCCTTATATCTACCAGCTTGTTCAACTGGGGAAATTTTATATTCAGTTTTATTATCAAAATCTCCTTTGACTAGTCTTACACATTTTTTATCTTTAATATCTATTGCTGGAAATATTTTCATTTTATAAATTAATAAAATTATTAATTATTTTTAATCCAATTTTATCACTTTTTTCAGGGTGAAATTGAGTACCGAAAATATTATCCTTTTCAACAGAACAAACAATATTTGATGAATAATCTGTGGTTGCAGAAATCACGTTTTTATCTTTTGGAACAAATTCATAGCTATGAACAAAATACATATGAGAATTATTTTCTATGTCTTTAAAAATTTTACTATCCTTAACAATATTAATTTGATTCCAGCCAATATGAGGAAGTTTATATTTTCCATTTTGATTATTTATTCTTGATACTTTACCAGATATCCAACCTAGACCTTTAGTTTCTATTTCTTCATAACCAATGTCTGCAAACATTTGCAATCCAACACAGATACCAAGAAGAGGCTTTTTTTTATTAATAGTAAATTCATTTAATGTATCTACTAAACCACTGATATTATTAAGTGCATCAACGCAACTCTTAAAAGAACCCTGTCCTGGCAAAACAACTTTGTCTGATCTTTTAATCTTATTTAAATCTGAAGTTACTTCAATATTTACCTTATCTTTAGCAACCTCTTTAAAAGAGTTTATCACCGAGCTTATATTACCCGAGTTGTAATCAACAATCGTTACGTTCATTAAACTTATAGCGAACCTTTTGTGGATGGAATACTCTTTTTATTTCTTGGATCCATCTCTAAAGCAGATCTTAGAGACTTTGCTAAAGCTTTATAGCAAGACTCAATGATATGATGACTATTATCTCCATAAATATTTTCAACATGAAGAGTAATGCCTGCAGCTTGCGAAAAAGCTTGAAACCATTCTTTAAATAGCTCTGTGTCCATTTCGCCAAGTTTTTCGACTTTTAATTTTACTCGCCAAATTAAATAAGGTCTATTTGATACATCAATTGCTACTCTCGTAAGAGTTTCATCCATTGGAATAATAGTATGGGCATATCGTCTTATTCCAACAAATTTTTTAGCTGCTTTTTTTAAAGCCTCACCAATTGCTATTCCAGTATCCTCTGTGGTGTGGTGTAAATCTATATGTGTATCTCCCTTTGCTTTAACTTTTAAATCTATCAAAGAATGTTTGGAAAGTTGTTCCAGCATATGATCTAAGAAACCTATGCCGGTATCAATTTTATATTGACCTTTTCCATCAATATTAACTTCAACACTAATACTTGTTTCTTTAGTTTTTCTTGAGACTTTTCCTATTCTAGCCATATATTTGAAAGGTATACATAGATTATTTAATGATATCAATATTAGTAATCACTACTTGAAGAATTAAAATTAATAGCCACTTATAATCTATGACAACAATAGTATTAGTTAGAAAAAATAATGAAGTAGTTGTTGCTGGAGATGGCCAAGTAAGTATGGGGAACACTGTGGTAAAAAGCACAGCTTCAAAAGTTAGAAAAATTGAAAAAAGAGATGTGGTTGCTGGTTTTGCAGGATCTACTGCTGATGCCTTAACTTTGTTTGAAAGACTTGAGGCAAAGATAGAAAAGCATGCAGGCAATCTATCTAGAGCAGCTGTTGAGTTAGCTAAAGATTGGCGAACTGATAAGTATTTGAGAAGACTTGAGGCTTTAATGGCTATTGGAGATAAAAATAATAGTTATATCATTTCTGGAACAGGAGATGTTTTAGAGCCTGAAGGAGATGTAATTGGCATTGGATCGGGTGGTAATTATGCTTTAGCTGCAGGCAAAGTTTTAATGGAAACAAATTTAAGTGCAGAAGAAATAGCAAGAAAAGCAATTAAGATTGCATCAGAAATTTGTGTTTTTACAAATAATAATGTGAGAATAGAAAAAATATAATGGAAAATTCAAATGTAACCCCTCTAGTACCAAAAGATAAAAAAAATAATGAAGAGAATTCTTTAGTCAGCTCGTTGTCTCCAAGAGAGATTGTTTCAGAATTAGATAGATTTGTCGTTGGACAAAATCAAGCTAAAAGAGCTGTAGCAATAGCTCTAAGAAATAGATGGAGAAGACAAGCATTAAAAGGTGAAATGAAGAATGAAGTATTACCTAAAAATATATTAATGATTGGACCAACAGGAGTTGGTAAAACCGAAATTTCACGGAGACTCTCAAAATTAGCAGAAGCACCTTTTGTAAAAGTAGAAGCAACAAGATTTACAGAAGTTGGATATGTTGGAAGAGATGTTGAGCAAATCATAAGAGATTTGGTTGAGATTGCTATTTCAATGGAGAAAGTCAAAAAAAGAAAAGAAGTCTATGCAAAAGCCCAAAAACATGCGGAAGAAAAAGTTCTAGATGCCCTAGTTGGTGCAAAAGCTAGTTTAGCCACAAGAGAAAGTTTTAGAAAAAGACTACGGAACGGAGATTTAGATGATAATGAAATTGAAATTTCTGTAAGCGATACTGGAAATAGCGGAGCTTCTTTTGAAATTCCTGGAATGCCTGGAGCCAATATTGGCATGATCAATATTGGAGATATGCTTGGTAAATCAATGGGCAATAAAGAAAAAAAGAAAAAAATGACTGTAAAAGAGTCTCATGAAATTTTAATTAACGAAGAGTCTGATAAATTAATTGAGCAAGATAAAATTATTAAAGCAGCAAAATCATCAATTGAAAATAATGGTATCGTTTTTCTTGATGAAATTGATAAAATCTCTGCGCGAACAGATAGAGTTGGTGGTGATGTTTCTAGAGAGGGTGTTCAAAGAGATTTATTACCTTTAATAGAGGGAACGACAGTAAGCACCAAATATGGACCTATTAAAACTGATCATATTCTATTTATAGCTTCGGGAGCATTCCAATTAGCAAAACCATCTGATCTGTTACCTGAATTACAAGGAAGACTACCAATTAGAGTTGAGCTGGAAGCTTTAACCAGTGAAGATTTCAAAAGAATATTAAGAGAACCAGATTTTAGTTTGATTAAACAGTACGTGGCTCTTTTAAAAACTGAAAATGTTGATCTTGAATTTTCAGATGACGGTATCGATACTATCGCCAATATAGCTTCAGAAGTTAATGCTACTGTGGAAAATATTGGAGCAAGAAGATTGCATACAATAATTGAGAAGATATTAGACGACATTAGCTTTACAGCTACTGATCGATCAGGTGAAAAAATAATTATCAACAAAGAATATATAGATAATAATTTAAAAGATCTTACAAAAAACTCAGATTTATCAAAGTTTATTTTATAATAATATTAAAGGTAATTTAACTCTTTCATTTCAAGCTCAAAATTTTTTTCTATTTTATCTATAAGGAGCTTACCTAAGTAATTTTGATATTTATTATCTTTACCTAAATTAAAAAAATTAATTTTATTACCTTTTTTTCCAATTTTTGACTCTGCAAACCCATTAATACTTTCTGAGATTTTCATTTTATTAAATTCAGTAGTTTCAACTACTTTTTTAATTTTAATATAATCAATTTCAAAATTTAAATTTGTTAAATTTTTAATAAACTTTAAAAGTTCAATTAAATAATTTTCTTTATTAGCAATTAAATCTTCATACTTTATCAAAAAATAATTTTTACCTTGAAGCGCTTTCCAGGAATTATAATTAGAAGACCATGATCCAATATAAACTGGGATATCATTTTCATCTTCTATTAAAAAACGGTTTTCACACATCATATTTGTAGCTTCCTCAAGGGATATATCAAAATGATTTGAAATAGATCCGGTAAGATTTCTGGGATCTCTTACAATATAAATTACCCCAATGGTATTATGATGATTTGTGAAACTATATTTATTATTAAATTTAAAAAAACCACTATGTGTTTTCCAAAATTGAATGTTTTTATCTTTATTAATTATTTTTTGAGCATTAATAAAATTTTTTACTACTTCATCTTGATCTTTTAAATTAATACCGAGAATTTTGAAAAAAATTTTTTTAGGAAATTGTCTTATATTTTTTAATAATTCAAAATTAAAAGATCCATCTTCAGAAAAAAAATATGCTGATAACATAGATCTTAAGATCGTGTTACCACTCTTTGGGTAAGATGCTATCCATAAAATCATAAATAACTATAAATTAAAATTTTTTTTTAAAAAAATATAAAAAGCCCCTGAACCACCATCTTCAATTTTAGCTTCACCAAACTCATAAATCTTTTGCATTAAATTTTTATTATTTTTTATATATTCTGGCACAGAGTATTTTAAAATACTTAAATCTCTAGAAACATAAGGATTTTTCTCATTTTCAGAATGTAAACCTTTCCCAGTTACTACAATTAACTTTTTTATTCCTACTAAATAACTTTGATTAATAAAATCCTCTATTTTTTTATTTGCTTCATCAAGAGTGTATCCGTGAAGATCTATAGATTTAACTTTTTGTCTTCGATTTTGGTTTAAATTTGAGTCTTTATTTAAAAGTTTTTCTTTATTGGTAATGAAATTTTCCCAGTCTTGTTTATCTTTTGCTGAAATTTTATCGCTCAATTAAGTTAATGTATCTACAAGTTGCCAATTAGGATTTTTAGAATTTATGTTTCTTGAAAAAATCCAAGTATCATAAATTTTTTTAATTTTTTCTGGATCACCAGAAATAATTTTTTTATCTTTATCTCTTATACAAGTTATTATTTCTGCAACAAAATCAACAGTCACTTCTAAAATATTCTCTACTTGTTTATGCTCTTTAATTACAGCAGATTCAACACCTATAAATGTAATTTCTGCCAAGTGTTGTTTTTGGTTTCTATCTACTAAAGCATTATTAAATTGATCAAATATTTTTTTACTTAGCAAAGGTTTACTAGTTGTTAATTTATTATCACTATCGCTAAAATCCGTTATTATCGTTTCATAAGCAATTTTTGCTCCTTTTAAAAAATCTTTTTGCGCAACTTCATCAAAAGTTTTATTAGATTTTATTATTTTATCAGTATTCACTTTTTTTAAAACTTCCTCAAATTGAGTAACTGATTTTCCATCAAAACCAGTTCTTTTTCCTAATATTCCTCTTAATCTTAAAAATATAAACCCAGCAATCATTGCTAACAAAATAATATCAATATACTCAAAACTGTAATTCATATTTTTTTATAGTAATTACTAAGTTGATTAATTTCAATGGGCAATTTAGACTAAAATATGGAAACAATTATATTATCCATAATATTTATTCCAATTATTGAAATTTATCTTTTCATAAAAATTGGATCTCAAATTGGTGCATTTAATACTATTTCTCTAATATTCATCACTGCTGTTGTTGGAATACTATACGCTAGATATGAGGGATTGAATACTTTTAAAAGTGGTTTTGCTCAATTAATGAAAAGTGAAATACCTGCTTACGAATTAATTTCAGGTGCAGCCATTGCTTTCGCAGCCTTGCTGCTAATCATTCCTGGTTTTGCAACAGATTTTATTGGTTTTTTATTAATTATTCCATTTACGAGAAAAATCATATTAAACCAATTATCAAAAAAAATTTCCAAAAGTAATATTAAAAAAAAAGATTTTATTGAAGGAGAATTTGAAGATATAGAAGATGATAATGACAGAAAAATTTAAAATATTAGGAAATTATATTAAAGATTTGTCAAGCGAAACACCTGATCTTGAAACTTATTTATATGCAAGGGATTATATTTCAAAATATCAATTAAATATTGATATTACATCAGTTCCATTAAAAAATAAAATGATCGAGATTATCACAACTTTAAAATTTGATGACAAAACTGAAAGTAAAAAAAAATCTTATTTTGAAATAATGTTTGTCACAATTATACAAGTCATTGATGAAATCAAAGATAAAAAAGAGTTAGAAAAAATAATATTATGCGATGTGCAATTAAAAATTTATCCAAAGCTAGAAAAAACTTTTTTGGATCTATTATCTAATTCTGGATATCCAAATGTAAAATTTGATAAAAAAATTGATTTTGAGGCACTTTATAATCAAAGATTTAATTAAAAAAAATTTTTTTTTAAATGATTCTTAAGATATTCTTTATGTAGTTTAAGTTCATCGTTACTAGGTTTAATAATTTTTTTATAATAAACAATTTTCTTGTTTAAATTATTATCTATTAAATTTTCATTATTTTTAAAATCAAGCTTAGGTTCTTTTTGATCTATTAAATTAATATAAACTTTAGCTAATAAGTCACAATCAATTAAAGCTGTATGTTTTATCCTTTTAGTATTATCAATACTATACCTTTTACACAAAGCATCTAAATTTATTGGAGAACCTGGAAATTTATCTCTTGCCAATTCCAAAGTATCAACAATCTCATTTGAAATTTTATTTTTTCCCAATAAATTTAATTCATTGTTTAGATGACCAAGATCAAATTCTGCATTGTGTATAACTAGTCTTTTTCCACTAATAAAATCTAAAAATTTATCAACAATTTCAATAAATTTAGGTTGTTTAGATAAAAATTCATCTGTGTAACCATGAACTTCTAAGGCCTTTTCCGAAACTTTTGTTTCTGGATTTAAATAACAATGAAAAGTTTTTTTGGTAGGCACTAAATTTTCTAATTCTATACAACCAATTTCAACTATTCTGTGTCCATCTTTAACTGAAATACCAGTTGTTTCTGTATCTAAGATTACTTCTTTCATTATTTTAATTTTTTCAAGATTTTTTTAATATTATTTTTCACAGTTCTAACTTTATAATCATTTTTAATTATAAAATCAGAATTTTTTTTTTTATATCTTAATGGATATTGTAGTGACCTAAGTTGATTAATTAGAGATAGATTAAAATTTTTTCTCTTTTTTAATTTTTTTAATATTTGTTTTTTTTTAGCATCAATATAAATAACTATATCATTTTTTTTATTTAACTTATTTTCAAAATATAGCGGTACATCTAATACAACTAATTTTTTATTTTTATTTTTTTTTAAAAAATTATTTAATTTTTTTCTAACAATTGGATGAACCAAATAAGATATTTTTTTTAAATTTTCTTTATTAGCGTTGATAGATTGAATTAATTCTTCCTTTTTAACTGGGAAGTTTGAAAAATGATTTGGAATTAATTTTTTTAATTTTAAAAAAAAACTTCTATTTTTTTTATAAATTTCAGCTACTTCAAAATCGGCATTAAATACTGGTTGATTAAACAATTTTGATATAAATGATTTGCCACTAGCAATATCTCCAACTACAGCTATTCTAATCATTTTCTAAAAATTCTATTAAATTATTATCAATTTTTGGTGAAATACCGTGCCAAATTTCAAAAGCCTTTTGAGCTTGAAATAATAACATCATTTTACCATTTATGATTTGATGTCCAGATCTTTTTGCTTCTTTTAAAAAATTAGTAACCGATGGGTTATAAATCAAATCATAAAAAATTTTACGATTATCTAATTCATCATAATTTATATTTATATGATCGTCTTTTTTCAATCCAAGACTAGTTGCGTTAATTATAATATCAAATTCTGGTAGTTGACCCCATTCTACTCTATTTATTTCTGGATATTGTTTAATTATATATTCAGAATTTTTTACTGTACGGTTAGATAAAAAAATTTGTTTTATATTTAAATTTTTTAATGCTTTAATTATTGAAGGAACAACTCCCCCAGCACCTAATATTAAAGCTTTTTTATTAGTCAATTCACAATTTTCATATTTTAATGATAATTCAAATCCTTCAACATCGGTATTATCACCACAAATCAAATCTTCTTTTTTAAAAATTGTATTAACCGATAAAGTTTCTTTTGCAGTTTTGGACAACTTTTCAATAAACGGGATTACTTTTTTTTTAAAAGGCACTGTTACATTCATTCCCCAAATATGACCATTTTTGATTTGCTTTAAAATTTCCTTAATTTCATCTTCATTAGGTTGAAGCTTTTCATAAACTGCATCAATATTATTTTGTTGAAACCAATAATTGTGTAATTTTGGCGACAATGAATGAGAAATTGGGTTTCCAATAATTAAGTGTTTTTTCATTTTATAAATTTTTTAAATATTCTTTAATTTTTTCTACAGGCAAACCCATTATGGTATTTTCGTTTCCTTCTATTTCCAAAAACAAATCTCTTCCCAAACCTTCAATCTGATAAACATTATAAGCATATAAGGCCTTATCTGTTACTTTTTCCAAATAATTCTTTAATTCTAAAATTTCAAAATTTTTCATAGTTAATTTTGCTTTATCTGAATAATTCCAAATCATTTTTCCATTTATTGACAAACATACAGAACTAATCAAAAAATGCTGTTTTCCATTAAGTTTTTTTAATATTTTTAAGGCTTCATTTCTATTTTTAGGCTTTGAAATTATATTGCCCTCTAAATCAATTACACTATCAGCACCAAGAACTATTTCATCTTTTTTTTTAAGGCTAACTTTATTTGCTTTTAATTCCGCCAAATTTTTAGAAATTATTTCTGGTGTAACTCCTTCTTTAATTAAACTTTGTTTTACTGGTTCTTCATCTACATTTGATGGTTCAACCTGACAATTAATTCCATGTTTAAGTAAAATTTTTTTTCTAACTTCACTTTTTGAAGCAAGAATAATTTTATTTAGCATTATAAATTTCGTAAATTTTTATTATTGATGCGGCAGTTTCTTCAACTGACTTCCTTGTTACATCTATCATTGGCCATTTATATTTTTTAAATGTTTTTTTTGCTTCCTCAATTTCATTTCTTATTGTTTCAATGTCTACATATTTGGTATTTTCGGCTTCTTTCAAAGAAACCAATCTATTTTTTCTTATATCAACTAATCTCTCTGGCTCAGCGGTTAAACCTACAACACAATTAATATTTGGAGTTTTTTTTAATTTTTCTGGAATAGATTTTTCATTTACCAATGGAATATTTGAAGTTTTAAAACCTTTGTTTGCTAAGTAAATTGATGTTGGAGTCTTGCTTGTCCGACTTACACCTAGTAAAATTATATCAGATTTTTCAACTTCATTTACTAAATTTCCATCATCATGACTCATTGTAAATTGGATTGCTTCTATCCTTTTATAATATTCCTCATTAAGAGCATGTTGACCGCTTGGTTGGTGCGAAGCTTTTTGGTTAAGAAGTTTAGAAAAGCTTAATATCAAGTTTCCCAAAATACCAAAGCATGGAATTTTTCTTTCATCACTTTTATTAGCAAGATATTTTGCCAAATTATTATCCACAATTGTATATAAAATAACTGGATTGCTCTTTTTTTTTGCTTCATCCAAAATTTTTAATATTTGATTTTCAGTTCTAGTAAAAGAGTATGGGTGAACTTTATAGTATATATTAGTAAATTGTGCTTTAAGGGCTAAAAATATTCTATCAAGAGTTTCTCCTGTAGAGTCTGAAATTAAATAAATTTGATATGTATTAATCATTAAATAAATTGTTAATAACTTTGTATTATTTTTACTTATTTACACAATTTAAATATTTTGTTTTTAATGTTGTAAAATCTAGCTTTTATTAACAAAATTTTAAATGTGAATTAAGTTATCTAT
>Ga0255765_1002103_pt1 | contig 23304 bp, 20 predicted proteins | sample 041ome_8_FD_179965 | JGI IMG/M metagenome (GOLD analysis project Ga0255765, IMG submission 179965) | Coastal salt marsh microbial communities from the Groves Creek Marsh, Skidaway Island, Georgia - 041407BS metaG (version 2) | ecosystem: Environmental > Aquatic > Marine > Intertidal zone > Salt...
ATCTGGGTATAGGCAAATAAAACCAAGCGGTATTTGACCTTTTAGGTCATCTGCGATGCCGATTACAGCACATTCAGCAACATCTGGATGTCCTGACAAGATTTCTTCTATCTGCCCAGTAGACAGCCTATGGCCAGCAACATTAATCACATCGTCTGTTCTAGCCATTATATAAATGTAACCATCCTCATCGATATATCCAGCATCGCCTGTTTCATAATATCCAGGAAACCGGGTCAAATATTTTTCGGTAAATGCATCGTTAGCACCCCAAATTGTCGACAGACAAGAGGGTGGCAGCGGAAGCTTAATTGCAATTGACCCTAGGGTATTTAAATCGGTCGCATTACCAAAATCATCAAATATTTCTATTAGATATCCAGGCATGGCTACACAAGGCGAACCCAATTTTACCGGCAATAGCTCAACCCCGACAGGGTTAGAACAAATTGACCAGCCCGTCTCAGTTTGCCACCAGTGATCAATAACTGGAATAGATAAATTCTCTTGAGCCCAAATAATGGTATTTGGATCTGCCCGCTCTCCTGCTAGAAAAAGATATTTCAAAGAACTGATATCATGTTCCTTAATTAGCTTGCCGCTTGGATCTTCCCTTTTGATTGCTCTAAATGCCGTTGGGGCCGTAAATAGCACTTTTACGTTATTTTTTTCAATCACACGCCAGAATGCAGCTGCATCTGGGGTGCCAACTGGTTTTCCTTCGAATAAAATAGTGGTGCAGCCCGCAAATAATGGCCCGTAAACAATGTAAGAATGCCCAACTACCCAGCCAATATCAGATGCTGCCCAAAACACCTCGCCTTGATGGACATCATAAATATGTGACATACTCCAGCACAAAGCCACTGCATGCCCGCCATTATCTCTTACAACGCCTTTGGGCTGTCCGGTGGTTCCTGATGTATATAAAATATATAAAGGGTCGGTTGCCATAACTCCAACAGGTTCTGCTGGTAATGCAGGGTCTATCGCTTCGTGCCACTCTACATCCCTGCCTGCTAGCATTTCTGCCGTTACAGCGTCACGCTGATAGATAATACAGGTATGTGGCTTGTGATTTGCCTGTTTAATGGCTTCATCTAATAACGGCTTATAATAGACTATTCTGTTTGGCTCATGCCCACATGATGCGCTTACAATTAGCATTGGCTGACAGTCATCAATACGCTTTGCCAATTCAGCAGCCGCAAATCCACCAAATACAACCGAATGTACAACACCAATACGAGCACATCCAAGCATGGCAATTACCGCCTCGCTAATCATTGGCATATAGATGATTACCCTGTCGCCTTTGGTAAGGCCCTGCTTTAGAAGCATACCTGCAAATTTGGCAGTTGCTTCTTGCAATTCTGCGAAACTTAGTGAAGAGGCTGTCCCTGTTATGGGTGACTCATATTGAATAGCTATTTGCTCTCCACGTCCTGCGAGCACATGCCTATCCACAGCATTAAAACAGCTATTCATCTGACCATCAGAAAACCATTGTTTTACAAGCTTATTGCTATTATCAAGCGCTGTTTTAGGCTCTATCATCCAGTCAATTAGCTTTGCAGCCTGAAGCCAAAACGCTTCTTTATCCTGTTTTTCATAATCATAAATGGATTGATAACTTACCATATAAATATCCTCAAAATTATGATAGTCGTTGTAGTAAATCAGAACTTCTTTTCGGTTTTTAAAAAAGGAAACGCTAAAATAAAGATAGCCTAACAAAAATAATAAAATAAGATAAATCCTAATTTAGCCTCAAGCTTGATTTAGGCAGATATAGTTAAAATCATATATATCAGTTTAAATTACCTATCGAGACCTATCGAAAAAAGTGAATTTAAGGAACAAACAAAAGAGAGAAATCACACCAGTATCTGAACTTGTTGCCAATAATGAGAAAATAATAAAACGATTTACGCCGCATCAAGCTTTTGAGATGCTCAAAAACGAAACTGGAATTCTGGTGGATTTACGTGACATTCTTGAACTTGCTCGAACTGGAAGGATTGAAGATGCCATCCAGGCGCCGCGGGGAATGCTTGAATTTTTGTTCGGCCCAATAGTCCGTATCACAAACCAGTTTTTAATACCGATAAAGCGGTTATGTTGTTTTCCACTTCTGGCTGGCGCTTAGCACTTTCCGCTAAAACACCTATGGAGATGGGGTCTGTGCGCATATTTGATTTAGAAGTCGGCCTTTCGGAATGGATAGAGGCTGATTATCCAGTAGTGAAAACATAGGTACTTAAATAATGCTAAAACTATGGGGTGTCCCAAACAGGACGCCTTACTTCTGGATCTACAAGACGCATATTCTTTTTTCTCAGACTAGAAATTATGTCCATCTCGCCATCTGACAGATTAAAATCATAAATACTTATATTCTCAGCAATCTGTTTTTCGCTTAGAGCACGAGGTACAGCAATCACATTTTCTTGTTGAGTAAGCCATTTAAGGGTGATTTGTGCTGCCGATTTATTATGAAATTGAGCGATTTTTATAATTTCTGGATCTGTTAATACCCTTCCACGTGCTAATGGAACATGGCACGTAACTGAAATACCATAATGACGGCAGACAGCCAGAATTTTGTCCTGATTAATATAGGGATGATATTCAACTTGATTTGTGAATAAAGGCTCAGACGAAAGCTGAGCTGCTTTATGAACCAATTCAACGGTGAAATTTGAGATGCCAATATTCTTTGCAAGACCCTCTTGCTTAGCTTTTACGAGTGCTCCTATCGTCTCTTCCATAGGAACAGCAGGCTGTGGCCAATGAATTAACAATAAATCAACATAATCTAGTTGCAGTGTTTTTAGACTCAGCTCAACTGACCTTGCAAAATCATTTGCTTTTGCGTTTTCCTCTGTCACCTTTGTGGTAACCCAGATATCTTTTCTTGGTACAGACGCAGCTGATATTGCTTCACCCACCCATGCTTCAGAACCATATTTCCGAGCTGTATCAATATGGCGATAACCAGAATCAATCGCAAAAGATATTAATTCAACCGCCTTTTCAGGCTCAGGAAACAACATGGTTCCAAAGCCGATAGACGGAATATCTATCCCACCGACGGATATTAAGGGTGATGTTTGTTTAATCATAATCAGCTTCGCGCCAAAATTAATGTAACAAGTAAGATATGATACGATACAGAAATTTTTTTGTCGAATTTAAAAATTTTTAAACACGAATTCAATATTAAATAAAATATTTATCGCTATAGTCATAATCTATCATTAAGCTATTATCAGCTATCATATGGATGATAAAGACATTCTATTAATGATAGCCTAATAAAAACAAAAAGGTGTAAATAGGTGTGCACATATATGTAGATGCAGATGCTTGTCCGGTAAAAAAAGAAGTTGAGCAAGTAGCCACACGCCACGGAATAAATGTAATCATTGTGAGCAATGGCGGTATAAGACCTTCTCAAAATCCAATTATGCACATAATTGTAGTTGATAAAGGGCCAGATGAAGCTGATAAATATATTGCAAATGCCATTATCGCTGGTGATATTGTTGTAACTGCTGACATTCCGCTAGCTGCCCGTGTTATTGAAAATGGCGGGCGCGTTATTAAGCATAATGGGGAAATAATAACAGAAAATAATGTTGGAAATATATTAGCGATGCGCGATCTGATGACTGATTTAAGGTCTGCAGATCCGTTTACCAAACAAAATCATAAACAATTTTCGAAGTCGGATAAGTCTGGTTTTTTGAATGCGCTTGAGAAATTAATACAGCAATCTTAGAGCCTCTAATTTTGAGGTTACGTTTCTGCTAGTGATATCATATAAAAACGAACATTTAATGTATTTTACAATGATACTACTTACCATAAAAATCAATCAATGCATGCTCTGCCAAGCGGCCAGATACAAATAATCCAGGAATGCTGGAGATTTTCAATTCGTTTATAGCATCAACAGAAAATCCAAATTTATTCTTCTCTCTCTGAAAATCATTTAACGCGGTTATCAGTGCCTGTTGCTGCTCTGGATATTGAAGAAGCAGCAAGGACGCCTGAATCTCAAGCAAATCTATACCCTGTGCTATTTTCGGATAAGTCTCAAATAGGATATCTACTAATTCGAAATCTCTATATTCAAAATGAACTTGTTCTAACATAATCTCTTTTGCTGAATCAGCTAACAAGGCTATAGAGGGATTGCCAACTCCCTCTTTCATAAAACCCAAATTTAAAGAGCCAAATTCTAGATTAATATCCAACTCAGCTAGGCCATCAAGCTCTAACGCGATAAAATTGCTATAGTGTTTTTCATCTATTTCATAATTAAATTCGTTTCTGAAACTTACCTTTAGATTATCTGATTTAACATCCTTGCGAATTTTTTCAGCTGTCGCTTTATTAAAGTTCTTAACAGCAGATATTGGTATTTCAAGTTCAGACAACATACTATTGCCGCTTATTATTACGCCTGAATCAGTTACTATATCTGACATTCGAAGCTCTGCTATATAGATTGGGAAGCCCTCAGACAAAATAGCAACATCTGTGAAGCCCAGATCATTTATACCAAAAAGCTGCGATGCATTTTGGTAAACCGCTTCTTGTGAACTAAAATCTATGCCTAAATCTAACCCTTCGACATGAAATTCAGCTATCGTTATATTTGTTTCTTCAGGTTTTACCTCAAATTCAAACCCCTCAATTAATAACGCCTGCACGATATTCTCATCGATTTCTAATTTACCTTCTTCTATGACGGTTTTAATTTCAACTTCTGGTAATAAAAAAAGAACGTCTTCAACATTCATTTTCGAAATACCAAATGCATGATTAATGTTGGGCATGATTTCAGTTTCATTTGAAACAATAGCCGTGATGACAGAGTCTAAATCTAGATCTGATAATTCGACTTGGCCAGCTTCAAATTGATAGCGGTCCCCAGCAAGGATTCTGCTATTGTCTACGATTGAACCATCAATATTTATGTGCTCTACAATTGCGTTTTTAACCTCACTAACCAATAGATTACCTGAAGCGGTTATCACATCGTCTTGCGAGTTCTCTTGAGCGTTAAGCAAAAAATCTTCAATCTCAAACTTACCAATATCCAATGCTTGTGATATTGAAAGGATTGTATTAAACGCGTCATCATTCATAGATAATAAAGTTTCCTCCAAATCGAAACTTAATTCCTCAATTTGAAGATGTGATGCTGTTAGTGAAAAGAGCAGATCATTATATGAAAAAGTCATTTCCATATTTGATATGTCAGCATATTCTAATTTGTCGGAGCCGCCTGCAATTTCAATCTCATCTGCTATTAATATTTGCTTGCCAGCAATATGATAAACAGGATTTTCGAGAATTGCGGATCGTTTAAATATATTTACCCTAATGTCATCATAATCTATCTGGGATCCAGCAAATATTGATTGTGATGTCTGATTAAGCTCTTCTATTGCTTCAATCGCATTTTGTTTTAGCAGGAAGGGCACCAAAACATACCCGCCACTTAGAAGGCCCGCTATTAGTAACATTATTATTAGAGGTTTTTTCAAGACAACATTTCCACCAATTAAGCGTCACATAAAGATTGGCATTATTATTCATTTGGGTCAAAACCAATCTGGCTATCCAAGCTAATTTTTTAAGAAATGATGTTCTGAATTGATTGCGTATCAAAAGCGCTGAGAATATACTCATCTGATGGAAGTTGAACTATCGAAATAATTGGTAGAAACCTAAAAAATTTATCCTCAGAAATTTATATAGTTAATATTGTGGAATTTAATATGTCAGATATAGAGCTAACTGCTGAAGCATTCGCCCAATTAAAAAAAGAAAATTCCAAATTAAAATTAGAGGCCAATTTACGTAGGTCATTATCTAGTCAGCTGGAAAAACAAAAAAAAATTGCAGATGAGGCAAAACAAGAAGCTCAAGAGAAATCTGCTGAGCTTGAAGTGCTCTCTGCCAAATTAGCAAAATATCTCTCTCCGCAGATTTATGAGCAAATTTTCTCAGGTCATCAAGATGCCAATGTTACAAGTCAAAGAAAGAAGCTGACCATATTTTTTTCTGATATTGTTGGCTTTACTGACATAACAGAGCACCTAGAATCAGAAGAACTAACTAGCCTTATAAATTTTTACCTAAATGAAATGTCAACGATTGCACTCAAATATGGAGGAACCATTGATAAGTATATTGGAGATGCTATTCTTATATTCTTTGGTGATCCAGAATCTAACGGCTATGCAGAAGATGCAAGCAACTGCCTTAAAATGGCAATTGAAATGCAAGAAAAAATGCGAGCGCTCACCGATGTCTGGGGCAAAAACTTCAGCTTAAAATCTGCTTTGAGCATACGAATTGGTATTAATACTGGTTTTTGTACGGTGGGAAATTTTGGCTCTGATAATCGGCTGGATTATACAGTCATTGGCTCTCCTGTGAATCTGGCATCAAGATTGGAGAGCACTGCTAAGCCCAACAATATTATTGTATCGGAGGAGACATATCTTTTAGTTCGAGATTTGTTTAAATTAGAGGAGATTGGAGAAATAAAACTCAAAGGAATTTCGCGCCCTGTAAAATATTATGAGGTTATAAGCGAACAAAAGTCAGAAATGGCGCCTCTAAAAATAAATACAAGCCACTTAAAGTTAGAAATAGATGCAAGCGCTTTCGGGGAAGATGATTTAACAAACCTTGAGAAGATATACCTGCAGATGAAACAACAAGTTGAACAATCAAGATAGAAAACATATCAACGAGAGGTATCCAAATTACTGCACGTTCACTATTTTAAAAAATTAGGCTGTTATTGCTTCCAAAGCAGTTGTAAGCGTATTTTTTATCGCTTCATCTTGGTAAAATTGCGTAGTAATGAATTTCTCAATACTCATGCCACTCTCATTATAAGCAAGCTCTAAAACATTATTCGCAAGATCTTTTTGCTCTAATTTTTGAAGGCACGCTGCTTTGTAAAAAAGGCTTGTCCTAGTATCTATTTGCATCTTCTTAAAACTTGAAATGGCCTTTTCATACTCACCCAGTAAATAATAGCACATGCCATGTGTTTCTAGAATAAGCTCAGAGCAGAATGGGTCGATCCTCATTGCACGTTCAATCTCAACAAGCGCCCTATCAGGCTCCCCTAAGTAACAAAGTAATATTGCGTATCTTGCAATGTGATAGGTATCACTTGGGCAAATCTCAATTGCCTTTTCATGATGAAAAATTGCCTTCTCCATATCCCCTTCAAACATGAGTTTAATGGCACCCATAATACGGTGTGCCTCTGGGTCATTGGGGTCCAACTCCATGGCTTTATTCACAGAGGCAAAGGCCTCTTGCATCCAGCCTTCTGGCATTTCATCTTGAAACCACTCAGCATTATTTGCAAGCGAACAGGTTTTCCACGCAAAAGCTCTTGCATAAGATGGATCTAACTCTGTTGCTTGTGTAAATAGACTTAACGCTTTTTTATTATTCTCTGCAGAGATAGAGCTTCTTTTGTGATACTCTAAACCTTGAAGAACTAAATCATATGCTTTTAGATTTTCTGGTTTTACATTTGAAATTTTCTTAATTTCATCTCTTTCAACATTACCTACAATGGTCGAAACAATGGTTTCAACCAGGCTATCTTGAACATCAAAAACCTCGTCCATATTTGTATCAAAATTATCAGACCATAATGTTTCTGCTGTTTCTGTGGATAGCAGACTTGCGCTAATCCTCATACGGTTGCCAAGCTTACGAACTTTTCCTTCAAGCAGGTATCTGACCCCAAGTTCAGTTCCAATATCTGAATGACTTTTTTCTTTAAATGCGTAGGAAAAACTAGCATTGCTGGAAATTACCAAAAGTTTTCGATATCGTGATAACGCTGAAATTAAATCTTCAGAAAAGCCCTCACAAAAATAGGCCTGTTCCTCATCATTTGATAAATTCTTGAATAAGAGTACCGCTAAAGACCCTGGCTCTTTTCCTGAAATCTGAATTTTGGGTTTGTTTTCGGGGCTGACAAACCCACGTTGCGCACCCTTGCATTTCAGAACATTATACGCCTTAATTGGTCTTCCAATATTTTTGAGTTCAAGCTCGCCTGCATCTTCATAAGATACCTTAACTTTCATACTCACCATATCAAAAACGCCCTGTGAAATACAGATACCGCCAGAAATTGCCTGAGATTCCAACCTAGCTGCGATATTTACAGAATCGCCAAACAAATTGCCCTCCTGCACCATTACATCTCCAATATTGAGCCCAATTCGAAAGTCCATTTTGTCAGAATCTGCCAGCTCACTATTTTTTACCTTAGTAGCATTCTGGATCTTTACCGCGCATTCTAGCGCTTTTACCGGGCTAAGAAATTCAGCCAAAACGCTATCACCAGCTGTATTGAATATGCGCCCTTCATATTCATCGATGGAGGCATCAATAAGAGCGCGCGCTGTGCCTAGATTTTTAAGTGTTCTAACTTCATCCTCTGACATTAATTTGCTGAAATTCACAACGTCCAAGGCAAGTATTGTCGCTAATCTTCTTTCCATCATTTATCTCCTCACCGAAACAGGACTGTCTATATTAACCTAATTTTTTATTAACCTAATTTTTTCTGATCAAATCAAATTTAGCTCCTACAGACCATTATGCTAATTAACTGATGTGACGTTTGTATAATTTTGGCGAAATTTCAACGGCCAAACAATTACTTATTTATCAGAAGCACCAAAAAGTTGGCCTAAAACACGCTTTTGGCTATAACAACCATCTCATATTTAAAGATTTTTTCCAAATTCTATCATTAGATCTCTATTCTTATATCTCTATTCAGGGATTACCATTTGATTATGCTCCCCCAATCCTTCAACGCCGAGCGTTACGATATCGCCCGGCTTTAGATAAACAGGTGGTGTCATGCCAAGCCCAACACCGGGCGGGGTGCCAGTAGAAATGATGTCCCCTGGCATTAAGCTCATAAATTGACTGATATAATGAACTAGAAATGCAACGCCATATACCATCGTAGAGGTCGAGCCATCCTGCATTTTTTGACCATTTACGCTCAACCACATAGATAAATTCTGCGGGTCTGGAATTTCATCTTTCGTTACGAGATACGGACCAAGCGGACCAAAGCTATCACATGATTTCCCTTTCGTCCAATGCCCCGAGCCCTCTAGCTGATAGGTGCGCTCCGATATATCGTTACTGGCCGCATATCCTGCAACATAAGACATCGCATCTTCGAGCTCTACATATTTTGCTTTCTTGCCAATGACTACAGCCAACTCAACCTCCCAGTCAGTTTTAACACTTCCGCGAGGCAGTAAAATAGGGTCTGTTGGCCCACAAATAGCGCTTGTTGCCTTCATAAAAATAACAGGCTCCGGAGGCACTTCCATACCAGCTTCCTTTGCGTGATCTGCATAATTAAGTCCAATACAAATAAACTTGCCAACCCCACTCACACATGGGCCAAGCCGAGTGGATTTATCCATAATTGGCAGGGTGTTGAGATTAATTTTGGAGAGTTCAAACAGCTTCTCATCAGATAGATTTTGGGCTGTTATATCATCTATATATCCCGATAAATCACGAAGATTTCCATGCTCGTCAATCACTCCTGGCTTTTCATACCCTGCCGCACCAAATCTAACCAACTTCATTTTTAATCCCCTAATTTTTTTTTACTCAAGCTGTATAATAGTCAATGTTCCTATTTATAAAAGATAATTTTCTGTTTATTGTCAAAACAGATTAACGCAAAATTATAAGCAGATAGTTATTGTGAATATGCATCATAAAATCAACCTATTAAACATAGCCAAAGTGAGCCTGTCATGAAAACATCCCATATAACCAACGAAGCAATGGCCAACAGAGTTTCAAAATTTAAAAACCTTAAGCCACTTTCAATTCAGAAAGACACTAACATCCCCTTGGAAGGGCGCGATGTGGTTTATGCAAGACAACTTTTATCTGTCATTGGACTTGATCCTAAAGAAGGTAGCACGCCCATAAATTCAGGTGCTCCGATTGTTGGGGCGGGCGGGATAACAATGACACTTGCAAAATGCCCTCCAGGTCAAGGCCCTGGTTTGCATAATCATGTTAATACGGTTGAAACATTCACTGTTTTGGAAGGAAGGTTTGATGTGTGCTGGAATGACGATGGTTCAGGCACTGTCACTCTGGAAAAGTTCGACACTATTTCCGTTCCACCTGGCGTGTGCCGTTCGTTTAAAAATTCTGGTGAGACAGATGGCCTTCTTCAGGTAATCATATCTGGCGGTGTTCATGATATGAATGATATTGCCTTTACCCCGGCTGCTGCCGATAAAATAAATGCGGTTCAGCCTAACCTTGTTGAAAAATTCAAAGAGGTTGGGTTCAAATTTAACGCAGGCACAAATGCAGAATAACTATTGGTTCTAGAATAAGACTAAAACCCTGCCGCCATTCCATCTTTACGAGGGTCGGAACCTGCGCTCAGAACGTTTGTTTCGCGGTTTAAATAAATGGCTTGAGAGCCTCCTATCGGTATTTTAGTCTGCCTGATTTTATGCCCCATATTTGCTAGCGCATGCTGTATTGATTGCGGAATAGTCGTTTCAAGATCTATTTGCTCAGTAAATGGATCTGGGAAGAAGCGCGGTTTGTCCTGTGCCATTTGAATATCTAATCCATAATCAAAATAACGAGATAGAAACTGCATATGTCCAAAAGCCTGATATTCTCCCCCCATAACGCCATAGGACATAACAAGATTATCATCCTTGGTTATAATACTTGGAATTATAGTATGCAACGGGCGTTTGGATGGTTCTAAGCGATTTGGATGCCCCTCTTCGAGAACAAATCCCATTCCTCTATTGTGAAGCAAAACGCCTGATTTCGGGGCAAGCAGCCCTGAGCCAAATGAGTTATATACTGTATTTATAAGTGAGCAAGCATTGCGTTCCTTATCAATGACAGTAATGTAAACGGTGCTTGAATGGCGCGGCAGAGAAGAAGGTGGCAGCGGGGATATCGACCTGTCTACTTTAATCTGGCTTACCAGTTCTGATGCATATTCTTGTGATAATAATTGCTGGACTGGCACAGTGCTAAACTCTGGATCTGCAAGAATAGCAGCTCTATCACGGTAGGCAAGTTTTCCAGCCTCGATTTCATAATGAATACGCTCAATATTAATAGGATCATTGCCAAAGCAACTTATCTCAGAGACCATATTTAATAAAAGTAGCGCAATAATACCCTGACCGTTTGGAGGACATTGCCAGACTTTATGACCTCTAAATTCGGAACTGATCGGCGTTACATAATTGGCAATAGCCGCATCGAAATCGTCTTTTTGATGCAGGCCGCCAAGGGCTGTTAATTTTGCAAGTATATCATCAACGACCCAGCCAGAATAAAAACCTTCCCTGCCCTTCTTGGCTATTTCAGAGAGTGTCTTTGCAAGATTTGGCTGTTTATGCAGAAAACCAATTGGTAGTGTTTTTCCGTTTACCAAAAACAGATCTGATAATTCTTGATCTCCTTTTATCAACTCAGAAGTGTTGCAAAAATCAAAGGCAACACGTTGCCCCACCGGATATCCGTCATTTGCATATCCGATCGCATATTCAAAAAGGTCTCCAAGTGGTTTTCTGCCATAATCCTTATTTAAATTCACCCACGCATCTACCGCTGTTGGGACCGTTACGGAATGCGGTGATTGCTGCGGGATAGTATCAAAACCATTAGCAATGAGCCAGTCAGCAGATAATCGTTTTGGCGCACGGCCAGAGCCATTTATTGCAATTGGTATTTTGCTATCTGCTGGCAAATATAAACAAAAGCAATCCCCGCCAACGCTTGTAGAGGAAGGCTCTACAACACATTGTACTGATACAGCTGCAATAGCAGCATCAACCGCATTACCCCCTTTTCTGAGCACATCTAAGGCCGCAGTGGTCGATAATGGATGCGAGGTACTAACCATTGCATTTGAAGCATATACAGGTGAGCGGCCAGGTTGCTGAAGATCGCGTCCCAATTGCTTAAGATCATGCATAATATGCCCCTTTTGATGTTGCCTTGATATATTGAAACTTGCCTTTTTATACTCTAATTTAGGTGCTTTGATAGCTCATATGATAGGCGCAATAACATTTTATCAGAATGTTTTTTACCAATCATAGACAAGCCTATCGGACAATTCGATACTTCTGCAACCGGCATGGTTACTTGCGGCAATCCTGTTAATCCTGAAATACAGGTCAGTGCCATCGTATTTTGTCTAAATGTCTCTAGCTCAGCAGCAGGCGTTGTTACTAATGGTGCAATAACAGGAGCCGTAGGTATCACTAATATACAGCCATCTTCCATAATCTCATCTAGCCTCTCGCAGACAGATTTTCTGATGTTTTGAGCGTGTTTATATTCTGTATCTGTTATCTGCTCTGCCATTTCAAATCGCTCTTTGATACCAGGGCCAAGTGTTGGTTGATGCGCCTTTACCCATTTAAGAGTGGTAGATTTAACCTCATAGGCTTGAATAATTCTAAAGGCTTCACGCCATTCTAAATATGCCCCTTTATATATTTCAATTTGATTTTCAAATGGCATCAACGTGCTAATTTTATCACAAACAGAATGAAGCATTTGCTGCACATCAATTGTTGCTTGAGCAAAGGCATCTGATGCCAAATGAAAAATACAATCTGAAATATCGCAGGCTTGATCTGGTAGCAGAACATCACCGATTATTTTGAATAATTCAGCATCACGGGCAAACCATCCAGCTGTATCAAATGAAGGCGCCATCGCAGTTGCAGATTTTAAATTGATCTCACCATGGGTAGGCCTAATACCATATAATCCGCAAAAAGCAGCAGGTACTCTCACCGAGCCACCTGTATCACTGCCAATTGAGAAATCACACAAAGAAGCAGCAACGCTAGCAGCAGATCCAGACGAAGATCCTCCTGCCATTCTATCACGTGCCCGAACATTTACAGGAGAGCCATAATGCGCATTAATCCCGGTTAGGCTGTAGAAAAACTCATCGCAAATGGTCATGCCTGTTAAACAAGCACCACTATCCAGAAGTTTTTGGACAAGCGGCGCAGTTTGTGTCGCTGCTTTTGTTTGCGCAAGAAAATCAGGGCTACCATTGCCTGTTTTGTGCCCCGCTACCGCAAACAAATCCTTTACCATAAAATCAAGCCCTTTGAGTGGGCCTGTGTTAGCCCCTTCTACCGGGGCCATTAGATCATGTGGTACATTCGCACCGATTTGATCTTTGTCATACATCTTCATGCTCATTTCTTAGCCGGAGTAGGCCTATTCATTATTGAAGTTATAAACCATACAACGCTTATGCTTATACAGAAGAGGGTTTATCAACTTTCGCACTGTACCAGTCAAGTATCTGCTCTCCATCCCAACATACCACACCAGGTTTTTGCATCATGGTCTCAAACGCCTCTTTCACATAGCGAATTCGGTGAGGAGAACCAGAGAGATAGGGATGCATTGCAACAGCAATGATCTTTGGCCTCTCCTCACTCTCGGCATAAAGCGTATCAAAATAATCAATAGTCCGATCTCTGTAAGTATGTGATTCATGATGTTGAATTGCCATCATAACAATATCATGGAGCTCATAATTATAGGGCAAAGCTGCAATTGGGTTTGTTTTTGTCTTAACCCAAACGGGTTCGTCATCAAGCACCCAATCACCAATATATTCCACGCCATTCTCAGCTAGATAATCCATCGTATCATATGTCTGTGTGAGGCCAGGGCCAAACCAACCGCGTGGTTTTTTCCCGCAAAATTTTTGAATTATCTCCATTGTTTTTTCAATGCTTGCACTCTCATCATCAAGTTTATGCATTGGTATTTGTTCATAGGCATGCGCATTGAATTCCCATCCAGCTTCAAGACACGCTTCTGCAACACGCGGATATTCAAGACAAGTGCGTGCATTCAAGGTAACGGTTGGTCTGATACCAAGAGCGTCCAACATGTTTTTTATACGCCAAAAGCCAACCCTCATACCATATTCATGCCAGCTCCAATTCGGAAAATCAGGAAGCATAGGAGCGCCTTGGGGCGGTGTAATAATCATTCGTGCCATTGGCCTCGAAATATCCCATACCTCCAGCGCTAGAATAGGCCAAATCACAACACGTGCATTATCAGGTAAGCTCAACGGAGCTCTGTCAATAATTGCGGAGTAAGGCAATCTCTGATTAGGGTGAATGGGGCTCATGAACATACTCCTTTAATTTTCACGATAATTTTTCTAGCTTTTCTGATCATTTTAAGCTGACCACATTTTTGAGTTCTAATAAAGTAACAACTTTTAATTTTTTTATTAATCTGCTTTGTTTAATGCCACCAATAGACTTACCTTCTGTAAATGTAATAGATTTTTTCTAAACTTTAAGGTTCTTATAAGGTGATTAAAATGAAGTTAGAACTTGTGGAAATTGAAACGGATACACACCCTTTAGATGGGCTGCTATATTACCCAGAGGGAAAACCATCTCGCGGTGCTGTGATGATTTTCCATGGAAATACGATGAATTTTTATACAGGAGCACCGCGTTTCTTGCCTCCTATGCTATGTGAGCTTGGATATGCCTGTCTAAGTTTTAATCGAAGAGGGCACGATATATTAAGTATACGCGATTCAAGAATTGCAGTTGGTGCCGCCCTGCAAACCACTGCTGAAGGTATTGCAGATAATCTATATGCTGCTCAGTGGATGTCGAACAAAGGATTTAAAAATCCGATATTAATAGGCCACAGCAATGGTGGATTTCTGGCTGTACAACATGCTGCTGCAAATCCTGATACAGCGGGATTAATATTATTATCAGCGCACGGAGGTGGAACAATAGCCGAAAAGCTTGCTGCCCGAACAGGTTTATTAGGCGCTAGTAAAACCGATGAGCTCCGCGAACGCGCAATACAAATGATTGCTGAAGGCAAAGGAGATGATCTAATGATACTGCCTGGCTGGTGGTATGTGGCAACAGCAAACAGCTACATTGATAGACTTACAACAATGCCAAATACGGTTGAAACAGCACCTAGAATCAGCTGTCCATCTTTATTCATCCGAGGAGATATGGAAATCCCAGAGGCCTATCCTGCTGAAGATTTTGCGGCCGCAACTGCTGGTATATGTGATGTAGAAATCATAGATAATTGCGATCATTTTTATCGAAATAAAGAGGCTGTGGTAACCCGCATAGTAAGAAGCTGGATTCTAAAGACGCTTATGGTGTAAAAGATTGCAGAAATATCCTCGCCGGAAAATAATTTACAACTCAAAGTATTTAGCCTATTTTATTTTCAAAATCGCTCGGTTTGAGTGTGTTTTATAACCCATATTACAGCAAGATAAGGGGGAATAGCAATGGCAGAAATCATTCAATTGGATGAAGATTTATCACCGGCAATTTCGGCATTAGCGCATTCTTTGTCAGCTGAAATTGATGAAGATAATTTGCCGAGTGATAAGTTTGAGAATGTCGCAAATATATTGCTCAATGGCCTTTTAGATTTCCCAAAAATCAAGTCAAAGCTATCTTCATTACTAACCGATGGCAAGGTATGTATTTGGGGCGAGAATTCTGACCAATTGCAAATACTATATCATGCTACATCAAAATCAGATACTGGAAAGCCGCATGACCATGGCAGCTCTTGGGCACTTTATTTTCAAGTATCTGGAGTTACAAGAATGAGTGTTTATAAAGATGCACTCGGTAAAAAGCTTCCAAATGAGTCTGAAAAAATTGAATTAGATCAAGTATTTGATATGAAACAAGGAACCGGTATTTATTTTCCCCCAGGGTCAGTTCACAGTGCAGCTCATCCATCTGCTCCAGCTGCTTGGATCAGGTTAACGGGTCAAGATCTTGCAAAATTACCCCGCCAAGTTTATGATGAAAACACTGGGCTAAAAAAATAACCCTTTATTTACAGAATTTCACTTTCCAAAATGTTCTTTAAAAAAAGCTAAAACATCCGAAATAGCTTCTTTTTGAACATCATTTACGATGTAATCACCATCTTCACCAAGTAATGGATATACATATCCATGTAGGTTGTGATTATAGCTTTTCCAAATAACATTTTTCTTTTGTTCTTCGAGTAATTCATAACTCAATCTAAATATGCCCTGAAGCTCATCCTGATCTCTGCCCATTATGAACAAAGGTGTAGTTATAGGTTTAATTCGGTCCATCGCGAGTTTCATATCAATTCTACTACGCACCTTCTGAGTGGATTGCATTTGCATTGATTCTATATCACGAAGCTGAGTTGTTGGATTTATGGTCACGCTATCATCAGGATTAAGCGCTAGAAACTCGTGTGAGGCAGGCTCACTTGCAACCGCTGCACAAACACCGTGATACTCGCTAGCCAACTTCAATATCATTTCTCCAGCATGGCTCATTCCCAACAAACCAACTCTTTCAGCATCTATCTCATCATATTGTTTTATCGCTTCAATTATGGAAATCTCATCCTCATACTCTAGCGGGGAACGATTGAACATTTCTCTACCCTGCCTCTTATCGTGTATTAATTTACCACCATTGTTATACCCAAGTTCTACTTCTGTCCGATAACGAATCCACCCGCATGCATATCCCTGCTCAAGAAATTGGTCAATAGTATAGCGCCTATTCTTACTATATTCCTCTATCCATTTCATTCCTTCCCCGCCATTGCCACTAGCAAGCAAAACAACAGGGAATGGCCCATCACCATTTGGCAATTGCAATCCAATTGGGGTATAAAGTCCATCGATAGTTTCAACATAAATTAGATACGTTTTGTGACCATTTATAGATTTTTCGATAACCGGCTGGTCTAATCTAGACAATTTAGCTTTTTTCAAAGATGGTCTCATTATTTCTCCTCTGTTTAATAAGTAATGCTTCTTATCATAAAAATATTAATCGTCTCTAACCAATCTTATTATTAGCCTTATTTACATAATTATTTAAAATAATTTAGATCTTCCTTGTTTGGTTCCCAAGAAGCATTCGTTGGCCATTCCTTTGTTCTTGAAGCCATCGTTTTTCCATATCGGACTCTGAATAGAATGGTTCGCTCTGGTCCATTTGTAAATTCATGAAGCTCACCACGAGGGTGAACCACTAAACCACCTTTTTTTATTTCAATCTCTTCGTCAATGGTTCGCATAACACCACCTCCTTCAAAACAAAAATAAATTTCGGTTGCATCTGGATGACAATGATTAGGGCTAACTTGACCAGGCTCCCAACAAGCGATTGAAACATCTCCCTCCCCAAACAAACCCAATTTTTTTTCAACATGTTTTATAGAGTCGAACTCTTTCTCTTGGTCAAAATTATATTTTTCCATTTTTTACTTTTCTCCAATTAAAAACCGGTGAAGCAGACTGAGTAACCTACTGCTCCACCGGCCAATCTAATTTCTACATAAGTTTATTTTTTTGGTATTACTGGCAGCAACAAATAAGACTGTTGTGACGGTGAGTTATATAGAGTGACTGTTTTACCATATATTTCCAAAGGTCTATCTCTGGGATCGTCATGGAGGAATGGTCCCACACCTGTGAATTTATTTTTCATATTGGACAAGCCACTATCAGCTCCTCCCGGATACACATAATCACGACCCCTAATTGATAGTGCAATACGAAATCCTTTAGGTAAAGTTATACAGCTCGGCCAAATTTCAATATCAAGTTCATAAATCTCTCCAGGAGATAATGGTTGTTTTTCGTCATGCGTATGATAAGGACGATCTGGACGTGTCAATGCTTTATCTAATTTTCGATGGGATGCTCGTAGCCAGCCTTGTGCGATAGGCGTATGTGGGTCGAGTGCTCCTTTGAAAACAACTTCTTTGAAATCAGGATAGAAAGCTCGTACTACAAGAAACAAATCGGCATCTGTTGATTCTGATGAAACAAACAATTTTGCTGCCATTGGCCCTGTAATTTCGACCTCTTCTGCTAATGGCATTGTTGTTAAAGTAATTCCGTCGCCCATCGGATCATAAGATACTGTTTGATCAGCGCTAGGATTTGAATTCCCTAAAGTCATATTTTCAAAATCAAGATAAAATTTTGACCAATTTGTGCTAGGTAATGGCCAGTCTTGTTCAAAACGTTCTACAAACTTCTCCCCAGGGTGCCTTACTTGCAATTGCACTTTTGGTCTTTTGTCCCAACCATTGTCTTCGCCCTTCAAGAAATGCCCAAAAAATAGTTTCTGAATTTCCACTCCATAATCGGTATAAAATTCTGTCCAATGCTCTTTTCCATGCACCTCCAGCCATTTATTTTTTGATGCTGCTTCAGTGTATGCCTCAAAATTTCCTCTTGGATGAAGCCCTTGCCCACCCCAATTCGAACAAGTTAACATTGGAACTTCAACTTTACTCCAATCAGGATTTCTACTTTTAAAATACTCAGTATTAACCAGATCATTTTCATACAGATCTTTATCAAAATCACACCTATTGGCGCCAAGTTGTTCAGCGGTTAATGTTTCAGGACCAGACACCCAATCCCCATTCATTCTACTTTGATATCCATTTTCACCGACACCATACTGAACAGATTTTACCTGCATATCGTACCAATTTTTTCCAAAAAGGCATAATATACCGCCATGATGAGACATATCTCGGTAAAAGTCGGCGGCGCCTTCCCATGCGCATATGGCTGCAAGTCCTTCTGGTTGTAGTGCAGCTGTCTGATACTGATTCATGGCATAATAAGATATGCCGTTAATTCCAACTTTTCCATTGCTCCATTTCTGTTTTGATGCCCAAGTAACACATATTCCCTGGTCCTGCGCTTCTCGCAATGACCATAAATCCACATATCCTGGAGAACGTCCACATCCTCTAGAGTCAACACGCACGACCGCATACCCGTCAGGCACCCATTTTTCAGGATCTACGACTTCCCAATTTTGATATTTATTTGTAGACCCCGCCGGCACGTCCGGTTGATTCTTGCACATGATATTCCAACATGTCTCGTACCCATCCTCAAAATGAAGATATTTTCCATAAGGTCCATAAGAGAGAATTACTGGATATTTGCCCCCTTGAACGGGTCTGTAAACATCTGCCCTTAGCACAAGGCCGTCATCCATCTCAATTGGAACATCCCAATCAATAACCATTCCATCTCTTATTTCGGATTTAAAAGAATTAATATCGTCCATTTTTTCCTCCAATTTTTTTTATTTCCAATGAAAAACCTAAAGAAAAGCATATATTTCGCCTCTTTTTAGTTGTTTTTTACAGTTTTTCTTAAACTAGATTGTTTCTCATAAAGCATTTATGTGTTCGCAAAAGGTTGACAATAGATTTTTTGACTTTCATCATGTTTAAGATTATCGATAAATTAAGTTATGTAAATATCAATATATAAATAAATCTTAAACGATATCAAAAAGCAACTAATTGCTATTCTATGGGAGGAATAAAATGCAATTTAAATTAGGACAATTATTATCTCGCAGAGATTTCATGAATACTGCAATTTCCACCACTGCCCTTATGGCATTGCCGAAAATGGCAACAGCTGGCGGTCATAGTAATGTAAACCAAAAAATAATAGAAGCAGCAAAAAGTGCAGGAACTGCTGATTTAAAAGGAATAATTTGGGCACTTTATTATTCCCCAATGCAAGCGTCTTGTGAAAAATTTGCCGAGCTAACTGGAACAAATTTCAAAGATATCAAAGATATTTCTATTTTCGTAGCGCCGCCAGCTGTTGTGGCTGAAGGAGTTGCAAAATCTCCAGAATTTGATCTATTCCATATAAATTCGAATATGATTCCAACTTTAGCATCTATTGGAATGCTAGAAGAGCTAGACCCATACATGGATGAAGTTGGTTTTGAATATAATGCAGTGGGAACCTTTGATACCTTTATGAAATATAAGGGTGCAACATATGGAATGCCCACTGATGGAAACGTTCATACTCAATATATTCACTGGGCAACTGTTGAAAAAAATGCATCTGCATATGAGGATAAATTTGGGAAATCTCCAACATGGCCAGGCACATGGGAAGAAGAAATTGAGTGGATGAATTTCTTCGCCCCTCCATCTAAGGCTAGTGAAAATGATTATTATGGGTCGATGAATCTTAGAAATAGAGCGAATGGCGCCACATGGTGGTTCATGCAACTTTATAGCGCTGGTGGTTTTACATTTGATGATGACATGAACCCAACTATGACCTCCGATGAAGCAGTTTATGCTTGGGAAACTTATATGAAATATAAAGAAGTATCACACCCGGAAGCTCCAGGGTGGGGCACTCCTCAAATGATTCCTCGAATGACTGGAGGAAAAGTTTTCAGTGGCCAATATTGGGATGGAATTATTCCTCAGTGCGAGAATCCAGAAATTTCCAAAACTCTAGGTGAGTGGAAATATGGTCTAGTACCAGGGTCTGACTTTAGTGGAAAAAGAATTTATAGATCGATTTCTGACCCACTGGGAGCTTTGTTAGTTAACAAACATAGCCCAAGAAAGGCATTGGCTGCGTATTTGGCGATGTGGTTAACCACAGAATCTGAAAGCGAAGCAATTGTGGCTGATCCTAAGAATACGTTCCATGATCCTTGGGCTAAATCACACATGACCAGTGATATGGTAGCTAAATCATATACATCCAGTGGAGTTGCCTCTATCCAGCAAAATTTGCAGGTAGCATCGCCTCCAATTTACTTAACGGGTTATATGGAATTTACGGATATCTTGAATAAGAACCTTTCTGAAGCATATGTCGGTTCAATATCGGTTTCAGAGGGAATCAAGAAAACACAAGAAGAGTTTGGAAATATCGTAAAAAAGACTGGGAAGCGAAAGCTTAAAGCAGAATTGGAGAGCTATAAAGCTGTTATGCCAACTGTTGACATGCCTGCATAATACTAAAATCTCCTAGCCCGCTAAAAGTGGGCTAGGAATGCAACCTAGGAACAATAAATGGCGCGATCTCTCATAATGCAGCAACGGCGGAAGCGTTACCAAAAGATGGTTTTGCTACCATTAATCGGTTCTATGCTTTTGATATTAGGCCCAGCCCTATTTTTACAATTATATTTATCGTTTAATTTCTATTCAATTTACTCTTCAGGTTGGTGGGAAGCCGAATGGTATGCATTAGATATTTTTATTGATGTTTTGAAAGATACTCGTTTCCACGCATCTATTTTTAGGTCCCTTTTATTTGCAACTATTTCCACTATAGGATGTTTCTTTATTGGATTTGGCCTTGCACTTCTGATGTATAGAAATTTTCGATTACAGTGGTTTTATTACATAATTTTTATTATCCCAATGCTCACAGTCCCGATCGTTATTGCATACACAGCGGAAATGATTCTCTATCAAAAAGGTCCTTTAAATGGGATTTTATCAATGATATTTGACAGAGAAATGATGATAATGTGGATAACTAATCCTGACATTGCACTTTTTACAGTTATGCTTATGGAAATTTGGAATTGGACTCCATTCAGTTTCATCATCATGATGGCGGGTTTAGCTTCTTTACCAAAAGAACCTGTTGAAGCAGCTCAAATTCTTGGGGCATCACGTCTGAAAATATTTTTTGAAATACAGCTGCCGCTTTTGCGACCAATTATCATACTGGCACTGGTTTTGCGGTTCTTAGAATCTATGGCAGAGTTCCCAAAAACTTGGGCGATTTTTCAAGGTGGGCCTGGCACATCAACTGAGACAATCCCTGTCTATATTTACCTAAATACTTGGTATTATTTTGATTGGTCAAAGGCGGCAGCAATGAGCTACATTGTAATGTTTCTCATGGTTGTGATCATCTTAGGCGCAATCAAAATTCTGCAAAAAGAAAATAAAAGAATTAACCAATATCAAAGTAATTAAAAGATGACAAAATCTAAACAAAATTTGATCGATAATATAATACGATACACCTTGCTAACATTTTGGTTGTTGATTGTTTTATTCCCATTGTTTTGGATTTTTTCAACATCATTTAAACCTGACAAAGATTGGCTTGCATGGCCCCCAGTTTATTGGTCAGAAGAACCAACCATGAGCAATTATAGAAATGTTTGGGGTGGAGCCATGGAGTATTCCGAAACACAATACGCTCAATCGGTCCAAAAACCTTTCACGGCTTTGCGAAATTCGACAATTATCTCTTTCATTTCAACTTTCCTATCTGTTTCATTTGGTGCCTTTATTGCTTATGGAGTGTCGAGATATAAAGTCTTGTCTGAAGCAAGAATGTTCCAACTTTTAATGTTAAGAATGGTTCCTCCTATAATAATAGTAGGGCCTTTATCTTTATATTATACAACAATAGGGATGATAGACTCATTGACTGGGCTTATAGCAATATATTTTATTACTACTCTGCCTTATGCCGTTTGGATGAGCAAAAGTTTTATAGATGAAGTTCCAATAGAATTAGAACAGGCGGCGGAGATAATGGGAGCAGGAAGATGGACTATTATAACAGAAGTTGTCTTTCCCGTTATTCGTTCTGGACTTCTAGCAACATTTCTTTTCATTTTAATACTAACCTGGTCTGAATATCTGGTTGCATTTATTTTATCTAAAACAGATGCCGTAACGCTTCCCGTTGAATTGGCAAAATACGAGGGTTCATCAGAGGGTCGCGTATATGGAAGACAGGCTGCATTATCAGTGGGAATTACATTTCCATTAATAATTGTCGGAATATTGATAAGGAAACACCTCGCTAGAGGATTTAGCTTTGGAATGATTAGAAAATAAAGATGAGAAAAAGATGAGCCATATTCAGATTAAGTCATTGAAAAAATCTTTTGGGATTGTTGACGCAGTAAAAAACATTAATTTTGATATTGATGATGGACAATTTGTTGTGCTTGTGGGTCCTTCTGGGTGTGGCAAAACAACTACCCTGAGAATGCTCGCTGGATTTGAAGATCCAACAAATGGAGAAATACTAATTGGGAATAAGGTTGTAAATGACATTGAACCTGGCAAAAGGGGTATTGGAATGGTTTTCCAAAACCACGCCTTATTTCCAAACAAGACCGTAGAAGATAATATAAAGTTTGGCTTACGTATGAAGAAGGTATCTGCTAGTGAAATGGAACAAAAAATAGCAGAAGTGGCAGAACTTGTTCAAATCGGGCACCTTTTAAAGAAAATGCCGTTTCAGTGCTCTGGTGGAGAGTCGCAAAGAATTGCTCTTGCTAGAACACTCGT